>UZAT01006810.1_pt1 | contig 10455 bp, 10 predicted proteins | sample 2160861 | NCBI WGS metagenome assembly UZAT01 (sample SAMEA5138306, study PRJEB28736) | viral metagenome | reverse complement strand
TCCAAACTTTGCAAGGGGCAGAAGCAGATGCGAATTTCCTAAATTTGAAAACGACTGACACGGATGTCGTTATCCAAGCTTATTCAACTGGCGCGGCGGTAGCTTTCGGAGCAGGTACGGGCAACACAAACCGTTTCGGAGTTCGTAAAGAAGTGAAGTCGACTGATACACAAGTGCCATTCGACACGCCACTGTCTATCCACGAAGGTATTGATAACTTTACGGTTAATGACATCCCAGAGCAAGTTGTGGCAGAACGCTTGGCGTTGCACGCAGTAGCATGGGCAGAGCATTACGATGGCATCATGAGCGCGTTGCTTTCAACAAGCGCAGATAAATTATTGACTGGCGAATTGTCAGAGGATGGCGTAACGGCGTTGTTTGCATCGGCTCGTAAAGAGTTTGTGAACAACAAAGTTTCAAACGGTGTCGCTTGGGTGGCGTATGTCAATGCAGACGTGTATAACTTCTTGGTTGATTCCAAGTTAGCTACTACTGCTAAAAACTCATCTGCAAACGTGGACACGCAAACTCTTTATAAGTTCAAGGGATTCGAATTGGAAGAGTTACCTGATGACAAGTTCTCTTTCCACTATGTGCTAACCAAAGATGTTGCGTTGGTAACTGGAAAAGAATACTTCGCGCGTTCAGGCAGCGCAGGTGCTTATGTTTACACGAAAGTTGAAACTCCTGACGTTGCGAACATCGCCACTTACTACGAAAAAGTAGAAGAACAAGCTTACTTTGTAGCTGATAACGTGGGTGTTGCGGGCGTTGCGATTCCTGTTGCGCGTACGATGGACTCCGAAGATTTTGCTGGCGTTGCGTTGCAAGCTGCCGGAAAACTAGGAAAATACATCCCAGAAAAAAACAAAAAAGCGATCTTGAAAGCCAGCTTGGCAGCGGTAGTACCAGCAGGCTAAACGGAGGTAAAACATAATGGCTAAATTTAAAGCACTGAAGACGTTTCGTGATATCCACACAAAAGAAATTTACCAAGCAGGCACCGTTATTGACATTACGGTGAAAAGAGCCGATGAGGTTAAAAAGAACCTTGACGACACCTTTTTGGAACGCGTGGAAGAGAAAGGCGAAAAACAAAAACAAGACGATCCGGAGGGGGCTGAATAGTCCTCTCTTTTTATGAGGAGGGGATTAGATGGCTTATTTAACCTATACGGAATACATCGGGTTCGGCTGTGCGGACTTTGCGGCGGATGAATTCGAAAAACTGGTCCTAAAGGCATCGGGATACATCGACAGCCAAACGCGCGACTTTTATCAGTTTAACGATTTGGAAACGGATATCCCGTATCGCAGAGACAAGTTTAAAAAGGCGATTGCCTTGCAAATCGAATACATGTACCTCTCAGGCGCATCGAGCAGCTATGAAGCGAATACGCCGCAAACGTGGTCAATCGGGCGCACAAGCGTGTCAGAATCCTCCAGGTACTCAAATACAGGGAGGAATGAGGCGCCGAGTATTATCTCGGACGATGCCATTTTGGCGTTGAGTGGAAGCGGGCTGTTGTATCGCGGGGTGAGCCAATGAGATTGCGATTGCCGCCAATCACGGCTTATCCGCATGAAATTGAGTATGTGTTTAAAACCGGAGAAGACGATTGGGGGAAACCTGTTCTGTCTGATCCGGTATTTATCGAGCGTGCGCGCGTGGATGAAGGCTATAACTTCAAACAAAGCGGCGTGAACAGCACGAATGACATGCCGAACGCGCTGATATCCATGTTTGATAAGTACAACGACTATCTGCCGGATTTTGAAAACGAGCAAAAGATTTTTTTTAACGGCCGGGAATTTACAATCGTGAAAGTCATCCCACTCTATTTTATGTCCGATGAAATCGTTGGCTATGAACTGGAAGTGAAATGATGGTCACGATCAACATAGATTTAAAAGATGTCTACAGCACGATGTCGGAAGAAAGCATCTTGGCTGGTCGGCGCGCGCTATCCAATCAGGCGCTATCAGATATGAACGAGAACTTTGTCCCGATGCGTGATGGCTGGTTGCGGAACTCGGCCATCTTGGCATTCGATGGCAGTGAAATCATCTGGAATACACCGTATGCGAGTGCGCAGTATTATGGCGGAACGGGTGAGGTTACCTTTTCGCGGTACACCACGCCGGGAACTGGTCCGCATTGGGACTTAAAAGCCAAAGCGATGTTTATGAGCGATTGGGTCGACGCGTACACGAAAGGGGCGGGGCTATAGTGGATTTTATGCAACGGCTACTGGATAGTGTCAATGATGTTTATAATCTGCCTATCCGGTGCCAATTAGGCTATTTAAGGCCGACGGAATCGTTTTGCCTGTACCCGCTTCCGGGTGGACGCATCACGCAGGAGTTTTACAGCGGCGAAAAGGATCAGCAACTAAACTATGAGTTTGCGATGAAATCAAACGATCAGGAAAAGATACACACCACCTTATGGGCGGTGCAGAATCATCTGGAGGAACTTGAAACGCTGGAAAGCGCGGATGGTTCCTTTTCTTTTGATTCGATTTCCATCACGAACAAACCCTTTATTAATCAACTGGACGATAAAGGCAACTACATCTTTATGTTGGATGTACAGGCAAAAATAACAACATATCCTAAGGAGGACGAATAATAATGGCAAGATTAAAAAACGCGGCACGACAACATTTTGTGGCGCCCTATGTTATCGGAACGGAAACGGCGCCCACAACAGAAGGTTGGTTGGAACTCGGGAAATACATCTCCACAATCGGGGATGACACGCAAGAAGGCACGGAAGAAGAGGGTTTCTATGACGGTGATGGCACGCCAGAAACGACCGTTACGTCTGTCGCTCAAGCCTACACACCAGAAGGCTACTTCGACCCAGAAGACCCAGCACAAGCGTTGATTGAAGGCTTGAAATTCAAAACAGGCGACGGCCGCAAGATTTGGCATAAGGTCATTCGTTCGGATGGCAAAAAACAATGGATCGGGCGCGCAACTGTTTCGGCAATCATTGCCGGCGCCGGGGATGCCGTTGCGTACGAAACGTTCAGCTGCAACATTCGTTTTGACACGATCCCAGAAGAAACTGATTTACCAGAAGTTCCAGCCGGATAAATAGATGACAGATGAGGGATGTGGAAACGCGTCCCTCTTTTTTTATAGGAGGTAGCAAAATGGCAGATATAAAAATTGGTATCAAACGTACAGGCTTCCCGGTCAAGATCGGCGAAATTGAATTGTGGTTTGATAGCTCGATTGAAAACCTGAAGAAGTTTTTTAACATCGACAAACTGGCAGCCGAACGATTGGAACAAACGAAAAAAATGGCCGAGAGCATCGTTTTGCCGGAAGAAATCAACGAAGAAACGGTCAAGGCGATGGATGAACAGACTATCGTTGATGCGTTTAACGTGAACAAAGAATTTATCGCGATCCAATACGACTTAATTTTTGGTGATGGCACGTTTGAAAAAGTGTATGAAAAGTACCCGGACATCATGGCATTGGAAGATGTGTTGGAGCAAGTCGGGCAAGCTGTTGCGCAAAAAGTCGAGGACATGGAAAAGGAACGCCATGAGAAGTCTGTCGTTAAGGTGTCGGACCACTTGAAGAAAAAAGCAAGTAAGAAGTAGGCGAGTGCGATGAAATTGAATGACAGGCTTTTAAATGCGTATGTGTACAACGGCGTGGAATACCGGATTGATATGACATTTGACAATGTACTGGACATATTCGACGTGCTTGCAGATGACGATTTAAGCGATTTTGAAAAAGCGAATCTCGGACTGCTGTATTTATTCGATGGTGAGCATTTGGACCCGGAGAGGGCAACGATTGCGCCTGAGGATGCCGTCGAAACGTGGAACGACATCTTCGAGAATTATATATCGGTCGCTGACAAGGAAGTAGTGGACTACGACCTGCAGGGCAATCCGATGCCCAAGAAAGCGACGAAGAAACTGATCGATATTGAAAAAGATGCCGAGTTTATTTATTCGTCTTTTCGACAAGCTTATCGGATTGATCTGTTTGACGAGCAAGGCAAAATGCACTGGCACAAATTTCAGGCGCTTTTGAATGGGTTGCCGGAAAATACGATATTCAAGCGCATTATACAGATTCGGGCGTGGGAACCATCAAAACACGAGTCAAAAGAGTACAAGAAGAGCATGAGTGAGTTACAGGAGATTTACAGCCTCGAAGATGATCAGGAGGAGGTGGAATAATTTGGCAGACGGAAAAATCAGCATAGCCATTGAGGTGGATGGCAAACAAGTAAAAGAAGCAAGCAAGGATATCGATAATCTCTCCAAAAGCTATGAAGGTGCCTTTCAGGACAAGCAAGGTCGTTGGAGAACTGCAAGCGGACAGTTCATGACCACGAGCGAAAAGGCGAAAATGCTCGGAAAAGATATCAAAGAAGCCGGGAATAATACTGAAAAATTTGGCACTCAAACGGAAAAAGCGGGCGTTGGTGTAAAATCATTAGCTTTGTCGATGGGGCTGGTAAAAGTAGCGGCCGCTGCCTTTAAAGTAGTCGCACAATCGTTGGATGCAGCAATATCGCGATTTGATACCATGCAGAAATATCCGAAAGTGTTGGGCGCTTTAGGTTTTAGCGCGGAAGAATCCGAGAAATCGATCAAACAACTCGCGGATGGCATCGATGGATTGCCGACAAAGTTGGATGATGTGGTTGCTAGTACACAACAGATGACATCCATCACTGGTGATCTTGGGAAATCGACAGACACAGTGTTGGCTCTCAATAACGCATTTTTGGCAAGTGGAGCAAGTGCGGCGGATGCAAGCCGAGGAACGAACCAGTTTGTGCAGATGCTATCCAGTGGTGTAGTTGACCTACAATCATGGAAGACGTTGCAGGAAACGATGCCTTTGGGGCTTCAAAAAACAGCTGAAGCGATGGGTTACGTTGGGTCTACGGCGCAGCGTGATTTGTATGGAGCGTTAAAAAGCGGCGAGATTACATTTAGGGATTTCCAAAATCAGTTGATTGAGTTAGGTATTGGTACCGGGGTTCTGGCAGACCTCGCGAAAGAAAACAGTATGGGGATTGCGACGTCTTTCGGGAACTTGCGGAACGCGGTAGCCAAAAACATCGCGAACATCATCACAAAAGTGGATGAGATGACACAAGCCGTCACAGGTAAATCAATTGCCGAAAATATCGACAGCCTAAAGGTCATCATCAACTCCTCTATGGCAGCAATTGGCGACTCCATCGAAAAAGCGACGCCGTATGTCATCGCGTTTAAAGATGGCGTACAGGCGGTGCTTCCTGTAGTCGAGTTTTTAACTCCAGCAATCACGGGGCTTGTGGCCGCTTATACAGCATTACAAATCATCAATAAGGTGAACGCTCAAATCGCTGCAACTAAAGCGGCGTTTGAATTAATGGCAACGACAACAGCCAAGATAACAGCTTTAACAAATGCGAAAACGGTCGCTGAGTTGGCGAATAATGGCGTGCAAACTAAATATCTAGCCGCAAACCTGGCAAGCATGTCGGCTTTAACGGCAAAAAACATCGTGGTCGGATTGTTAACCGGAAGCCTGACCCTGAACACCGCTGCCACTCTCTTACAGGCGAAAGCGGTCGTGGTACTATCCGGAGCGCTTAAATTTATAACCGGCCCGATCGGTTGGGTCGTACTAGGGATTGGCGCGTTGGTCACTGCCGGAGTGGCGTTGGTTAAGTGGTTTAACAAAGCGAGCGAAGATGGGGCTAAGTTGACAAGCGAGACAGAGGATTTGGCAACGGCGAACGAATCGCTGGCCGATACCGTCGAGAGTAGTGCGGATGCTTATAAAAAGAACCAGAGCGACATCCAGGCGACGGCGGACGCGAACAGTGATTTGATTGCGAAAATCGAAGAGTTGTATGCAGTCGAAGACAAAACAAGCACGCAGAAAAAAGAACTTTCCGCATACGTTGAGCAGCTGAATGGATCCATGGCCGGATTGAATCTGGCCTACTCGGAAGAAGCTGACATGTTAAACCAATCGAGTGAGTATTTGCAACAGCGCGTGGACTTGCTGAAAGAACAGGAAACGGCTAATGCCGCACAAGAGCGGATGTTGGAAATCTCCAAGGAACAATCCGAAGTCGAGCAGAAGTTAGCGGAAACGAACGTATTACGCGAAGAGTGGAATCAAAAACTCGCAGATGGATCCGTTAAGTCGCGTGAACACAAAGCGGCGATTGCTGAGTTGGACGAACAAGAAAAATTACTAAAAGACACAACTCTCGCATTGGGAGATGAACAGAAGCTTACAGAAGCCAAGTTTACGGAATCAATGGCCGCAATCGATGAAGCCACACGGGCTTCCGTTGACAATCAGATCATCACGTTTGCCGACCTGAGTGAAACACAAGCTGCAACAGTCGAGAACATGAAAGCTACTTGGGAAGACTACAAAGCGGCCGCTACGAACATGTTTGATGTATTGAGTGCCGAATCCGAGTTGACCGTTGCAGAAATGACGGCGAATTTGGAGGAAAATCAGCGCGTTATCGGCGCATGGGCGGACAACATTGCAATCCTAGCCGCACGCGGTGTAGATGAAGGTTTGCTTGAAACGTTACGCGTTGCTGGTCCTGAATCGGCCGGATATGTCAATGCGTTGGTCAATGCATCGGATGAAGAGTTGGCCGGCCTGAGTACCGCGTTTGCAAACGGCGGAGCAGTAGCGACGGATGCATTGGCTACATCGCTGGGCGTTGAGAACAACGAAGTAGTCAACAGTGTGATGGGTCTGGTCACGGCAACAAAAGCGACCATGGCACAAGAAATAGAATCCGCTGATTTTGGTAGTATCGGGAAAAACGTTGCAGCTGGTTTGAGCGACGGCATCAACGAGGGTGCGGCCGAAGCCGTAACCGCATCAGAAACTATGGCACAAGATACGATTGACGGGGCGGAAAGTGCCTTTGAAATCAACTCGCCATCGCGTGTATTCAAGGGCATGGGTGGTTTTATCACAGAAGGATTGGCGCTTGGTGTGAATACGGGAACAAAACAAGTTTTGCAAGCTATCACATCCATGTTTAATCAAGCGCGTGCGCAATCTATGGCAGGCGTGGCCAAAATCATCGCATCTTACAACGGATTGCCGAACAGCATGCGCTCTATTGGTTTATACGCAATGTCTGGACTCAATGGCGGATTGTTGGCTGGGTCTGGGTCTGTGTTGGCAACTGCTAGAAGCATTGCGAACAGTGTTGCTGCCACAATGCGAGCGGCGTTGAAAATCAAATCACCATCACGGGTTATGCGTGATGATGTCGGTCGTTGGATCCCTGAAGGATTGGCGGAAGGTATTCGAGGAAGTGCATCATCTGTTTACGAAGAGATTAATAGGATATCTGCAGGCATTAGGGGCGGAAGTCCTGAAATGGCGCTTGGATTGAATGGCATGACAGCCATGAGTGCGGGTTACTCCACAATCACGAACAACTCACGAGCGGTTACGGATGCATCGCAGACCATTACGAATAACAATCGCCCGGTTGTGCATATTGAAAAAATAGAAAATCATTCCGATTCGGACATACCGAAAATTTTGGAAGAAGCCGCCTGGATCATGAGCAGAGAGGAGAGCAAACTATGAGTGCGAGTTTTGAATACAAAGGCGTAAACTCGTTGGATATGTATATGCGGATTCGCAATGAAATAGTCTTCACTTCTCCGGAGGCGGATGTCGACTTTATTGAGGTACTCGGAAGGGATGGCGAATTGGCTATCGACAACGAGCGCTTAAAAGGCGTGCCGTTTTCCATTCCTGTCACGCTGAAGTTGCCGGATGGTATTACGATCGAACAAGCGGCGTCCGAGATAGCGGCATGGCTTAAAAATGACATTGGGTGGTATCCATTGCGATTCTCGGGCAGTCCGGATTATGAGTATTTGGCTATCTACACGGAGCAGTTTAAGGTTGCGGAAACGTTGAAAAACTACGGTAAGACGGTTTTGACTTTTAAATTGAAGCCGTACAAGCGAAAAATTGGAAACGAATCGCTTGTATTGACAAACGGGGCGACATTATACAATGCCGAAAAACGCACCTCTAAGCCGCTTATCACCGTCGAGGGGCAAGGAGATATCACATTCAAGAAAAACGGTGCGGACTGGCTTGTTTTGACAGCAGTCGATGGGTCTATCACGGTTGACTCCGAAACGATGAGCGTATTCAAGGGAACGTTGCCGCAGTTTAATAAAATGAACGGCAATCTGTCCCCGATGTTTCCGGTATTGCCTCCGGGAGAAAATACTATCACGTGGGTCGGGAATGCCACGAAAGTAACGATTAACCCACGTTGGGAGGCGGTTGTGTGAGTTACGCAGTATTATACAAAGCCAACGAAACGGACTTTAACACGCTCGGTTTGGGCGTGCTGCGGGATGCTATCTCACCGCTGGTCACAGAGGAGCGCAATGGTCAATTTGAGTTGTCCATGAGCTACCCGGTAGATGGGGCGCTTTTCGACGAACTCAAGAACGACCGCATCATAAAGGCGGATGCTAGTCAAAAACTGAAGGCGCAGCGCTTTAAAATAATTCGTATCACAAAGCCTGCGGGCGGCGTCGTCAAGGTTTACGCGGAACACGTTTCCTACTTGTCGCAGGATTTGGCGTTAAAACCATCCGTAAGCTACAACGGCAACGCAACGCAGGCGCTGACCACGTGGCAAAACAACATAGTCGATGCACATCCGTTCACTATTTTCTCGGACATCCAGACAACCGGAAGCGGAGTTTGGACAATCGACAAAGTTGAGAATGCAAGACGGGCTTTGGGTGGTGTTTCAGGCTCAATATTGGACACCTACGGCGGCGAATACCGTTTTGATAACTATCACATAGGCTTATATGCAAACCGCGGTAGCGACTCAGGAGCCTTGATTGCATACGGCAAAAACTTGACCGATATCGAACAGGAAGAAGAAATCGCGAACACGTACACCTCTATTTATCCCTATGCGATGCTTATGGACGAAAATGGAAACGAGAGTCTGTTGACACTTCCGGAGTATTTTGTCGACAGTGAGTACACGAGCAATTACGCGCGCCGCAAGATTAAAACGATTAATTTTCAGCAAGACGACATCACGACGGTTGAACAGCTACGCGAACGCGCGGAACAGTACATCGCGGACAATGATATCGGGGTTCCGAGTGTCAATCTGACGGTCAGATTTGTAGATTTGTCGAAAACGTTGGACTATAAAGATTTGGCGCTTGTCGAAGAAATCAACTTGTGCGACCAAGTGACGGTTTACTACGAAAAATTGGGCATCCGCCAAAAAGCCAAAGTCATTAAAACAGTATGGGATGTGGCACTCGATCGGTACGATGAATTGGTTATAGGGAAAGCCAAGGCAAGTCTATCGCAAAGTATCGGTACGACAGTTGATGGTAAATTGGAAACAGTGGTCACAACCCTTAATACAGTCCGTATCGCTGCAGACGGAAAAACAAAGATTTACAGCGGCACTGATGAACCCGTTGCGTCGAATGTTGATGATTTATGGTATAAGCCTGTAGCCTCCGGAGCCGTTGAAATGTATCGATGGAACGGTGTCATTTGGGAGTTGAAAAAAACAAGCGCCGACGCGTTGGCCGGAACAGTTGACTTTGCAACGGTACAAGCAATAAACATTGATGCTAACTCGATTACAACAGGGAGCCTCAGAGCTGACATAGTACAAGCCGGATTCAATGGAATCTCACAGGGCGTAAGCATGACTGCGGATGGTTTGAAGGCAGTCGCCGCTTCCGGTGAATATTCGATTGTCGAGGAAGGTGGAATGAGATTTTTCACAAAAAATGACATAAAAACAGGGTCGATAGAATCTGGATATCTAATTTCTGATGGAACAAACGGAGTTTCTGTTTTTGTTGAGCCTGGCAGGTTTTTTTCCGTAAACAGGAAAAACGAACTAGGAGTAAACGAGCGTTTTATTCATATTCCGCATGACAAGAATGAAATCATGTTACAAAAACCCGTTTCTGTCACGAGATTGAATATTGCTGGAACGAATCAGTATATCTCCAACATGTCTAATCAGGGCGGTGTTTTTTTTGACACAGTGAGAGTTTCTCTTGGCACGGGAACTTTGGACGGTGTATCTGTCGCAATAACGGCTGAACCCGGCAAAGCGATTATTCATAAACCTTCGTTTTTCAACGGCCCAATTACCATAAAATCATCTTCTTCTACGATTGGCGGTAAGATATTCGACTATGCTGACACCCTATTGCTAGGCGGCGCTCAAGGGACAAATGTCGGTTACGCAACAGCTGAAGGCGGCGTCATGAGCGTCATGCGGTTTCAAAACGGCGAAATCAGGGCGTATGCAACGCTAAACATGAATGGCAGCACAATCACCAATCAGTCGGATATACGACTTAAAACGAACGTTAAAGATGCTGAGGTAGACCC
>UZAT01147609.1_pt1 | contig 10460 bp, 10 predicted proteins | sample 2160861 | NCBI WGS metagenome assembly UZAT01 (sample SAMEA5138306, study PRJEB28736) | viral metagenome | reverse complement strand
TCTTAATGAGATTTTCTTTCATAATCATATCCTCCTATGTGGTTTTTACAATAAAGCCTTCAAATCCCGCTTTCTTTAATTTTGCTAGTAGATTCTTAGCATTCTGTTCATTGTGAAACGCACCGACTTGTACCTTATATAATGTAGTTTTCATAGCGGACTTTACATCTTTTCTAAATCCATCCATCGTATAAGGCAATTTTAAGCCTTTCCAAAGGTGTTCAGGGTCTCCGTGGTTAGATGCTAACCCTCTTGCATAACCCTCGCTGTGTGAAAGAATTACACCATCTTCGAGAGGATTTAGGTTATATTCTTTACACAAGTATGCGAACAACTCTACAGCAGATTTATAAGTGCGCTTTACTATATCTGTTGCTTTTGCGGTATCGGAACAGGTGAATTTAGAACCACTTGTATATTTGATACAATCGGGTTCACACATCTCAATACCTATGTGCGTACTATTGAGAGTGCCACCACTGTGCCAACCCTTATGTTCCCACGGGAGTGTTTGGTAAACCTCTCCCGTGTTGCCATCGATAAATCCGTGAACACACACATTTTTACTTGATGTGTTCCAACTCTTTATAAATACCATAGCGTTGGGTTGTGAACAACCCACGCTATGTAGCATTAAACCTTTTACTTTAATTGTTTTCCCTGCTTTATAGCAATGATTTTCGGTTAAAATCTTTTTGGTGATCTTCATCACCCATCACTCCTTTTTAAGACACGACCTTCCACGTTTTCACTTCGCCGTAGATTTTATCAATGAACGAGTTACCTTTGAGAGCTTTATATGCTTCGTAGAGCATAACAAAATTCTCGTATTCATACTGTCGGATTTCTTTAATTTCGTGGTGGTGGTAGTAAATACGAAGCATTTCACTACGCAATTGACATTTCGTACCGTTGGATATCTTCATTACCGAGATAATCACCGGGATAATAGTGCCAATCAACGCCACGACCTCACCGATCAGCGCAATTACTGTTGCCATATCCATTATTCAAAATTTCCTCCTATCGCACTTATATAGCAAGCACCTGTCGCCCCATTACGAGCCACGGTTACTTTAACAAGTACACCCCAATTTGCTGAGGTTTTTGTCTTATTCGAGAATACGTGTACCAATCCGCTCATAACGGCATCGGTGCAATCTTCCCAAGTGGGAGAAGCATCATATCCGTTGTTACATACCTCAACCTTGAATGTTGCTGCAGAGGGAATATTTCTGGTGACAACGAGCATTATGCGCGAGGGCATTGTACTCGATACCCACGGGGTAGCGTTCTGAATTTTGAGTGTGTTCACTAATTTGGTGAAAGTGTAGGTTCTCACAGATGTATCAATGCCGTCCGTAGCACGAATGGTCAAGGTGTGACTACCATTGGAGAGTGCCAACCAAGTGTTTTCGGTCACTCCATAAGTAATCTCCTGCCCAAGTGTTGCGACCAAAGAACGAATTTGTACTCCGTCAATCGTTTCAGTAACTGTCACCGCATCGCTATTCGCATCGGTAATAGTGTATGTGCCTGTGAACCCACTGCTCTTAACACCGAGGTTACTATCAGAACCCGAAATTACAGGGGCATTGTTATTTATTACTGTGAGGGTAGCGGGGGTGGTGTATGCACTACTTTCGCCCGAGGGGTCAGTAGCCTTAACACGATACGCAATCGAGGTTATCCCAAACGGAACGAAATGAGCATATACGGTAGATGCGCCACTATAAATCTGTGCATATGCGCCACCGTCGACAGCACACTCCAACTGATAAGTAACGGTATCATCATTGGGATCAATCGCTCTACTCCACGAAATGCTATTTGTCTTACCTCCGTAGATTGTAGTGGGCGCATAGAATGACGAGGGCGCGGGTGGAGCTTCATTGAGGACAATGGTATAGTAACCACTACTATCTATAGTGTCTGTAACAAGCGAGGCGGAAACGAGATTCAACGCGGGACGAACACCCAATTCCTGATCTACTCTGCGCGAAGCATATTCACCGCTTGTGTTCACGCTATTACCCGCGATTCCATTTTCATTTTCCCACATACTTCGCGTCCACCATTGGGACACTTCATTTGTTATTGCGGGGTTATAGGCTATTGCATCGGGGGAATATTTTGTGATAAGCGTATTGGTTGACAAACGGATTGCCCACTCGCTTCCCTCCTTGTCACCGTTGACCGGACCGCCCGATATTTCACTCACACTCGGAAGAAACACTTTCCTCGATATTGTAGTAGCCGTATTTTCATTGTTTATTGATACGATATCGGTGAGTAAGATACATTGCTTTTCAAGCGGTAAAAAGGCATTCAAAAATCCGGGTCTGTTTTCATAAGGGGTCTCCCCCGTGGTCGGTGGAGCATCCGTAGAATGTGCGGGCGAATACCATTGTCCCGCCGCGCTATCGCTATTCAACCATTGGTCGATATTCGATGCCGCGTAATAATTCCATCCGTACTGTTTCGTCGGTTCGGGGTTATCAAACATAAGTTTGTCGATAGCATATTCCGACAACAATGTCACAGAACCACTTGGATAACCTTCGTGATTTTTGGCTACAACTATCCACGAGATAGATTGTGGCGTTTCTCCGTTGACCGAATATTTACCGAATTTAATCTTTGATCCTAACGCAAGATTTGATAAAAGCTGTGCCATATCTCACACCTCCTTAACATTCGATTCGTCTCAAGGACTCGTTCCATACACCTTCTACGGTGAGTCCATCGAGCGTATTGAACTCTATCGAGAACGGATTCGCAGAAATGTTGTTGAATATACTATTCATCAACCATACGATTCTATCCTCCATCAACTGTAACAGAGCCTTATTTATATCCGTACCGGCCTCGATAACGGTGGTGGGAGCGGGGGTGAGTTTTACTCGCCCATCTTCCAATTGCTCCATATAGAAACAATCGTCACCGATAGCGATACGGTCTTTGATATCTCTTGGTATATAAGCCATTTGCTTACCTCCTTATTGGTAAAATCGTTGTCGAACCACTCTTTATCGTACCTACTTTCTTAAAGGATGTCTGCATAACATCGAGCAATTGCTTGATTAAATACAAATTTTCCTCTATAGCATTGATGTCATCATAAGATAACATCGTAGTAGGTAATGACGGAGGGTTATCGGGAGAATAAAATGCACCAATGAGAGAACGAATATTCTCTATAATTCGTGACATATCGTTTTGGTTAGGCATATTCTCTCTATCCCATCGTTTACCGTGAATATTGGGTGCATATGAAAAACTCTCCATTTTCTCGGCAAGAAAATCAATATTATCCTCTATACGATTTAAGTCTAACAAATTGAAACACCCTTTAAGCTCGTAGACATCTCCTACGCGGAGTATCAATACATTGTTCTCAACATAGACAGCACCCTCGCCTTGGAGTACAAACTTATCATCATTTATGTGAGCAGTTCCACCATCTTTCATAATCAGGGTATCGTTTTCTACTTTGATATCTGCCGCGTGGGTATGGCTCTTTTTCCACTCCGCGATTTTTCGGATAGCAAATTCAACATCTTCCAATGTTCTGTCGAAAATAGGTTCACGCCAAACATTAGCCATATCAAATCACCTTCCCTTCACCTGTGCCACGGAAAGCACCATTAAATCTAAATTCTACATCGGTCATGAGAACATTATTCGTATTATAACTGTTTTCATTGGTTACAATATCGAGAGCATCAAGTCTGACATCGGCTCGCCAAGAGGAATCGAGTGTCATTCTGTGTCCCAAATGAGTTCCCAACCAAGTACCCAAAGCCATTGCCATATCGCTGTCTACAATAAGAGGGTTGTCTATAACAATGGTCTCACCTGTCGTTCCAATAACAACAGATGCTTCTGTTGTAGAGCTTTCCACACCTTTCTCACCGATACTGTATTGATATACCTTTACATTAACTTGCTTAATAGCCTTTCCGAGTGTTATCTCTGACTTTGAATAACTATTGAACGAGTTAATCGTATAATCGGTAACATCAAATTTCAACGGCTCGATATGGAGTGTACCGTTTCGATCCTGATATAATACACACTCTCCCGCGTTCGCTATCACCTGTAAACAGTTAGCGAGAGTGTCTTTAGGCAACGGTGCCGTGGTAGTGATTGACCTCAATGACTCGTCAATTATCCACTTGACAGTACCATCACTATTCAAAGGTAATTCTGCTCTCAACATGACTTTTTCGGCAAGATCGTAAAGAGTACGAGGGGATAGATCGTGATTATCCTCGAAAGTAGCAGACATAAACTCCAACAGGTCACGCGCCGTAAAATCGGCAGTTAGACCATTCTGTTTTGCATACCACTCCGAGAGATAAAATGTACCTCCCTTTATCCATTCGATAGAGCCATCGTTGAGTTTAAGTCCATATCTCGCTTTCACCTCTTGTCGTGCCATGAGGTACTTAGCCATTCCCTGCTCGTTATAAGGGTTGTAGTCCCCCTCAACATTATCGATGGAGAATTTAATCTCGTTTTTCGGTAGTGAAGTAGATACGGGATCAACCGATTGTGTGTGAGAATAGTCAAACAACTCCGTCTTAGAATACACCTTGTTCATACCGACGAAAATTTCCTCGATCCTCGCCCTGTGGTGAGGTAAACACCATTTCTTAATCTGTATTACGATACGATCATAATTAACGATGTCTACCATTACCAATGACTTGATAGAGCGATTGCCAACCACTTCTTTTTGAGCAATCACGGTGTCGCCATTGTATGCTGTCACCACAAAGCTGTCGGCAAACTCGCCGTAAGCATTACTCCACGTAATTGTTATACCGGGTATGAGACTGTTGAACACCTGCGAGAAATTGATGGTTATAATCGGGGTTTTGGTGCTGAAAATACATACATCGTCGCTCAACACATCCCCGACATAACCGCTCTCCCCGAAATCACTTTCGGGTAGGGCTTTTCGACCACCATCTAAAACCCATAGGTTTTGCTCAAGCGTACAATACGGTACGATATTTCTATCAACCTCACTTACCACTCGCGAAGTGTCCGAGATGTAGACAGCACCATTGTCTTGAGATGAAGCATCAGCAAGAGCTTCGGGGTCGGCAATATCCAAAGACACTTCAACATAGCTCTCGTTCAAAAGGGTTTGTTTATGTGCGTTTTTCCATTTATCTGATACCGTCTGCATATCTACACCTCCTTTACACTTCTATCAATGCCAATGCACAATCCGTCCAACCGAGGATGTCTCCGTTATTAGGGTCTCTGCGCCAAACGCCCGCTTTGCGATCGTTGACATACATTTCTTTTGTTACCCAACCTCCAACACTTTGGTCGAAAAAGGTAACATTGTTTATAAATTTACCACCTGAACTTTGTCGAAAACACTTCTGTATTCTCGCCCACTGTTCGACGGTGAGATACCGCCAAGACATTTCAATCTTGGCGATATCATCGCGGATGACAGAACCTACCATTCTGCCCTCAACATTTCGAGCCGAGTCAACCAATGTGGAGGTGTTTCCACTATATGTGGAAGGCTCGGGGAAATCGTAATCACCCACCGACACCAATGCTCTAAACGCCATTATACAACACCTCCTGCAATAAGAACTCTACCGCGCTCACGCTGATATTTTTCAACGCTATTGGTAAGATTTTTTCCATCGAGGTAAACACCACTATCCTTATCGAGAATTGCTCTCAGGAGAGAATTTTGCTCACGAAGGAGTGCGTTCTGTTCCTCATTAGCTTCTGCGACACCGCCCGCGATACCCGATACAATCTGATCGTTATTAGCTACAGCAGTTTTTCTACCGATAGTACCGACCATTTCAGCACCTGCTTCACGTGCAATAAACATCTGACCCTGTTCGGGGAAACCACCGCTTGCGAATAGCGGAAGTTTACCTATGCCATCCCATATCGAGTCAACTTCTGTACTCTTGTTCACTTGTTCAACGGTGATGGTTATCGTCTTGCTTGTAGGCAGGTCTTTTATGGCTTTACCCAATTTCTTGATAGCGTCTGTGAAATCATTGACCGATCCTATTTCGACCTTATCTTTGATACGAATAGCAAAATCAATAATTTTACCTATGCAATTAGTTATATTGGTTAGGGTCGTGGTACTCAAACCTTTAATAGAATCGTAGTATTCCTTGAACTTTATACCAAACTTTGCGAGTTTTTCACCGAAATCAGCAATGTCATTGTCACCGGTGAACCACGAAGCAACTCCTCCGCTATTCGGAATTTCACGACACAACGCCACCATGGATTTAGCGGCAGAAGTAGTTGAGTCGACTACAGACCCATCAACCCCCTTAATGTTATCGCTATATTCCTTGAAACTCTTACCGAAACTCGGTAATTTTTTTCCGAACACATCGATATCATTTTCACCTGCGAACCACGAGGCAACTCCTCCGCTATTGGGGATGTTCTTGGCAAACTCGATGACCGATTGCGCCGCCTTTGTAGAGTTCACTACGACATCCGCATCAAGTCCTTTGACATTTTCGCTGTACTCCTTGATGTTCTTACCGAAACTTGGCAATTTCGCACCGAATACATCAATGTTGTTTTCGCCCGCAAACCATGCCGCTACTCCGCCCTCGTTAGGTATATTGTTAGCGAACTCAAGTATTGATTTAGCCGCAATACTCGACGCTTCTATTGCTGACGCATCAACATCTTTTACTTCTTTGGCGTAAGCAACGAAATGGGGAGCAAATTCTTCCAAATCTTTACCGAACTTAACAAGTGAATTACCACCTGTGAACCACGATGTCAAACCATCTAATATATCCACTGCGGTTAAAGTTAACACCATCTTTGCCAAATTTCCAACTGCCGCTATAGATTTGGCATTAACGCTATCAAGTCCTTCAAAGAAAGGTTCTGCGTTCTTCATAAAATCAGCAAGGTCTTGACCGATTTGAGGGAAAGAATCACTAATGCCCTCTGCGAAACCTCCGACGATACTTCCCGCAAACTTACCCAATGTATTGCCTAACTTTTCAAGCATTGCCGCGCCCTCGTCCACTATCCAAGTGAAGCCGGGGATTTGTTTCAATGCTCCCAACGCCACAAGTACTGTGGCAAAGCCACCTATAACGAGTGCAAATCCTGCTAAACCCGACAATATTACTGCGGGCGTAGCGATACCGAGAGCAATCAATAGTGCGGACAATGTACCTATCGGCAATGCAATTTCATACAGACCATTGAATGTGTCTTGTATACTTGTTATGCCCGTGGACAGGAAATCATCAAAACCGGGTATTGATAGCAACGCGCCTATAGCAGTTACAAGAGCCATTGTACCACCTATAACTATAGCGAACCCCGCTAAACCTAATGCAATTGTGGCAGGTGAAATTAGACCGATAACTACCATGTATGCTGATAACAATCCGATAGGAACTGCGATGTCATACAAGCCGTTGAAGGTGTTTATTGTACTTGTGATGCCTGTTGATAAGAAATCGCTAAAATACGGAATGGTCATCAATGCACCTATAGCGGTTATTAGAACGGTTGTACCACCCACTATGATTGCCGCGTTCGCCATTCCTTTCGCGACCTGCGATACCTGTACTTTACCGAGAGTGACCATCGCTAAACTAACTGCGGATATCGGAAGAATTATTGGGAGCAATCCTTTGAAAAGCGTACCAACAGAAGTCAAACCCTCATTCATTGTCTCGTTAAATCCGGGTATCTTTGTCAATAAACCGATTGCCGCAACAAGTGCAATAACTCCGCCCACGATTATAGCTACATCGGCTAATCCTTTAAGAACGGTTTTAGGAGAAGCGATCTTGAAAGCATCTTTTTTTGCACCGATGCCACTCGATCCTTTCGCCCCAAACAATGCGCCGATAACACTAAATGCGTTCACGAATCCTTTTCCAATCTTCCACAAAAGAAGTGCCGTTCCGATAGCACCTACGGCGATTAGGATTTTTCCTAAACGAGTTTCAAACAGGTCAGCCCAACTTGTGATGTCACCTGTGATTCCAAGCCATTCTTTCATGCTCTCAACAATTTCGTTGACCTTATTGTCCGCTAATCCCTTAAGGAACTTATCACTATAATCGGGCAACTTGAAATTAAATCCGCCCAAAGCATCGCCTATACCACTCGAATTACCCTCGTTGGGATTAATCACATTGAGTTCATCAAAACCAAGCATATAGGACTTGAGTTTCTTTGCCGATTTCGCGGCATCATCCATTGCGTCGCTCGTATCTTCTGCAACATTGCCCATTGCGCCAACACCCGAATAATCGACCTCGGGCATTTCAAAGCCAAACAGGCTTGCGATGATGTTTGCGAGTTCTCTAATTACTTTGACTACGGCAATTGCGAAAGGAAGTATAGCATTGAGAGCGGGTATGAAAATGTTACCGATTTCTCTCGCCGCCATATTAAACTCGGCTTTGAGTATTCTTAATTGGTTGGCGGGGTCTTCGAGTGTTCTCGCCATATCTCCCTGTGCAACCGTTACCTGAGTCATAATTGAATAGTAACGCAACTGAGCCTTTTCCGCTTGAGTCATTGCTGACACCGATTTATCTATACCTAGTTCCAAAGCTGTTGCTTCAAGTTTTGCTTGAGACAGGTCATAACCGATAGCACGGAGAGGTTCTAGCTCACCCGCTAAACCTGATTTTAGCTTTTGCATAGCCGTTTCTACATCTATATTGTAGAACGAAGACAAGTCATAGCCCAACTGAGTGAGGTTTTTACTCATTAAGGCGGCACGATCCCCCGCGACACCGAAACCAGTAGCCATCGTCATGAATACACCTTGCGATCTTATCCATTCGCTCGTATCGATGCCCATAGCATCGCTAACTTTTTCAGCATATGCCATCGCTTCATTCGCGTATTCACCCATTGCTACAGAAAACAAGTTCATATTTTCGGTGTAATCATTCGATTTCTTGATAGCCGAACTGATCCCCTTTGCCAATACCTTGAAACCTCGTAATCCTGTACGTAGCTTGTGATATAGGTCTGTGAAAGAAGATGATGTTTTGTTGTTCGCGTTGCTAACTTTCTTCATGGCATCAGCGACCTTGCTCATTTCTTTGGATACGGACGATAAACCCGCGCCGTTTTTAGTCGCATTTTTTAGTTTCGTAAGAGATTGTGTTAGAGCGTCTATACCTTGAATAGCTCCCTTGGAATTAGACGATATCTCCAATTCCAACTGTTCGATTGTGGTAGACATTACACTCACCTCCTTTTATAACAGTGCTTGAGATTGTTCCTTAAAACGCTTGTTGGTGGAGTGCATCATGGCTTCCATAAACCTCTTGCCCTTTTCCGCAAGTTTACGTTCCTTTTCCTCTCGCTCTTGCCTAATTTGCTTCTCGCTAATGGCATAGGGCTTTTCGGGATAAGGATGGGGCTTCGCACCCTTCTTTGCAAAAGCGTGAAGAATGGGTGATACATCACAAAGTGCTTCGTAAATGTACATTCCCTGTAACCACAACTCCTGATTGCGCTTTTCATTTCTCATTTCATCGGCTTTACGATAATACTTGGTCAAAGTGCAATCGTCATTCCAATACTGATCGTATGTCATACCGATGGAGAGATAATAAGGAAACATCTCATAAAATTTTTCAGTGTAAGTAAAATTGGGGAGCGAACTATTATGTCCGCTCCCCTCTGTAGCAGACAACGAGCTACTTACCAACTCGCTGTCCAATCCAAGTTTCCCTCGGACTCTTCAGGCTCATCGACGAGAGCCATAATAGGCTCGTTGTACATTTCAGCCAACTTGCCTATAAGTTCCTGCTTATTAGTCATCTTGGAGTAAATCTCGTCAATGACTTCCTGTTTAACATAACGGTGATTAGCAAGGAACGCACCCGCGAAAAGCGCGGGGAGAACTGTGACAGGTTTAGTCTCGATATCTGACGCTACAAAACCTTTCTTCTCCATCAACGCAACCGTGGTACGAGTGTATTCAAGGACGTACTCCTTGTCCTGATAAGTAAATCTCAACTGTTTGCTCATAAGTGTTTTTCTCCTTAATATTATTCAGCCATAGTAATGGGTGTAGAGGGAGCGATACTGATTGTCATGCTAACAACCTCGTTTACACCACCACCTACAGGGAATGCAGAAATCTGACCATTGAACTCGAACTTACCATCAGCTCCTTCTGTTCCAAACCAAACAGCAAACGCAGTATCCTTACCTTCCATAGCCTTGATTTTCTTGAAATCAGTAAGGGTATAGTTTGCGGTAAATTCGAGAGCATCAAGGCTCTGAATACCGGGGATATATGTCTGCATATTGTCCGAAAGAGTGGTTGTCTCAAGCATTTCGGGCGCACCACCGAGATCAGGAAAATCCTTGATGTCGATGAGCTTGCTATAAGTACCGCCCGTAGCTTCCTTATACATAAGCGAGATACCATAAGT
>UZAT01326578.1_pt1 | contig 10479 bp, 21 predicted proteins | sample 2160861 | NCBI WGS metagenome assembly UZAT01 (sample SAMEA5138306, study PRJEB28736) | viral metagenome | reverse complement strand
TGCGTTCCAGGTCTGCGTTCCAGGTCTGCGTTCCAGGTCTGCGTTCCACTTTGCTGTCCACAATAAAAGAAAACCCCGACCAAATGGTCAGGGTTTTGTGGTTATGGTCAGCCGGGCAAAGAACCCGATTTCATCGGTTTCCAGGATGTACCGCTCATCATCTTCGTCGCGGGTGACGATTTTGCTCTTTCCGCCGCCGATGGAGCATTCGACCTGCTGGATGCAGTCCTCCTTTATCAGCTTGCTGATATGCGCACTTGAACCGGATTTTATGTAACCGATGTGCTGCCCGTCCACGACCACTTTTGTGGCGTTTCCGTTTTCGCTATACGGATTATCCGGTTCCGGGATCAGCTCCGCCTTTTTCGGTGCAAAGGTATACTCATAAATCCACTGCTCGGTCAAGCCTTCATTCACCAGCTGCTGCTTTGTTTTCATGAAGTCGGGGTTTTTCGTTCCCAATGCTTTCAGGGCATCCTGCCTGAAGCTGACGCCCGCGACTTTATGAGTTTCATTCTTCAGTTCCGGATCCGGTTCGGCCTGCTTCACCGGTGCGCTTTTTACGATCCTGCGAATCAGTGCTACGGGTATGCGGACCGGCAGCGTAACAGGTACCCACCACCAACCGATGAAAGCCCACCAGAGGCATCCGTGCTTCTTCATGTTACCACCTCCTGTACGAGGTTCATTGCATAACGAATAAAGCCCCAGTCGCCGTGGAACCCGTCGAAGATGAAGTAAATCAGCAGCGCGAGTAGCGCAATCACGGTAACAAACAAAAGCGCCTTGTCCCGCTTTAAGTCGGCCAGCTGGCTGGCGTGATACACCTGCAGGGTGTCGATGTGGTGTTTGTGGCTTTCCTTGAGGTGTTCGATGTGGTTGGCGTGATTCGCTTGCAAAGTAACGATTTGGTCCTTGTACACCTCCCAAATCTGCAAGACGGGAGGAACCGCTGCCGCGGGCTTTTCTTCCGGTTTCGCCGCCGCGATTATATCCCCACCGAGCACCTGGAGTATGCGTTCCGCGACGTCCGCAGGGGGTGAAATCTTGCCGTTCAGGTATCTGGACGCGGAGCTCTCCGAAATATTACACTGGGCCGCCAGCTCCGCAAGGGTCAGGGTGCTCCGATCCCAGAGGGGTTTGACCTGGGTTAAAAAGGGCATTTGATCACTTCTTTCATATCTGCAAGGGAAATTTCATATACGCAAGCCGATTTTATGGTGGTTGCTTGTGGTTGCTGAATCGACTATGGACTTTCCATGGGTTTCATGCGATGCTATGCCCAGAAAAAATCAGGGCGAAAGCGAGGCGCGGGGTATGGAGGATAACGGTCTGGAGTTTCTGAGGGAGTCCGTGGTCGAGCTGGTAAATGTGTGCAAGGATGAGGGTCTGCTGGATCTGCTGTGGAAGTTGCTCCTGGAGTGCGGTGTGAAAGGCTGAGGGTCTGCCCTCGGCCTTTATATTTTTTGAATATTAGGTATAGTATAACACATTTATGTATTCGTGCTAAAGACCGCAATAGTGCCGAAAATTAAAGAATACTTTTAGTCATCTTGCATAGCCCGGGCAAATGATAACACTTTGATAACTATCGCCATACTGTCTTGACTGTATACGGTTATAATGGTATACTATAGATGTTCCGAAGGGAACAAACAAAAAAAAGCCGCCCGGTGACGCGGACGGCGGAAAGGAGATAGCCATGGATGAGTACATCGTAGAATATCGCGGCCAGCGATACGAGTTCCCTACGTGGTCTGAGATGAAGGAATTCATCGAAGAGCACAACATCCCCGGTTAACCCCTCGGCGGGGAGCGGTTGGCAGCCGCTCCCCAGCTCCGAAGTATAGCAGAATTTGTCGGAATAGTCAATATGGAAAATGGAGGATACGAAAATGAAAAACCGCACCGAATATATCAAAGCTGTTAAGCAGATGCTGAAGTCCGAGGGTCTGGACGCCACCAATACCGCGAACCATGCGGCCCTTGAAACGGGCCTCATCGACCTCGATACCTTCCAGGCCGCTGCGCGTGTTCTGGTAGAGGAATTTCTGAAGGGCTAACCCCCACGGCCCGCCCGGAGCCGTCAATCCGGGCTTAGAAATTCCAGTGCAAAACGAATGGAAAACGGAGGCAATGACAATGGTACAGCTTAAAAATATCATCGACACCTGGAATATGGTTCTCAAGTACAAACTGGACGGAGCTCGGGTTGAGTCCCAGAACCCCGGCGTGGTTCTGCTTCCGGAAAGCGAATATCAGCGGTTGCTTGATTCGGTCAAAAATAAGCGGTACATCGAAAACCTGAAGGTTTCCGCAGGTCAGCTCTGCGGCGGTCGCGCTTTGATCAGCTGAGAGGAGGATCCCTGGCCATGTGCATTCTGATGTTTATACCGCTGACCCTAATCGCGGCCATCGCGGAGCGGCCCCGGCGGTCCAAGCCCCGACAGCCCTTCCGGAAGCGCCACGGGCGCGAGGTGCATCTGGGAAGGAGTTATTGAGCCCCCGCGCGGGGCTTTTTCTCTTATGATAACACTGTGATAACTATCGTCATACGGTCTTGACTGTATACGGTTATAATGGTATAATACAGGTACAAACAAACGAACGGGGGATACGAAAATGAAGCTTATGAAGATTGACGCTCAGTGGTTCAGCGAACTGTCCGGCGAGGACTTCGATGAGGTTTACCAAGTTTCCGATGCCGATGTCGATGGCGACCATGAGTTCTGCGGCGAGTATGTTACTGTAGCGCATGCCACCATCGGCATGTGGATGTTCGCGGCTGAGGACCGCATTTGGTGGTTCGGATCCCGTGCAGAAGTTGTCGAGTGCGCTGCAAAATTTGGCTATGAAATCGCTTGACACTATACGGTTATAATGGTATACTTAATATATCAAGTGGAGGAGGTAATGGAAATGAGTTTTGCGGTGTATGTAGACGGTGAAGGTTATATCGGGGACGTGTCAGCCCCGGATCGCGAATGCGCGGTTGAATTCCTGGCCCGCCAGGGTTATGAAGTTGGAACGTTTGAACTTCGGGAGGTGTTCGCATGAGTAAGCTGCAGGACCGGCGCAAGGCTGCCGGTCTTTCCCAGGCTCAGTTGGCTGAGAAGGTGCCGATGTCCCTCCGGACATTGCAGAGCCTTGAGGGCGGAAGGAATGACATAAATAAGGTCGCGGCTATGACGGCATATCGCATCGCCGTCGTGCTGGACTGCCAGATCGAGGATCTGCTGGAATTTGACCGGCTGGATGAAGATTCCGAAGTTCCGCAGTTCTGACGAGAAAAGGTCGAGGGTTCCTGCCCCCGGCCTTTTCTTATTCTACGAAGTCCACGCTCTTGATCTGCTTGCGTTCGATTAGCACTCCGACCAGAATCCCTCGCCAGAACTCCCGCCGTTCCTCGGGCGTGAAGTCCTTATACATTTCAAGCACCCCGCTGTCGAACAATGCCTGTATTTTTTGCAAGTCGGCCAGCTCCGGCAGCTTTTCCTCGGGTTCATCTTCCTCGACCAGCTTTGCCAGGATGGCGGCTTTTTTCTGTTCGTACTTTTCAGCGGTCATGCGAGTACTCCGGATGTATACGTCATCAAGCCGGTCCAGCTGCGCCTCTATCGAGGCCCGGTTACTTTTCCGGGGTTTCTTCTTTTTCCGGGCATCCTTTACTGACTGGATATTTGCTATCTGTTCAGCCACCGCGTCCTGTACGTATTGCAGCAGGTCGCTCTGGAGCTTGATCTCTGGGTATCGGTACGAGTTGGGGCAGGTGTGGCTCTGGGTGGCCTTCTGGCAGCGATAGTATCTGTATCTTTTCCCCCCACCGCCTGTGGTAAAGGTGCCGACCAGTGTGGTGCCGCAGTCTGCGCAGCGGAGGAGCCCCGGGAAGATGTAGAAGTTTGTTTGCCGATCCGGGGCGTTACGTCGGATCATGCCCTGTAGCTTTTCCCATTCCGCTTTGGTCATGAAAGGTTTCTCTACGAAGTCCGGAACTTCCTTGTATTCGCCATACAGCATGGGATTCCGGAGCATGTTCATGGCGTTATTATATCCCAGCGGCGTGTCCTCAAATTCTGCATTGGTCTCACGTACAGCTCGCCGCATGGATCCGTATTGCATTATACGGTCGATCAGGGCCCGGGTGTAGTCCGCCCGCCCGGGGGCTGTGGCTATGATGACATGTTGGTTGTCGTCGAGGGTGTAGCACCGTGGGAGGTTTCCCTCGCCCGAGGTCCAGCGTTTCTGCTGCCGGAGGAATTTGTTGGTATATTTGATTCTGTCCGATGTGGCATCGGTTTCGTTCTGGCCTACGGAGAGCAGAACGTTGACCTGGAGCCGCCCTTCTTTGGTCCGCATTTCGAGCCCGGGCTGCTGCTGGGAGTGCCATTCCACTCCATACTCATCGAGTACGTCCTGGACTTTGTAGAAGTCGGAGACGCTTCTGAACCAGCGGTCCAGCTCTTTGAAGAGGATCACGTCCACCTCTCCGGCTTTTACATCTTCCAGGAGTCGGTGGATTTCCTTCCTGTCCTTCAGGCGCTTGCGGGCGGTCTTTCCTTCATCAGCGTATACCCCGACCACCTTCCAGCCGTTGACCTTCGCCAGAGCGGTCAAGGCGGCCCGCTGAGCGTCCAGGCTCCAACCTTCGATTCTTTGTTCTGCGGTGCTCACTCGGATGTATATGGCGCAGCGTTTGACGTTTCTCGCCGTGAGTAGGTCCGGCGGCTGTTGCGTGTTGATCGTTTTCTCTGTGAGAGTGTTCACAGTTCCATCCCCTTTTTTCACAATATGGACAAACTTTGTTCGTATTGCCTCCACTCCCGGTGTTATATACTGTTTCCGTACAAATGCACCACGGGAGGGCTTGTAATGAATCAAGAAACCGTAAACCAACTTATAGAAAAAATCCGTTCCTGCAAAGATGAAGATCTGCTGGATCTCATCCTGAAGTTATTCCTGGAAAGCGGATATTAGTTGTTCAATGCTCCGGTACTGGTTTTCTGTAAGCCCTGCGAGGGCCGATACAGTATTATAGAACCGTTCGTCGGTTCGAAGTTTGACGATCAGCTTTGCCAGCTGGTCGTTTTTCTTTTGATCGTCTGTTCTCCCCATGGGTACGTCGTAACCAAGCAGCCAGACCTCGCTTACTCCGAGGGCCTGTGATATGGTATAGAGCCGGTCTGCTTTCGGTTTGGATTTTCCGGAGAGGTAGTAACTGATTGCGCCCTTCGGCACATCCGTTACTTCGACAAGGTCTACGGCTTTCCAACCTTTGCGGTCGAGCGCCTGCTGCAGACGGTCCTTGAATTCTGCAACGCTTTTTGTCATTGTGCTCACCTCCTTATTCTGACGGTAGGATACCACATAAAATCGAACAAATCAAGAAAAAAGTTATGTTAAATCGAATTTCCTTCTTGACAAACGAAAATCTTTGATGTAATATATAGCCAGTTCGATGAATCGAACAAATTTGCAGAAAGGATTGTTTTGAATGGCATTTGATTATAGTAAGCTTCGAGGTCGAATTATTGAGAAGTTCGGAACCTGTGAGGCGTTCGCTGAGGCTGTCGGGCTTCCGAAATCCGCGGTATCCAGTAGATTGAACAATAAGGTATCCATCGATTCTGACGAAATGTTGCGCTGGAGCCAGCCGGATGTGCTGGACATTCCTCTTGAGGCGATCTACGTCTATTTTTTAACGCCGAAAGTTCGATAAAACGAACTATGATCTGAGCGACCTACGCCGGATTTTTTTAATCCTGCTAGTTCGATTTATCGTACTATACATAAGGAGGCTACATCATGAGCACGACCACCAATCTGCCGAACCCCGAGCGAATCTATGAGGTTATTGTAGCCATCCTGGAGCGCCGATACGGCGTGAAGATCGAGTATACCCTGGAAAGAGTGAAGAAGGAGGCCAACCATGAACAACATTGTAATTGAGCTCCATCCCGAGGACCGGGCCCGCCTGGACGCTATCATTGTTGCGCTGGATAAGCTGCAGCCCAACTGCGACAACTGCGTCGACAACGTGCTCCACGCCATCGAAGGTGCCCGCGATGAAAAGCCCGCCGCCGCTCCGGCTGCGGATCCGCAGCCCGTTACCCCTGCACCCGCTCCGGTGCCCGAGGTGCCCGAGGCACCCGTTACTGCTGAACCGCCGAGCCTGGCTGATTTCCAGAAGGCTGTTGCGCTCCGCTGCGCATCGAACCCGGCAATCAAACCGAAGGTGCGCGAGCTCGTGAACCGCTTTGCTCCCTCGGTCAGCGAAATCCCCCCGGAGAAGCGCTTGGAATTCCTCGACCTGCTTGCGAAGGTATAAGGAGGGTGACTGCAATGTCTGAAAAGTTTACCCCTGGCGACCATGTGTTCATTGTCCTGCGTAATGGATTGGAGGATCCCGTTGAGGTCACCGGATACATTTTCATTACCTGCGTAAACGGTGTTGCTTTCGCGGCCCCTGTTGTAAACGGACACCGCGATGTGGAGTTCATTCTGTGGTATCTACAGAACCTTACGCAAGACGACGAGGGGCTTCCGCTGGTGGCGGTGCCCGTCGAGGACTGTTACCCGACTCGGGAAGCTGCAAAGGAGGCTATGAAATATGAGCTCGAAAATTGACCACGCCTCCCGGGCCCATGCCCTGCTGAGCGCATCGAGTTCCGCTCGCTGGCTGGCCTGCCCCCCGTCCGCGGTAGCGGCTGCCGCTTATCCGAACCAGGACACCGTGTTTACCCGGGAGGGTACCCTGGCGCACCAGGTTGCGGAGTTCGTGGTGCGTCATGGGGGTGAGATGACAATTGCGGACGCGCGTATGATACCGGGCTTGGAAGACATACCTGTTGAAATGTACGCCTGCGCGGAGGCATATCGGGATTTCATTCAGGAGCTCATCAAGGACGAATCTGCGGTGGTTATGTTCGAGCGCCGGGTGGACTTCTCGCCCTGGGTGCCGGGCGGCTTCGGAACCGCCGACTGCATCATCATCCAGGGGGACCGCATGGATGTAGTCGATTATAAGTACGGCGCAGGCGTTGCGGTGTCCGCACTCGGGAATCCGCAGATGATGCTTTACGGCCTGGGCGCTCTGAACGACTACGGGTTCATCTACGACATCAAAGTGATTGGGCTGCATATCTTCCAGCCGCGCATGAATAACGTGTCGGACCAGGAGATGCCTGTGGGGACGCTGACTTCCTGGGGCGACTCTATGGTAAAACCTGCCGCCGCTCAGGCTGCGAAGGGCGAGGGCCCCATGGCTGCCGGTGAGCACTGCCGGTTCTGCCCGCATGCAGGCAGCTGTCCGGAGCTGGCACTGTCCTGTGCTCGCATTGTAGAGCTTGCGGATGGTAGCTCCGCCGCCATCCCTTCCTTGGCACCGTGGCAGGTTGCGGATATCCTGGCAGCCGAGTCCAAGGTGACCGCCTGGCTGAAAGCCGTAAAAGAGCGGGCTTTGGCGCGGATGCTGAGCGGCGAGGAAATTCCCGGTTATAAGGTGGTTGCCGGTCGTTCGAGCCGCTCCTGGGCGGATGACCTTGAGGTGGCTGCGCTCCTGGAGGGTGCCGGTTACGCTCGGGCCGAGTTTACCAAGACGGAAATTCTCAGCCCGTACAATCTGGAGAAGGCCCTGGGCAAGAAGAAGGTTGCCGAGCTTCTCTCCGGACAGCTGCTTACCGTTCCGGGTTCACCCACCGTCGCTTGTGCAAGCGACAAGCGACCCGCTTATGATCGGGCGGCTGAAATCGCAAAAGACTTCGATACATAAGGAGGGGTGACCATGCCGAGATATTACTGCCCCATGCGTCCACCCGCGCCGGGAGCGATTCCGAAGGGCGCGGTAGAAGTCAAGAGTTATGAAGAACGGCACTACAGCCCTACGGTTGACCGCATGGTTTGGGGTTGGGCTGATTACCCGCTGGAGCTCAGCTATGATGAAGTCGATGAGTATGAGCTCATTCGGGAGCCGCGTGAAATTGAATGTGAATGAATTTAGGAGGTCCCATGTATGAAGTTTAATGTTGGAGACCGGGTCGTTGGTAACGAATACGCAAAGATTTATATCATCACGGGCCCGGGCTGGACAGGTGAGGTTGTCGGTGTCGCCCCTCCGCACATCATCGTTAAGGGCAAGGGCCTTTTCGGGAACCCGGTAAGCTTCGAGGTGGAGCCGCATCGTTTCGACAAGGTTCGCCGTAACAGCGACCGTAAAATCGTTGTGACCGTTGACGGCGAAACCACCACGGCTCGCCTGTATAACGGTAAGGTCCTTGAAAAGTCCGCCGAGGCTAAGTGCTCGCCGGATGATCGATTTGACTTCAATGTCGGCGCGGGTTTGGCAATTGACCGACTGCTGGACCGTGAAGCTCCGAAGTCGGACCTGTTCCCTCGGGATGAGTTGAAGCCCGGGCGCTTCGGTCGAATGATCGATGGTCAGTGGTTTGTGGTTCTCGGGGACCGCATGCTTTACATGAACGGCAGCGAAGGTTGGGACCGCATTGGAGACCTGGACGGCGATGGTTGGTTCCCGACTCCTGACTCGAAAGAGTATACCCGCCGCGGTGTCGACATCATTGTCGGTGCGGTTTCTCTGAAAGATGCAAAACGTACGGCATCGCGAGGCGGGTTCATCTGGTGCCGCGTACATAAATAAGTTCGATAAATTAGGAGGTTGTAATTATGTCTAAAGTTGTAACTGGTGAGGTTCGTTTCTCTTATGTCACCCTCGACAAGCCCCGCGCATCCGAGGAAGGCGCGGAACCGAAGTATAGCGTGGTTTTGCTGATCCCCAAGAGCGACACTGAGACCGTCGGTAAGATCAAGGCGGCAATCAATGAGGCCGCAGATGCTTTCCGCGCCCGCAATGGTCAGGCTTCCCTGCCTGCTAACCCGATGCTTCCGATCCACGACGGCGATGGCCAGAAGCCCAACGGCGGCGAGTATGGCCCGGAATGCAAGGGCCACTATGTCATGAACGCCAGCAGCAAGGTTCGCCCCATGATGCGCGATGCAAACAACGATGAAATGTTCGACCCGACTGAGATTTACTCCGGTTGCTATGGTCGCGCCAGCATCAACTTCTACGGGTACAATAACCGCCGTAAGGGCGTTGGTTGTGGCCTGCTGGGCGTGCAGAAGAAACGCGACGGTGAGCCGCTCGGCGGCATCCGCGCTTCCGCTGATGACTTCAACGACGGCTATGTAAGCCCGGCTGCGGGAGCCGACGATGATTTCCTCCGCTGATCGGCGGTTCCTCTGGCTGGACACCGAAACGTACAGCAGCGTTGATCTGAAAGCCGCGGGTGCTTTCGCCTACATGGAAGCACCCGACTTCGAAGTCCTGCTGCTGCCGTATGCCTGGGATGATGAACCTGTTCGGGTCCTGGACCTGACGGATCCTGTGGACCGTGAGGAGCTGCCGGATATAATCGCCGGGCTCCAAGACCCGAACGTCATCAAGGTTGCGCACAACTCTGCGTTTGAACGCAGCGCTTATCGCAGGCAGTTCGGTTTCTACCAGCGACCAGAGGAATGGGTCGATACCATGATTCTGTGCGCGATGAACGGGCTCCCGCTGAGCCTGGATGCCGCCGGTGCCGCGCTCCGGCTCCCGGTGCAGAAGCGAAAAGACGGCACGTCGCTTATCAATTATTTCTGCAAGCCCTGTAAGCCCACCAAGGCCAACGGGCAACGGACGCGAAACCTCCCGGAGCACTCCCCTGAAAAGTGGGAGCGGTTCAAGCTATACGCCCGGGACGACGTGGAAGTCGAGCGTCTGATTTATAAGCGGCTCGCCCGGTTCCAGGTTCCTGAGTGGGAACGACGCATCTGGGCCCTGGATGCCCGCATCAATGAGCGTGGGGTCCGGGTGGACCTGGACCTTGCCCAGGCAGCGGTCGAAGTGGACGGTGCGTACACCGCCGAGTGTAAGGCGGAAATGCAGCGGCTGACCGGGCTTGCGAATCCGAACAGCGTTCAGCAGTTGAAGGGCTGGCTGTTGGACCGCGGCCTGGACACCGATTCCCTGGACAAGGAGGCGGTCGCTGGTCTGTTGAAACGGGCGAAGGATCCGACCACCGTCCGTGTGCTGCAGCTCCGGCAGCTGCTGGGTAAAACGTCCATCAAGAAATATGAGACTATGCTCCGCGCCGCCTGCGCGGATGAACGAGTCCGCGGCCTGACGCAATACTACGGCGCAGCCCGGACGGGCCGCTGGGCCGGTCGCTTGGTCCAGCTGCAAAACCTCCCGCAGAACCACCTGGAAGCAATCGGTACGGTCCGCGAGCTGTTGCGGCAGCGGGACCTGGAAGTCCTGAAGATGATTTATGGCAATGTGGCGGATATCATGTCGCAGCTGATCCGCACCGCGCTGATCGCGAAACCCGGCCACGCTTTCCTGGTTGCTGACTTCTCTGCTATCGAGGCGCGTGTGGTTGCCTACCTTGCCCGGGAGCAATGGCGCATGGATGTATTCGCCGC
>UZAT01210852.1_pt1 | contig 10489 bp, 13 predicted proteins | sample 2160861 | NCBI WGS metagenome assembly UZAT01 (sample SAMEA5138306, study PRJEB28736) | viral metagenome | reverse complement strand
GTCTTTTTCGTGAATAGCGCGAGAGCGGTCACCACGGCGCCTATGGCCGCGGCGACAAGTCCGGCCGGGTTAGCGGCCATTGTGCCGTTTAATATCGCCTGTGCGGCTGCCGCGAGCTTCGCCTTTATTTCGAGAGCCGCGACAACGGCCTTATAAGTTACGAAGGCCGCCGCGGCGACAGCCACGGCCTTGCCTATTTTCTGGAGCGTCTCCGCGTTGTCCCTGGACCATTTGACGAGCTTCTGCATCCCTTCCGCGACTTTTGTTATGGTCGGCGCGAGAGCGGAGCCCAGCGAGTTTTTGACGCCTTCCGCCGCCTTCTTGAACCGCTCGATAGCGTCCGAAGCCTCGGCGTTTCGCTTTATCATGTCCTTGTCCATGACGTAGCCTACGTCGTGGGCCTCTTTCGCGTAGGCCTTCAGCTGCTTGCTTCCGGCGTTTATTATCGGGTTTAGCTCTTTCGCTGACTTTCCGAAGAGCGACATCGCCAGGGCGTCGCGCTCCGTCTCGTTCTGGACGCCGCCGAGGGCGTCTATTAGGTCGTTGAACACGTCCTCGTTGTCCCTGAGGCTCCCGTCGAGGTTAGTCGCCGAGACGCCGAGACGCTTGAAGGCCTCGTAGGCGTCGCCGCTTCCTTTGCTCGCTGAGGTCATGCTCTTCGTGAGCTTCGTCATGGATCCCGTTATGGTGTCGACGGAGACGTCCACGAGCTCGGCCATGTAGGCGTATTCCTGGAGGGTGTCCGTCGAGAGCCCGGTCACCTGCGACTGTGTCGCGAGTTCGTCCGAGAGCTCGACCGCGTCGAGGGCGAGCGACTTCAGGGCGCTTCCGAGCTTCTTAACTCCGGAGATTATAGCCTCCCCGGAGAGTTTCGCTTTTAGGGTGTCGCCGAAGGTGCTTGCGGATCCCGTGGCCTTTTCCATAGCCTCACCGGCTTCTTTAGTGCCTCCGGCGGCCTCTTTGAGCTGGTCCTCGTAGCCTTTGAGCTTCTGCTCGGTCTCGATGAGTTCGCGCTGCAGAAGGTCCTGTTGGCGTCTGTTCTCTTCCGTGTCTCCGGCGTTCTTGGCCTGCTCCAGGGCCTTTTTTAGCTCGTCCTGGCGCGCCTTCGTGCCTTCGATAGCCTTCCCCAGAAGGTCCTGCTTCTGCCTGAGTAGTTCGACGTTTGAGGGGTCGAGCTTTAGCAGCTTGTTTACGTCGTTTAATTGGTTTTGGGTGTCCTTTAGAGACTTGTCGACGTCTTTTAGCGACTTGGACAGCGGCGTAGTGTTGCCGTCGATCTCTATTGTTATGCCCTTAATGCGATTTGTCGCCATTTCGTCCTCTTAAAAATTATCAAAGTCGGCCTGAGTTGCGATTTTGTCGTACTCTTCGCCGTCGTTTGCGTTTTCAATAAATAGGTCGTAGACCATGCCTATATCCAGCCGGTCGAGGTCGGATATAGACAGGCCGAGTTGGACGCAACGGAGCAAAAAAACGCCCGTAGTATAGGGCCGCTCCGTCGCGTCTATTCTTTTTTTTTGCTTTCGCTCGTCGTGGTCGTGGATCCTGTCCACAAGTCTACGAGCTCCGGCCAGGCTCGATAGATCGAGAGCATCTCGAAGCCGTCGAGCCACTTCCCCGGTTCGTCCGGGACCGTGGCGTCTGCCTGTTTGGCCGCGATGTAGGCGAAGTCCTCCAGGATCTCCTGAGCCTCGGCGGACCATTGTCCGCCGGCGTTTGCCTCTTTGTATATCTGCTGGAAGTCGAGCAGTAGGTCGCGCCTGAATGTTTGCCTATATAGGCGGACCGTGTCCGCGGTCGTTCTGAACTTGACGTCCTTCTCGTCTATTCTGATTATTTTCTCCATTTTAGGCTCCTCTCTTTTGGTTTATGCCGGATCAGGGATTAGGTTCTGTTACTGCGGAGAACCAGGTCGCGTACTTGGCGTCGCCTTCCTTGCAGCGCATCTTGACGGCGTAGTCGTTTATGCGCGGCAGGCAGCTGATGTTGAGCGTCTCCGTCTGGGGCTCTATGCTCGCTTCCTTGGTAGCGCCTGCTACGTCCGGGCGGCTGACGGTGCAGCGGAAGAACTCGTGCCTGGTCGCCTTGTCGTCGCCCTGGAACTCGAAGAGCAGAGCGAACTCCTTTGCGGTCGTGTTCGAGTATTCGACGAAGTTGTCGTCCTGGTCCTGGACCTCGCCGAGGACGTCGGTCCTGAAGCTGTCCGGCACCAGAGCAATTTCGAGCGTTCCGGAGTAGCCGTTATTGCTCGCGCTCTGGAAGTAGATCGTGTCGTCGGCGTAGAACGGCGAGGTCTCGCCCTCCTGGCTGAGTGAGAGATTTACGGCTCCGGGTATTGCCACCGGGGTCGCGTAGGTCAGAGCGCCTCCGGCGCCCTCGGTTGCGACGGCGTAGTAAACGGAACGAAGTCCGTATTTTATCTTATTGGCCATCTATTGTTACCTCCATTTGATAAAAAACTTGATACATTTGTTCGCTTTCGATGTAGCTCTCTTCGCGGCTCCAGACGAGGTTCCAGGCGTCGAGGACCGCCTCGACGGCGGCCTCCGTCGCGAAGCTCTTTGTCTTTGTGTAGAGTTCGAGGTTTAGCGTCTCGATGTGTTTATAGACCTTGTCGTCGGCCGCGAAGTTGTCGGAGCTCGGAAAATACCAGAGTAAATACGGCAACGCCGGGGCCTCTTTTTCGGGCCATGAATAGTAGGTATGCGAGAGCCCGGTCTGGTCCAGCATGGTGTTTATTTCTGTTTGTGTCATTTCCGCCTCCGGTCTTTTAGGTCATTTCGTCCATGACGTCGACGAAGGTCTCCCGGAAGTCCTGATCGAGCCCGTCTGCTATTGGCGCGATGAAGTTGAAGGCCTCGCTCCGGGGCTTCGTTCTTCCGCCGCCTGCTATGGCGTGGCCGAACTCCAGAAGGTGCGCGAGCCCCGGCTTTGTCTTGTTGTATATCGTGTAGACGCCGCCCAGGCCGCGGATCCGTGTCGCCTTTACGCTCCAGCCCTTCCTGAACTCTTGGCCGCCGTTAAATCGGCCGGCCTTCCGGAGAGCCTTCACGGCCTTGTCCGCCACTCGCTTGCTGGTCTCTTCCGTCGCGTCTGCGACGGTCGCGCCGTAGACGCGCAGGATCTCTTCGATAGTTGCGGCGAGGTCCGGGCTCTTGATCTTCGTCTCGGAAAAACTCAGAGCCATTATTCCGTCCCCTTCCGTTTTTCGACGTACAGCTCGACGGTGTCCGTCCGCGCCTGGTAGGTCCTATATACGGCGTACTGCTTGCCGTCTATCTCGACGATCTGCTCGCCCTGATAGTCGGGGCCGAACAGCCGGATCCTGAGCTCGGGGTTTAGGCCGTTTCGGCCTCCCTCGAACCACTCCGCCGCGGAGACGCTCGTCACGTTTGCGTAGGCGAGGCGTTTCTCGTCTGTCGGCTGCAGGACGTCGTAGGCGTCCACCGTGTATTTAGTTTTGATTAAATATATAGGCGTCGAACGGTCCATTTTTTAGTCGTCCTCCCTGCTCCACTTCGTGTAGCCGGTAGCGGTCGAGAGCTGGGCCTTCTGCTCGTCGTAGGACCTTTTCAGCCGGTCGTATTCGTCCGGCTCGCCGAACCGCATCTTGCAAAAAGTGATTATTGCGAGCCGCGTCAGGTCGTCGGTCTCGACGATGTTCGAGCCGTTCGCTCCGGCGATTTTGAGGTCCTTCAGGGCCGCTGATATTAGCAGCCGGAGCTCGGCGTCGAAGGCGTCCGTCGTTATGCGGAGCGCGAGCTTTACTGCTTCGAGTGTCGTCATGGTGTTTCCTCGCTTATTGTGATTATTTCGTCCCAGCCTTCCTCGTAGGTCGGACGCTCAAATATGCGCGCCTGATATAAAACGACGCCGGCGTTCCGGCGGCGGAACCGGGCCTCTCTGCGAAGGCACTCGTCGACGGGGGTCTCGATGAGGACGCAGATTTTTGGCCCCGGTTGGTCCTTTACGGCTTCGAGTAGTGCCTCGCGGCGCGTCCGCGTATTATAGACGCCCTCGACGCAGATCTCTTCGCCGGCTTTCGCCGCCGCCTGGTTGCACTTTTCGTACTGCTCGGAGACGGTCCGGGCGCGGATGTCGTCAAAGTGGACGACGCGCTCGAACCGCTCCGCGTATGTCGTTTTTCCTGCGTTTGGAAGGCCGCAGACGAGGGTCATTATTCGACCTTCTTGAGCCTGCAGAACGCGTTGTTGCGGATGAGGCCGAGGGCCACGTACTGACGGCCCACGACCTTTACGAGGTCCGCCTCGGCGAGACTGTACTCGTCAAAGACGAACTTTACCTCGTCGCCGTTCGGATAGTTCGCGCGGATCGCGGACAGGTCGCCTACGTAGCCGAAGAACTGGTTTGCGTAGGTGTTCGCGAACGAGGCCAGGACGTCGGTCGGGATCGGGGTCGCTCCGCCGAAGACGTCGACGGCGTAGTTTGCGTTCATGGCTAAGGCCTGGTAGGCTGCTATGGTTCCGCGGTTAGCGATGAACACGAGGTTTCTCGCGTCGCCGGACAGGGTTCCTATTGCGTCGATGATGTCCGTCAGGCCTATTGCGGCGACAGACGCCTCGGAGACCTTCGGCGCGGTGGAGCCGGTGGTCGGAGCTGCGTCGATCTTAGCAAGAGCTGCGCGAGAGGCGCTCTTTACGATCTGGTACTCGATCTCATCGTATACGTAGTCGATGAAGGCCTGGCCGTTGAGGTCCATTACCTCCGTAGAGAAGCTGATCCACTTCTTCAGTGTCTGGGGGGTCAGCTCTACGATCGCGAGCTTCAGGGTCTCTTCTGTTACGGGGTCGTCGCCTTCTTCGTGGAAGACGGCTCCGGTCGCTTCCATTTCGACGCCAACCTTCAGGATCCCCTTCAGGGCGCTCTTGGAGACGCGGCTCATTATTTCGTCGTTCTCCCAGGCGGTCTGGATCTTGGTCTCGACGTAGGTCGGAACCGGAACGGGGCCGCTGCTGTCCGCGATGTCGGCGAGCTCGGTCAGAAGGGCTCTGCACTCGGTGCCGTCGTTCTTGCCTTTGAGATAATCGACGTATGCGTCGATATACTTCTTGCTGCTTCTTGCTTCTTTTTCTGTCATGATGTTCTCCTTTGCCTCTTCGAGGACTTTCCCGGCGCCTGCGGCAACGGCCGCGGCGTCCTTCTTTCTTTCTTCGATCTCGGCGTCGAGCTGAGCCTTGCGCTCTTCGATCGCGTCGAGCTCGGCGCTCAGGCTTTCGAGGGTCTCGGCGTCTGCGGTCCCGGTCGCTTCTGCGACTTCCTGGGACCTCTTTTCGAGTGCCTCGTAGTCGAGGGCCATTATTTCGTCTTTAGTCATTTTTACCTCCGAGAGCGATAGCCCTCTCTTTAACTTCTGCTCTGCGGCGTTCCAGCTCTTGCTGCTTCAGCGCTTCCTGTCTCTCCGCTTTTACTCGTTCGATCGCTCCGTCGACGAGTGCGCGAACGCTTATGCTGGTCGCGTCGTTTGCCGGGATAGATACGGCCGAGACGTCGTACAGTTTGGCCACTCTGTTGATCGTTCTCGTCTCGATAATCTTTCCGGCGAGCTGTTCTGTGGTCCACACGTCCCTGGAGCGGTCAATTTTCATGCCTACGCTCATTTTGTTCGTGTAGCCTCCGGCGATTTCCTCGTAGAGCTGGGCTCCGAGCTCGGTCCCTCCGAGGTTCGCCTCTATTGCAAGGCCGCTCTCGTCGACTTCCGTCGACAGGGTGCCGTTGCTTCTTCTTGCAAAGACGCGGCCGGCGTGGTCGTACTGCATTATCACGTCGGTCATGTCGGTTTCGTCGAAGGCGTGGGCGTCCATGATCTCGCGGACCTCGTACTCGCCGTCGTCGTAGAGCGTGTACGGGTTGCCGAAGGTGGTCGCGTAGCCTCTGACTATTTTCTGCGGCTGCTCGGCGTCCTGGTCGAGCGCGCGCACTTCGAAGTTTCTGTATTCTCTTTCGGTTTTACTCATTGTTGTTTCCCTCCTGGAGCTTGTCGTCTGTGGTGTAGTATTCGCCGCGGATGATCCTCGCGTCGCCGCCTTCTACGGGCGGAAGGTTCCAGATCTCCCGGACGTCGTTTATGCTAAAAATGCCGCGGTCGAGCAGTTGGCTGGAGACGTTGAGCTTGTCCGCGTTGCTGAGATATTGCAGGCGGTTGCTCGTCGCCATGATCTGCGAGCCCCGGGCTCTCTCGCCTTCGCTGAAGAGCATCTTCGTTGTCGCCTCGCTGAATTGGATCGCGAACGGCTCGACGGCTCCCTCGTAGAACGCGCTCCAGGCGTCGCCGTATGCCTTGTTCTGGAGGACTTCCTCGTTGACGCCGAAGTAGTTAAAGACGTTCTCCCGGATAGCGTTCATTTGCTCCGCGTCGACCGTGTAAGGCTTGACGTCTATCTGCTTGACGTTCCGGTAGTTATTCGGGAAGAGCAAAAAGCCGCCGGTCTTGGCTTCGCTGCTTAGGTTGTACGCGTTGAACCGCTGTGCCTCGTTCGCGATGTCCTCGGGGTCGGCGTAGTTGTTCAGCTCGGCCATGAACCGGAACGTGCTCGTGTTCTTGACGGCTTCCTCTATGCCCTCATTCTGTATGTGGATGAGTTGCATCGTCTCCTTTAGGGCCGCGTTGCTGTCTCCGAAGAAGTCGCGCTCGTACTGATGTTTTGTTAGGATCGCACACTTCTTCATCTGGACGGCCGCGTACTGTCCGCGCCTGAACTCGTAGCGGAGCCAGGGCTCGCCCTTATACTCCGTTATTGAGCATTTGGTCGGCAGGACCGTGAAAACGCCCGTAATGATCATTTTTTCGTCAAATACGGGGCAGATAAACGCCGTGTTATTGACGTCGAGGATCGTCGAGGTCCTATATAAAAATTGGCTCCATGTCTGCCACTGGTTCGGCCCCTGCCTGAGCTTGCTCTGCAGGCTCTCGTTCGCCGTTCCTATGGTCTCCACCTTTAGCTTGCTGATGTGCCGCGCCCTCGCGTCTATGGCCGCGCGAACGATCTCGCTCTCGTATATCTTGCCGCCCCAGGATGTGTAGACGGGTTTGTATGCCGTGAGCGTTCCGAAGGTCGCGCCTGCTCTTTTGAGAGCTTCCTCGCTCTCTTTTGCTTTGTCTGGCCTGAAGATCTTTTCAAAAAGCCCCACTTTGTCACCTCTTGTTGTCGTTTTGTAGCTGTCGTCCTATTTCGGCGAACCACTTTTGCCGGACGGTCATCGCGTCGAGCAGCGCCGCCGTGCCGTCGATGTGTACGCCGGCCGAGACTTTGACGAGGCGCTTCCTCATGGTCTCCGCGTTCTGCTTCACTGCGCTGTCCAGAAGGTGGATCCGTAAAAGGTCGTTGTCGCCTATGTCGATCGCGCCGTCTTTGATGAGCCCCTCCGTCTCGTCTATCACCGGGCTGAGGTTCTCGCCCTGATAGACGTCGTCGGTGTGAAAGCCGTATGCTTTGAGGTCCTGGACGAGATACTGCGCGCAGTAGCGGTCGTAGCCTATTTTTAGGACGTATATTTGATGTTTTTCTATTAGGTCGACGAACCACTGGAAGCAGTCCTTGTAGTCGACGAAGTTCTCGCCGCTCTCGGCGAGTATTCCGCGTTGTATGTATGCCCTATAAGGCAGGCCGTCTCGGGCCGTGGCCTCTTCGACTTTCTCCGCCGGTATAAAAAACTTTGTAAATACGTGGAGCCGCCCGGCGCGTTGTATGATTATGCAGCAGGCCGTGAGGTCCGTCGTGCGGCTGAGGTCTATACCTCCCACGGCGTAGCACCGGCGGAAGTCGTCGAGCTTTAGCGGCTCCCCGGCGCACTTGGCGATGTCCTGCGCGCGGATCCATGCCGTCGAGCTGTTCTGCTTTATGTTGCAGTACTTCGTTAAAAACTCGCTCTTCTTGCTGAGGCTGCCCTCCGCGATGTTGATCTCTTCGAGCATATAGTCGACCGAGACGGAAACGCCGAGATTTGGGTTTGCCTTCCGCAGCTCGTTGATGTCGTTCCACTTCGTGAGGTCGTCTATCATGTAGAGCAGCGGCAAGAGCCGGCGCTCTTTGCTGTCGCCGAGTAAAAACCGCGTTGAGCGCTTCATTAGCTCGTCGTATATGCCGTCGTTTATGTAGCCGCTCGTGCTCATGGCGAGCAGCAGGGGCTGCCTCCGGGCGCCGAAGCTGCTCTTTATTACCTCGTAGAACTTGAGCCCTTGCTCTCCGGCCCAGCTCGCGACTTCGTCCGCGATAGCCAGCGAGACGTTGAGGCCGTCGCTCTTCTTCGCTGAAAAGGCGAGCGGCTTCGCCGTGGTGTTGTTGCTCTGGATGTAAATATCCGTCCGGCGCTTCTGGGCCATAGCGTCGAGCTCGGGCTCCTGTAATATCATTTGGTGATATGCTTCGAAGCAGAGCGCCGCCTGTTCGAGCTTCGGGGCCGTGAAATATATCCGGCCGCCGTATTCGCCGTCCAGGAACGTGCAATACGCGCTTATGGCGGCGGACAGAAGCGTTTTTCCGTTTTTTCTGGCGATGACGACGAAGATCTCCCGGAACTGACGCGCGCCGGTCTCGTCTACTATTCCGAAGATGAGAGACACGAGCGCCTTTTGCCAGAGCTCCAGCCGGATGAGACCCGGAGCGAGTTCTCCCTCATGATGTCTGCAAAAGTTTTCGATAAAGAGGATCGCCGCGGCCGCCTTTTTATGGTTATAAAAAAAGGCTCTCTCTTGGAGCCCTCGGACGATGTACTCGTATAGCATCCGGATCCATTTTCCAACGATCTCGGAGCCGTCCGTTATTGCCTGATAGTAGGCGAGTATATAGTTTTCACTCATCGCTGTTTAGCGTCGCGATTAGGTCCGCGAGCTTGCCGCCTTGCGTCTCTTCGTCGCTGAGTGTTTTTATTATGTTGATGAGCGTCGACACCGTTCCGTTCGCCGCCGTGGCCGTCTTGTTGTATTCCGTGATAGCCGGGTTCGCCACGAGGTTCTGGCGGCCTTTGACGTATTCCTTCGTTACGGTCGCGCCGTATTCTGCTATTGCTTTTTCGAGGTCCGCGAGGATCTTCATCTGGACCTGGTAGCGCTTGAAGGTCGTCACGAAGAAGAAGTTTGACGAGACGCCGCGCTCTTCCGCCTGCTTCAGGACCGCGTCGGCCTGTTGCTGTAATGTCATAGGCTTCATGCTTCAGTACCTCCCAGGCTTTTAACTATTTCGCGCTCGCGTTCGCTGAGCGGCCAGCAAGTTGCTGCGGCTCTTTCGGCTGCGGCTCTTTCGGCTGCGGCTCTTTCGGCTGCGGCTCTTTCGGCTGCGGCTCTTTCGGCTGCGGCTCTTTCGGCTGCGGCTCTTTCGGATAAAAGAAGCGCTCCGCCGAAGATGCCCTTGTCGAGCTCTTTCATGGCGTCGAGAGTTCGAACAAAAACCGCGTCCTCTCGCTTGATCGTGAGGGCTTCGCCGTACTTGGATAAATATCCCATGCGCGCAGCCGTCAGGACCTCGACCGGGAACTCGTACTTCGGCAGGCTCTTGCGAAGGGCTGCCTCGTTTTCGTTGTTCGCCTCTTCGAGGGCCTTATAAAACGCCGGATCCGAAAAAGCGGCAACGCCGTCCGGCTCCATGTTCGTTATAAACGAGGTCTGGACGCTCGCGCCGTTCTCGTATGTTAAAGACACGAACGTAGCGACGGCCGTAACCTCCGGGCGGCTGATGTAATTAAACGCCGCAAGGCCAGGCGCGAAAATGAAAAACGGCTGCTCGTTCTCGATGTAAAAGTCCACGATTTCCGCCATGATGCTAAACGGCGGATTATCCACGACGACCGAGCCCGGAGCGTAGCGCTCGTTTTGGTAGTCTCCGCCAGGATAAAAAGGTCGGACAAAAAGCGCGCGGTCCTTCTTATATCTGTTCGCCACGTATTCCGCGACGATCTCATAGATATTGTCCGGCGTGTAGCAGTCGTCGGTCGTTTTCGGTTGCTCGAACTTGTCGAGGAACTCGTTGTATTCCTCGTTGTTTTCCTCGCGTGAATTGTCCCACCGGTCACGAGCTGAGAACCAGTCCTCGGAGCCCTCAGGCATTTCGAAGCCGGTCAGCTCCACGATGAAGTCTGCCGCGTCGAGGTCCCGGAGCTCTTCTTCGAGTATATCCATGTCCCAGCTGCCGAGCTCCGTCAGCTTATTGTCTGCGAGGATGTAGGCGCGCCGCTGTTCGTCGGTCAGGCCTTCTATCCGGACGCACGGGACCTTCTGGAGCCCGAGCGCTTTCGCCGCGAGCACTCGCCCGTGGCCGGCTATGATGTTATTGTCCTTATCAATTAGGCACGGAGAGATAAAACCGAACTCCGTTATGCTTGCTTTGAGCTTTTCGACCTGGTCCGCGCCGTGTATTTTGGCGTTTTTCTCGTAGGGCCTCAGGTCGTTCGGGTTTACTTCGAGCATTTCGCTTGTTTTCGCCACGATCTTTGCCTCTTTTCTTCTGTTTTCCAAAAATATGCGCCTGTTTCCGGT
>UZAT01044752.1_pt1 | contig 10526 bp, 13 predicted proteins | sample 2160861 | NCBI WGS metagenome assembly UZAT01 (sample SAMEA5138306, study PRJEB28736) | viral metagenome | reverse complement strand
GCCTCGTTGATTGCGTATCTCTCGATCTCGCTTAGTGCTGAGAGCACGTTCTTCTGGTTTCCCTTTCCGAATGAGTAGCCTCCTCGGATTGAAGAAGAAAGGTATCCTGCATTGAATGCCTCTTGCCATAAAGGAGCAGCGAGAGGGTTGTCAATATATGACAAAATGGTGTTTGTGAGTTCATATTCGTTGATTTTGTTGACCATTCCTATTGCTATCCATCCTTCAAGGAAGTGACGGAGTGTGGAGCAGTGCTTGTCAAGCCTCTGGACGATGTCCTGCTCCTCTATCGGTCTTCGTATGTAGAAGAGGATGGCATCCTCGTCCTCCTCCGCTTCCGCGTATTCTATAGCCTTGATGGCCCTTGCCTCTATGTCTTCCATGATGGCATCGGACAGGGCGATGAGCCTTGCGTTGATGGTGTCGTCAAGTTCGGCGGTATAGTCAAAGGTGAAGTACTTTCCGAGATAGGCAAAGGATGCGCACTCCCTGATTATCTCGGGAATGTATATGCGGAGCTGTCTTTCAACATCTTCCTGGGCCTTGGCCATCTCTCTGATAACTCTATCCATTTACCTTGTTCCTTGCTTCGTTGACCACATTCTGCTTGGACGATCCCCTTTCCGGCTGAGTTCCTACAAGAAGTTCCCTGTCCTCTACGGTGATCCTCTCATACTCCGAGTTGATGGCATATCCGAGTTCGTAGGCGAGTTCCGATGCCGTCCTCTTCGAGAGTGCTCCCGCCGAGCGGAGCTGAAGGATGTTGCTCACCTGCTCGGTCTCCGACATGAATACATATGGGAAGATCTCAGCCTTTACCTTCAGCACCTCGAAGTCGCTTGAGCGGCCTGTCTGAATGCCGTATGCGAACTTGAAGAGTTCCACCACTCCGTCAAGGAACGACTGAAAGTGCTGTGCATCAAGAAGAGCCTGCTGATAGGAGTCCATGAGGAGCATCCTCACAGTGAGGGAAGAGAGGTCGGAGCCTGACTTCAGTTCAGGAGTCTCAGAAGCGAACGAGTTTCGCATGATTGCCTTCTCCAGGATATTGAGCTGCAACTCGAATGATTTTGAAGAGTCAGCAGGTTCAAGGAATCCCACCTTGGTGTTAGGTTCGGTGGAGTTGATCATCGCAGGTGTTCCGTCCATGTTGGACACCATCTCTATCTCACCTCCGAGAGCGTAAAGGATTCTAAGGGCGTATGCCTGGTTGTTCTCGGCAAGCTGCGACACGGTCAGTTCGTAGAGGTCGGCGCAGTCCTGCGAGTTGGCCCAGAAAGGCTCTCCGTATCTGTCGTACTCTATAGGGATGCGAGGGAATCCGTGATGGATCGGCTCTTGGTCCACAACCCATCCGCTGATGCCCACGGCGTTCTTGACTTTCGTGATCACTCCCTTCTTGTCCTGCCTGTACCTCATGTAGTAGGCGTCGTCCCATACATCAAGATACTCCACGGCCTCATTGTCCTGCGAGTCTCTAACGACATATCTTCTTCCGAACACGGCGAGTTTGCCTGTCATGGGGTCGTACTGAGGGTAGAGGATGTCTCCCTCCATGAACGAGAACACTCTCCATCCTAGCTTTCCGTTCTTCATGAAGAAGTTGACTGCCACGTCACCCACGATGCCGTCGGCCCGTATGGCCTGGTAGATGAGGTTCTCGATGTTCGAGTCTTCCCATCCCTCCCTGAAGTCGTTGAGCATCTGCTGATCGGAAGCAGTTCTCTTGGAGTTGCTGAGTCGGATGTTCACATTGTTTCCCGTGAGAGTGGCGAGTCTCTTGACGAGGATGCGCTTCTGCCATGCGATGGCGATCCTCGACTTGATCTTGGCGGCCACCTTGCCGTCCGATCCTCTCATCAGGGCATTTGGATAGTACTTGAGGGAATTGATCTTGTGTGCGTTCACATCATACTCCCTCATGAAGTCAGCCTGCGACATCACCTGCCGCAGAGGTCTCTCAGAGGAGTAGGCAAGGGAATACGCCGAGCCTACCGTCTTCGCATCGCCTATGCTGGTGAGGGTTGCCGAAGGCACTAGCCTTGTGAACGCCTCCTTCACCATGATGGTCTGCGGTGTCATGTTGGAAATGTTTATAGTCTCCATATCTTCTAGTTGATCCAATTTTCAAATCCTTTCCTGACGCACTTGGTCTTCTTTCCGAACAGGTGCATGACCATGAACAATGCCTCTATGAAGTCCGGGGAGTGTCCTACCTCCAGCTTCATCTGCTGCTTGCTTATTATCTCGAAACGCTGTGCGTCATCCTTTCTCTTCAATGCATGCCTCTCTTCCAGGAGTCTTTCCTCTACGGTATAGGTGTGCTTTTTCCTGTCGGTGAACTTTCTCTTGAGCACCTCCTCGCTGATGCTGAACTCCCCTGCCTTTACCGCCTTGACGAACTTCTCGGCACATTCGGACTTCAGGTTGTTCCACATCCTCGTGTCGGACGGAGTCGTCCTGTTGTTGAAAGGCACCGCCTTCCCCTTGAATGCGGAAGACTCTGCGAGCCACAGTCCGAGTCCGTTCTCGTCAAACGTGAAGTTCTCCTTCCTTACTCCGTTCTTCTTCAGGAAGGCCTCGATGAACGGAATGATGTCATCGGACATCTGCCCTCTCCTCACCTCCATGTCGCATACGTGATGTCCGTCAAAGGCGTAGATGACAAGGAAGTCATTCTTGATGGCCACATCGGCGCTGGCCCTCATCACTCCGTCCCTCTGCTCGGTATTGGCGAAGAGCTTCAGCATGTCATCCATAGTGAGGAGTGAAGAGCTGCTGTCAAAGTCTCTCCATACTCCCACGATGTCGTTGACCGATGCCTCTCCTCCCTCTGCCGCCACCTTGTTGAGATAGGTAGGGTCGGATATCTTGAGGATGTCATTGTCGGCATAGTCACCTTCGATGAACACGAGAGAAGTGATGAAGTTGGTGTACTTCGCTCCCGTAGCCTCGCACAGCTTGTCGATCTTCGCCTTGCATCTAGGGTCTTCATAGACCTCTTCCGGCGTATCACCCCATACGATGTCAAGAGAGTCCTTTCCGTACTTGTGGAAGTATCGTATCTTTCCATCCCTTTCCTTGATGATGGTGTCGGTCTCGGGATCTATGTACCAGTCCAGGAACTGACGGAGCTTGTTGCTCTTTCCCACCGGGTTGCAGGTGCAGATACACTTAGGTCTGACACCCGATGTGGAACGGTTGGATGCGAGAAGGGCGAACAGGGTGTCAAGGTCTTCCCTCGTATGCTCGGCCAGCTCCTCTATGACGATGTATGCCATCTCGACTCCACGGAATCGGTCCTTGACCTTCTTCTCGTCTGCAAGGTGTTCCATCTTCATCCTGGCGCCTCTTCCGTCCGGGCCGAAGTTCCATTCATAGTTGGACTTGGAAGGAATGCCGAATCCCTCGAACACGTTGAATGACGAATCCCAGATACCTCGCTCGATATCGTCCTTGTACTTACGGAATCCGTACATGCTGACGGATGAGTTATTCATATATGGAAGTGCCTCAAACAGAGCGATAAAAGTTTTTCCCCCGCCCCTGCGGCCGCCCACGATCTTGATATCCGCCTGCGTCATCAACACCTTTTCCTGGAATCCCTTCTGCGGAATGAGGTGATACAGCATGCGCTCCCCGTTAGCCTTCTTCCTCTTGTTCTCCTCGCGAAGTTTCTCTATGTGGTCATAGGTGTAGTACTTCTTGCCGAACTTGGCGAAGACGGGGTCAAAGCAATCCTCTTCTATTTGTTTCTTTCTAGCCATCAGTCACAAAAATGGATTAAAAAGTGAAATAATGTGAAATAATTATTTCATTTTATTTCGCGGTGGGATTTATATTTGTCACGTAGGCATTCAAATGATGGAGATGAAAGAACAGAAACCCCGCAAGATAGTGTGCCCGGTATGTGGCAAGGCCACAAACGTGAGCATCATGCATTTGAATGGTGAGCTTCGGTATTCGCTTCGTTGCAGGAGCTGCAAGCAGATTAGCGAAGTGGTGATAAAAGACATAAGATAGAGTCCTTTGAGACCATAGGAGAGACCATTTAGGACCTTTGAGTCCACAGTTAGAGTCCAAGACACAGGCGGTTAGGTCCGTCTGCGCCTTGGGCTTTTTTGTTTCACATAAAAGTTTAGGAAAAAGATGCAAGTAAAGTATTTGTCTGCGCTCAAAACAAAGTATGCGAGCTATGGGTTGAGCAAAGAGGCTTTGGATAGGGTTGCCTCGCAGAGAGTAAAAACTATCGCCAACGAGGATGAGATCGATGGAGACATCGCAAGTTTCGACACGGCTCTCCTCATCATGAAGGAAATGCAAGGGGCTGCTGACTCATTGCGTTCAAGCAACGCCAGGATTCAGAAGGAACTTGATGACTTCAAGAAGCCACAGTCTCAGGAAGCGCCTGAGGAGAACCCATTCGCGGCCGAGGTCGCTGAGATGAAGGCTCTTCTCCTCGGAATGCAGACCAAGATGGTGGAAACGGAAAAGAAGGCACGCTATGAGGCCATCGTGAAGGGAGCACACGCCAGGATGAAGGAGATGGGATGCTCGAACGACTATATCCGAGAGGCAACCCTCAAGGGTATCGAGCTGACAGACGATGACACCCCGGAGTCCGTAGCCGCGCAGTACAAGTCGGCTTACGACGAGAACTGCAAGAAGGCTTTCGGTGACGGCTATGTACCTCCGAAAGGCGACGCGAACGGCGGTCGAGGAGAACTTGACTACTCGGCTATGGTCGAGGGTCTCAAGGCAAGCGGAGCCATTCCGAACAAATAATCAACCCAATTAAATCCAAAGAAGAATGAACAGTTTTAACTCTTACGGACAGACCACCAAGAAATTCGGTGGCAACACTCCTGTTTGGCTTGGCACTGTTAAGCCAATCCCAGTGGGTGCAGTTCTCGGTGTGAACGCAGAGGACGCAGAGTACCCGCTTTACATTCCTGCCGGAACACCTGTTCTCTATGTTGCTGATGGCAAGACCTTCACTCCATGGGATGGTTCTACTGGCACTCCTAACGGCTATCTCTACAACGACATCTACGTTGAGACAAAGCCAGAGGCTACAGAAGTCATCGCTACAGGTGCTATCGTGATGCACCATGCAGAGGGTCTTCTCATCGACCGCACAGGCTTCGGAGACAAGGCAGAGACTCTCAAGGCAGCTATCCCAGGTGTTCTTCTCGTTAAGGATGCAGAGTAATCACTAAATCAAAGGAGGAAAGATAATGAATACATATCCAGTACAGTTTTATGACCTGCTCTCTCGTGCCCTCGGCGGTAACGACGGCAGAAGACTTCAGGGCTTCCTTGACAACGTGGTTGCCCAGAAATACAACACGCTTGACATCCCCGGCTTCAACTTCGCTCCTGAGATGCAGCTCGACTTCACTTACGAGCAGATCCAGAAGGAGATTGGCCTCAATGTCATGGCTCAGTACCTTGACCTTGACTCACAGCCTACTCCAGTAGGTACTGAGGGTGCTGTCATCTCAACAGGCCGCATCCCTCGCATGAAGATGGTAGAGTACTACAACGAGGACAAGTACCGCAAGCTCCTCATCGCAGAGCAGAGATTCGGTGCTAACTCTAACCGCGTGGTGAATGCAGCGGTAGAGGCTCTCTTCAACACTGCCGACACTCTCGTGGGAGGTCACACAAACGCACTCACATACCAGAGACACCAGATCGTGTCTACAGGTAAGTTCACTCTCAACAGCACAAACAACCCTAACGGTCTCGTGGGCATCACATTCGCTTCTCACGTTCCTGCTGCGAACACCAACACTCTCAGCGGAACAAAGAGATGGTGGACTTCATCAGACTACGCTACCGAGGGTACAGCGGCAGACCCAATCGCAGACCTCATCGCAATGGTAGAGGTTGCTCGTCAGAAGGGCGTGAAGGGTCACTTCGAGGTGAACGCATCATACCTTGACAAGATCCTCAAGCACTCTAAGGTGGTTGCAGCTATCGGTGCGAACCTCTTCCCAATGGCACAGAACGCAGCGGCTAGCGCAGCATACCTCTCACGTGGCAAGAAGATCGAGGTTCTCGCTGAGATCGTAGGAGCACCTATCAACGCAATCGACGCTATCGTGGCTACTGAGGTGTACAACAAGTCAACCAAGGCTCTCGAGCGCAAGATGATTGACGCATTCGAGGCTAACGTTGTCGTGTTCGTACCAGACGGAAACATCGGTGAGATCCTCACAGTGGAGCCTATCGCAATCGATGGCGGCACATACGCTACATTCTACGGCGGCAGACTTCTCATGACAGTTGATGTTGACGCTAAGTACAAGTGTCAGTCTTTCAACACTGAGATGACATCACTCGCAGTTCCAAACAAGCCGCAGTACATGTGGTATCTCAAGCCGAACGCGTAATCAGTTAACCGATAAGAAGAAAAGGAAATGGCAGCATACACCATAGAGACATGGCTTCGCGGAATGGTAGACTTTGACATTCCAGATGCGACTTTAATCGCTATCCTGTTCAACAACGGAGTATCCCAGGGTTCTCCGATGTCGGATGTAGAGGAGCGTGAACGGGACTTGTGCCTCGCCGACCTCTTGATGTGGCTGTCATCTTCCTCGACTTCTTCATCCGGGGAGTATATATCCGACAACGGATGGTCACATCAGAAGTCAGCAAAGCAGGTAGTGGATCGTGCAGGCCTTGTAAGAAGGGCGCAGGAACTCTATGCCAAGTGGGACTCCGATAAGGCCAAGACGGCAGTCGGCACCAAGATAACCTTCAAATCCATTTACTGATGTTGAATCCAAGATTCCCGCATAGACTCCGGGTCTGGCGTTACAGGAAGGACGAGAACGACCTTCCCATGACAGACGAGAACGGAGACCCTCTGAAGGAGGTAGTGATGCTCAGTAAGGTGCAGATGATAGACAACAGTCCGACCATGGCACCTGACGGGGCATACGAGACCGAGGAGGTGGAGTGGATAGAGTTCGGATACAGGACGCAGGGCAAGAACACGAAAGAGACAACGGATGTCCATGTTTCTGACTACAAGGCGGCTCTTCCGATATTCATCACCTACCTCATGCCGGGTGACCTTCTTGAGATAGTGGACTACGACAGGACATACTGGGCGGAGGTGGTAAAGAAGCACACCTTCAATCTCGGATCTAACATCTGGTTCAATGAGGTGAAGAACTGATGAGTAAGAAGAGCACATTCAAGAAGGCCAACGATGAGGCTATCAAGAGGGCATTTGCCAGGCTGACGGCCTCAGAGAGCGAGTCAATCAAGGCTGCCATGTACGGCATGCTGGAAGATGCGGTCAAGGTCGCATTGGAACTGCATGACGAGAGCCACCCAGGCCACGTTGAGATCGGCGACACCTACGGATGGATGCTGGTGCATGACCACAGGATACAGGAGATCATGGTCGTAAGCACCGATGCCAACCAAGGAGAGGCCACAGACCTCTTGCAGTCACATCTCAGGAGTATGCCTGCAAAAGGATGGGCAGGAGTGGTCATGGCAGGTATGGCCAAGCCTTCTTACTTCTCGATAAGGTATGAGACCAAGATTCTTGGACAGACTCTAAGGATAACGAAAGACAACTTCTTCAAATACTTTAAGGTCATATGACGAACAACTTTGACATAAGCGCAATCCGAAAGGAAGTGATGGGGATAGTCAGGACTCTTGGCGTGTCCAAGAAGGTCTGCCCTAATCGCCCCAAGGCGGCAGAGACTGCTGCGGATTTCGTGGTGGTCGATGTGGGAGCGGTAGAGGATCTTGCCGCTTACGGACAGTGTACCGTGGAGCTGCACCTCTTCGCCAAGGACATCGATTTCGTGATGAACGACGCCAAGTTGTCTGCAATGTACGGAAAGGTTGCGAAGGGTTTCCCGTCGTCTAGCGGAAGACTGCTCTTTGACACTGAGCCAAACGTGTTAGGAGATACCCCCGATGATTTCGGTTTTCATGTAAGAATAATAAGAATTAGGACAACAATTAAAGCGATATAGCTATGGCAGCAACATTGACAAAAGCAATGATTGATGACCTTCACAAGGGTATGGCATCAATCTCACTCCTGAAGTATCCAGAGGGTGGCGTAACATTCGGCACACTTGACTTCTCGGAGGCAGACCAGATTTTCACTCTCAAGGACTCTTTCTCGGTGACTCCATCGGATTCTACAACTGAGGAGGTAAAGATTGACCAGAGAGACCAGACCATCGATACAACAGTTACAACTGGTGAGTACAAGATGGCAGGCCAGATTCCTTCTGTAGCAACAGAGGTACTTGACTACTTCATGTCAAATGCGACAACAGTGTCTAACCTTACAGGCCAGGAGGGTACAAACTACTCAGGTAAGTCTTACTACATCGAGCCAAGGGAGGTAACCTGCACAGTCCTCATCGAGTCGGCTTCGAAGAAGACAGCTATCGTATTTGCAAAGGTGAAGTTCGCAGTTAACGGTGTGACCATCGAGAACGCATCAACACCTGCATACGTGGCATTCACAGCCGATGTCCTTGCTAATGCAAAGGAGGGTCAGGGAGACTTCGCGGTACTCGCAAGTGCTTAATCGGTAATAAAAACCAAATCAAGGGAGAGTGGGGGCTACCACCCAAGCCCCCTGCCCTTTTGATATTATGAAACAGGCGGACATAGATGCAAGAAGGGAGTATGACGAGATAGTCAATGACATTCCCACAAAGGTGCAGATTCCCGGAACCAGGAAGACCGTGAGTCTTCGTGGAGTGAAGCCTTACACGATTGAAAGACTGACGAGGCTTTGGATCGAGAGGGACATCAACGCACTGCCTGAAGATGCCGCATCCACATTGAAGTCTATGTGTTCCGAGCCGTACTTTGCGGTCAAGGAGGCACTCCTGTTTGTCCTTAACGACTATTGGAAGATTCGCCTTTTCCACGGCATCATGTGCTGGTGGTGGGGCAAGATGAAAGGATACACCGAGGAGCAGATGTCTCCCATCATCCTTGAAGGTAAAAAAAAACTTCCGCTTACGGCACATTGGACAAATATGGCATTCTCGACGGATATGAGGATGGACATGGTGAAGATGACGAGAAAGGAAGCCGAGCAGTACCGAGCAGAACAGCTTTCGGCGCTGAGTCAGCTTTCATCAAGGAGTTCCCTTGCTACGGAGGGGTAAGGAGTTTCTTCTTCGGACTTGTGAAGGAGAGGAACTGGGCATACAGGTGCGAACTCACGATGCCTCAGATAGAACTGATGCAGAGTGACCTGCCACACAGCCTCTATATCAAGGACAAAGGAAAGGACAACACACCGAATATAACCTCTGAGGACTACACGGATGCCGTAAGGGCCAATGAAGAGTCCTTGCGCAGAAGCATAGAGCGCAGGAGAAGGCGTCAGCAGGAACAGGGGTATACGGTAAACGAGATATTCAAAGGGGAGGCTGACAATGATTAGTCTCCCATAATTTTTATAATGACATGCCAGGAACAATAGATCAACTCAATTTTGAGGTCCTCATCAAGGATGACAAGTTCAACGAAAAGGTCAAGGCCGACCTAGCGCTTGCCAAGCAACTCAATGTGGAGCTTACCGCTCTCTTAGACATGCAGGCTAAGGTAGGCAAGTTCAAGATTGCCACAGGTTCTACGGCCAAGAGCGCAGCCGAATTGGCCAGAGCGAAAAAGGCGGCTACTGATGCTGCGGCAGCCGAGGAGAGGTTGGCAGGTGCAAAGTCCAACAGAGCGGCAGCCGAGGCCAGGGCGGTCAAGGCGGCCACTCAGGCAATATCTGCCCAGAACAGACTTACGGCCTCGCTTGCCGGAACCACGGCGGCGGCAAGCAGACAGGGAAGGATCTTCAACGAACTCAAGAACATGGCCTTGAGTTACCTCTCCATTCGAGGAGCAAGTCAGTTCATCCAGTCGATGGTGAGGATCACAGGAGAGTTTGAGTTGCAGAAGGTAGCCTTGGGTTCCATGATTGGAGACCTCAATCAGGCAAAGCTTCTCATTGCCGACATCCAGCAGCTCGCCCTCAAATCTCCGTTTGCATTCAAGGAACTGACCACCTATGCAAAACAGTTGGCCGCTTTCTCAGTGCCTGCTAACGAACTCCTGGAGACCACCAAGATGCTTGCTGATGTGTCGGCCGGACTCGGAGTGGGTATGGACAGAATTGTGCTAGCCTACGGCCAGATCCGAAGCGCAGCCTTCCTTCGTGGACAGGAGGTGCGTCAGTTGACTGAGGCGGGTATCCCTATCCTACAGGAACTTGCGAAGCAGTTCAGCGAGATAGAGGGAAGAGCCGTGTCTGCGGGAGAGGTCTTCGACAAGATTTCTGCACGACTTGTTCCATTTGAGATGGTTTCCAAGGTCTTCAAGGACATGACTTCCGAGGGTGGCAAATTCTATGAGATGCAGGAGATACAGGCCGAGACTCTTAGAGGTAAGGTGATGAACCTCAAGGATGCATTTGAGATGATGATGAACGAGATAGGAACAGCCAATGACGACAGGTTAAAGGGTGC
>UZAT01537889.1_pt1 | contig 10543 bp, 12 predicted proteins | sample 2160861 | NCBI WGS metagenome assembly UZAT01 (sample SAMEA5138306, study PRJEB28736) | viral metagenome | reverse complement strand
TGGACACTCCCCCGAACCTTGGTATTCTCCTCCAGAACGCTCTGATTGCGGCTGAGGGTGTCATCGTGCCGGTTACTTGCGGTCGATATGCTCTGCAAGGCATGGGGCGGTTCATCGAAACGGTGAACGATGTTAAGTCCCAGCCGAACCCTGATCTGGAGGTTCTGGGTCTGCTTCTCGTTAAGTATGCCGGGAGAACCGTTCTGGCTAAGGAAGTTACGACTGGACTGCCGGAGCTGACGAAGAACCTCGGCACCAAAGTGTTCGACACGAAGATTCGCCGTACCGAAGAAGTAGAAAAGGCTCAGGCAAGCCGGGTGCCGTTACAGCGGTACTCCCCCGAGGCAACGGCAGCACTCGACTATAATACTCTGATTGAGGAACTTGGAATGAGAGGTGTTATCTGATGGCAAAGTTTACTGGGAAACCTAAAACGTTGTGGGAGGGTCTTGATCCCACTGATAAAGATGTGTCTGTGCATGATGATACACATACACATGAACATGATGATGTGGCGGTCAAGCAGAAACAGACCAAGAACAAGCGCATCCAGATTCTCACATACAGCAACTTGGTTCGCCGCATGGATGCGTATGCCAAGCGGAACGCTCTGAGCCGAGCCGAAGTGTTCGAGAAGGCTGTCACCGAGTTTCTTGAAAGGAACACATAATTATACACATACACATGACCATACGCAAAAAGATACCCGCAGCCGTTGAGCTGCGGGTATTTTACATATGTTGCTTTATGAAGTCGTTTATGTCCACCCGGAGTATTTTGCAGAGTTTTACTGCCAGTATGAAATCGACGTTCCGTTTTCCGAGTTCAATACGGGAGTAGTATTCTTGTCCGATCCCGGCTAGGTGAGCTACCTCGCGTTGGTACATATCCCGTTTCAACCTAGCCTCTTTTAAGAATTTACCAAAACCCACAAGGCACTCACTGTTCTCTATATTCTTCATGTGATGCGTTGCCTCCTCCTGTTTTACATTAACGATATCACAAAACTTGAAAAAGAAAAAATTGTTGCAAAACTTGCATACAAGCATTATAGTAATAGGACAAATAGTTCTATGAGAGGTGTTCCCTTATGATATATGCTTATCCCCGTTTACGTCAATATCTAAGAGAAAACGAGGTCTCATGGCCGGAGCTTGCTGCTGTGGCTGGAATAAATAGTTTCACATTACATATGAAAATGTGGGGAATTGCGCAATGGACATTGACCGAGGTGTTGAGAATCTGTTGCTTTTTTCGTTGCCCCGACGCAGAACACCTGTTTGTACGAAATCATTCTAAATCACAATAACTGGAAAGTCAAGAAAAATCTGGGAGGAATTTGAAATGTGCGATATTTGTTTGCAGTCCCCTTGCCATTATCGTTGTCCTAACGCTCCAGATCCTCCCAGTGTCTACATCTGTTCCGGGTGTGGTCACGAGATTCTTGATGGCGAGGACTACTGGGACATTATGGGTGAACAATGGTGCGAGTGCTGTATCGACCGAGCGAAAGGAGTTGCTGAGTATGATCCTGACTAACGAGAACTACTACTCTGCGGATGCTAACAAGGAGTATCTGTCCGTGAGTCAATTTAAGGATTTCCAGAGATGCGAAGCCATGGCGATGGCCTCCATCCGAGGGGAGTGGGTTCGCCCTCAGACCACGGCACTTCTGGTCGGAAGTTACATTGACTCATGGTTCGAGGGAACTCTGCCGGAGTTCAAGCGGGATCACCCTGAAATTTTCAAGCACACAAAGGGTGGGGACCAGCTCAAAGCGGATTTCATACAAGCTGAGGAACTTATCGAGTTCGTCCAGCGTGACCCCATGTTCATGCGGTACATGGCCGGTAAGAAACAGATTATCCTCACCTCCGAGTTGTTCGGAGCCAAGTGGAAAATCAAAATCGACAGTTACCACCCCGACAAGATTGTTGACCTCAAAGTGATGCGTTCGATGGAGCGTATCATGGGTAAGTCATTCGTCGAACATTGGGGTTACGACCTTCAGATGGCGATTTATTCTGCCGTCGAGGGTCGTGATCTCGCAACCTATCTGGCGGTAGTCACTAAGCAAGATCCGCCCGATAAGGAGATTATCAGCGTTCCGAAATGGCGGCGAGTTGAGCTGCTGGAGGACGTTGAGCGTTCCATGCCTCACATCTTGGCTGTCAAGTCAGGTGAGATACCTCCTAGAAGATGTGGTGTCTGTGAGTATTGTCGTGCTACGAAAATGCTCACAGAACCCATCGATTTCGAGATGGTCGGTCTGTCGGCTGCCGAACGGAGAGCTATCCTGGGTGCTTACTGAGCGCCCATTTCAATACGATATAATATGCCAAATAGTTCTAGGAAGGAGAACAACCATGTCCGTAGCAATGATCTGGGGTAGCCCCGGTAGCGGTAAAACCGTTGCGGCTACTGCCCCGAAAAAGGAAAAAATTAAACTCTTATGCTCCGACAACAGTTCTGTCGTGCTGAATATGTTCGAGCGTAAGAACGTGGAAATCGAGAGGGTCGAACACTGGCTCGATCCCGGCGATGGTAAGAACTACTTCACGAAGCAGTTTGAGACTGCGTTGGAGTCCGGCAAGTACACTCTGATTGTGGTGGACAACCTCACCGATCTCAAAGAGATGGCTCTGCTGGAAATCGACGAGGAAGGAAAAATCAAGGACATTCGACAGGTCTACCAAGCTGTTTATATGGCCATCAAGCGCCTCTCTCGGATGGCTGCGAACGCAAAGTGTCATGTGACATTTACTTGCTGGGATGACTCCGAGGAGATTACAAAGGCCGACGGCACTCTGGCTCTCCGACAGTTCCCGAACCTTCCGAAGAAGATTCTGCCCCAGGTACTCGGCCTCTGCAACATTGTCGGTCAGATGGCTAAGGCAAAGGATAAGTCCGGCACGATGCGCTGGTTCCTGATCACCGAGGATTCCGAAACACGGTACGGTTGCAAGGATCAGCTTCACGGTCGGAAATCCATTATGCCTGAGAATCTGTTCGTAGCGCCGGAGGTTAAGAAATGAATCGAAAGGAAGATTTCATCCGGCTCTACACGAGCCACATCAAGCGCCCCGGCGCAAACGAGCTGTTGAAATGGTTGGAGGAGTCTGACTTCTTCACGGCTCCTGCCTCCACACGCTTCCACGGTAACTACGAGGGCGGTTTGTGTGAGCATAGTGTGAATGTATGGGAGGAGTTGATTCGCCTCCTGAAAGCCTACCCCGAGGTTAAGGTGACGGCTGAAACGGCTGCCATCGTATCCCTGTTGCACGATCTCTGCAAGGTCGGCTGCTACAAGCAGGAACTTCGGAACACGAAGGTCAACGGTGTCTGGGTACAGCGCCCGGTGTATGTGTTCCAAGAGGATTTCTGTTTCGGCGGCCATGGCTCCAAGAGCGTTTACCTCGCTCAGAAGTACATGAAACTCACCGACGCCGAAGCTGTGGCAATTAACTGTCACATGGGTGCATGGGATCGCAGTCCTACCGATTACAGCATTGGTAGTGCCTACGAGGAGTACCCTCTGGCATGGTTGCTCCACGTTGCCGATGAGAGCGCAACCTACATCCGTGAAACAACTGTATAATCATGCTCATGTGTATGTGTAGGAGTATGTGCATATGAACGAGAAACTTAAAGAGTTTGTTACAGCGGTGGGCGCACTTGCTGAGACGTTGACTCTGTTTCACAGAGGACTCATCCAAAATGGTCTTGATGAAACAGATGCGTTATACCTCACCAAAGAGTTCATGCTGAACGCATTAAAAACAAATTCCGAGGAGGACAATTAACAATGGCAAACTGGACATTCGACCCGTCACAGTACAGCGAGAAGAATTTCGATATCATCCCTGTGGGTGACTACCGGGCGAGAATCGAGGACGTGGTGGAGAAGAAATTCTCCAGCGGCAACGAGGGTTACGAAATCACCCTGGCTATCAACGGCTACTCCAGCCGTATGTGGTTCTATCTGGTTCTGGATAAGAGCAATGTGGCTCAGACCAACCAGCGTATCGGTGATTTCTTTAACAGCTTCGGCATCACCAGTCCTGCAATGGGAACCGGCAAGCAGTGGGTCGGTAGCGTAGGTGCTGTCCGTGTGAAGCACGAGCCTTACAACGGCGAGAATCGTGCTAAGATCGCCTACTGCATCGCTCGTAACCGTCAGGACAAACTTCCGGCATGGAAGGGCAACAGCGGCACTACTGCGGCTCCTGCGGCACAGGATCAGGTGGAAATCCCCGACGATCTGCCGTTTGATATGGGCTGATGCTCCGTAACTACCAGCAGGATTTACTAAACCGTATCTTTTTCTCCTTCACGCAGGGCTACCGCCGTCCTCTGGTGGTAGCCCCCTGTGGGGCAGGAAAGTCATACATATTTGCTGAACTGATCCGCCGAACGAGAGGGGGGACCCTCATACTGACCCATCGGCAGGAACTCAAACAGCAGCACGAACAGCTACTCAGTAACCTCGGGATTACGAACGCTCGGGTGGCGATGATTCTGACCGAAGCGAACAGGCTAGGGGAGTACCCCACTCCTGCGCTGATTGTCACAGACGAGGCGCATCTGTCCCGGTCGAACTCATGGATGAAGGTTATCAACTACTACGATACCTTCACCGTGGGTTTCACGGCCACTCCTGTGCGGCTGGACGGTAAGCCTCTGGGGGATATCTTCGATACTCTGATTCAGGGAGTCGATACCCAGTGGCTCATCGACCACGGACGGCTGGCACCATACGAGTATTACGCACCCACGCTGGTGGATACCTCTGGTCTGCGAACTGTTGCCGGTGATTATGTGGTGTCGGATCTGGAACGACTGATGAACGAAAGGGCTATCTATGGAAATGTCATTGAATCGTATTTGCGATTTGCTCCTGGTGAACGAAGTATCTGCTATTGTGTATCCGTTGAACACGCCAGAGCAACAGCAGACGCTTTTAATTCCGCTGCAATCCGGGCTGAATCGCTATCTGCTGGAACTCCGGCAGGACGGCGACGAGAGATCATGGGCGATTTCCGAAAAGGAAAAATAACTGTTCTCTGTAATGTCGGAATAATCTCCGAGGGCGTTTCCATCGACGAAGTGACTTGCTGTATGCTTCTCCGTCCTACGGAATCGGTGGCTCTTGGCATCCAGCAGATGATGCGGTGCATGAGATATCTCCCCGGTAAGACGGCTAAAATTCTGGATTTTGTCGGTAATTACACTCGGATCGGTCTGCCCACCGATGAACGAGAGTGGTCACTGACGAAACCATCGCAAAAAAGGCGAGAGTTGGACGATAACGGCAACTTCTACATTCGTTGTTGCCCAAACTGTTTTATGACTTTTAGTTCTGCGCCTAAATGTCCGTTTTGTTGGACTGATTATCCGTTATCATCGAGGGAAATCCAAGCACACCAAGAGATCGAACTGCAACACATCACGGCTGAGGAGGCGGCTAGAGTGGCTGAGGTCAAGAAAGCTGCCAGAGTTGAGCAGGGGAGAGCGCAGTCGTTCGAGGAGCTGGTGCGCTTGGGTAAGTCCAGAGGGTACAAGAACCCTGCGTTCTGGGCGGCACAAGTCATACGAGGAAGGAGAAAATGAAAACAATGAGTTTCACAATCGGTAGTTTGTTTGATGGTTCGGGTGGTTTCCCACTCGCAGCGTTCATGTGCGGCGGTGTGCCTGTGTGGGCATCGGAAGTCGAGCCTTACCCCATCGCTGTCACTAAGACGAGGTTCCCTCACATGAAACACCTCGGTAGCGTTACGGAGGTTAATGGTGGCGAGGTTGAACCTGTGGATGTTATCACCTTCGGTAGTCCGTGTCAGGACTTGTCTGTGGCCGGTAAGAGAGCTGGGCTGAAACACGAGGACAACGGTGACGAGGAAACCACACGAAGCGGCTTGTTTATGGAAGCTGTTCGGATCATCAAAGAAATGAGGGAGAAAACAAATGGAGTATATCCAAGATTCGCTCTTTGGGAAAACGTCCCTGGAGCTTTCAGCAGTAACAAAGGCGAGGACTTCCGCACCGTCCTCGAAGAACTCATCAAAATCGTCGAGCCGTCAGCCGTTATGCCTGCGGTTCCGAAAAACGGATGGCCTTACTACGACCACTACTGCGGAGACGGATGGAGTATTGCTTACCGAACTCTCGACAGTCAACACTGGGGAGTCCCCCAGCGTAGAAAACGCATCTACCTTGTCCTCGATCTTGGAGGTCAATGCGCCGGAAAAGTATTATTTGAGCGCGAAGGCTTGCGAGGGTATTTTGAGAAGGGCAGAACGCCGTGGCAAGCAACTGCCGGAAATGCTGCGTGTGGCTCTGGAACAGCAGATTGCGAGGGAGAGAGAAACTGTGTAGCATACAGTTTTGATGCTCTCAGTAGTAATTCCATGAAATCCAGTAACCCCCATAGTGGCTGCCGTCAGGTCGAGATTGCGAAAACTCTGGATTGTTTCGACCCTAGTCCTGCGAAGAATCAGGGTGGGATTGCGGTAGTGGAGTCTGTCTACGCCATCGACCAGCAAGGCGGCAAAGGTGGCGCTAACTACGCCGTAGATGTTATGCCCACAATTTGTAGCGATAGCCATGGTACGCCTCATGCTGTGTGCTATCAAAATGTCATTCTCGATGACCAAGGCGGCTCCCAGATTTCCGTCCGTAGCGATGGTAAGTGTCCCACGTTGAGGGCGGAGGCTCATGGGAATGTTCCGTGCGTGATGGAGTCTGCCGGGTTCAAAGAACTCAATTCTGCTAAGGCTCGTAGTGACGCCTACGAATACGAGATGGCTCCTTGTTTATCTGCTAATAAGCATGATGCTTCTGTGTGCGTCAAAGAAGCACTTCCGTTTGACACCACACAGGTCACAAGTCCCATGAATTACAGCAACCCGAAATGGGGCGATCCGTGTCATCCGTTGGCGGCTGGCGCACATCCTCCTGCGGTCGTATGCAAGTGCTACGACGCTCGTGGTAATGGTGATGGCTCTATTGCTCCTACGATTACCGGGGACCATAACAATCGGGTGACGGATTATACCTCTGTCGTAGTCGAGGGGACACCTGTTTACTGTTTGCAAGGAAACGGCATTGACCGAGCCGACACCGCCGGATGCAACGGCAAGGGTGTTAAAGAGGACGTTTGCTACACCCTGAACACGATTGACCGCCCAGCAGTCGCATATCTGGCCTCGGGTAAAAACGCCACAGGAACGCTGATGGCGAGTGCTAGTGAGAAAATGTGGTTGGGTAATCAGGAGGCTCAGTCCGGCGATTATCACATCATCGAGGAACACCCGGTCTGTGGCGTAGACTGTCGTAACGCTACGGAGTATCCCGAGATGACCGGCGCTCTGCAAGCCGACTGCGCTCATAATCTGAACTCCAACAGCGTAGTTCGTGTCCGCTACATCGTCCGTAGACTCACTCCTACCGAGTGCGCCAGACTGCAAGGTTTCCCCGATGGCTGGGGTCATCCTGACCACAAGGACAGCTTCACCGACGAGGAATACGCGTTCTGGCTGAACGTTCGTAACACTCATGCTGAGATTAACGGCAAGGCTGTGAAGGACTACACCAAGGATCAGATGCTCACTTGGTACAACAAGCTCCACACGGACTCTAGCGAGTACAAGATGTGGGGTAACGGTATCGCTCTGCCCACGGCTCTGTATGTGATGCAGGGCATTGAGGATGTGTTCAAGTAAATAATCAGAGCGACAATAGATCGCCTACCATTCTACTGGGAGGCGGTCTATTATTAACCCCCGATTGGAGGAGAAAACATGAAAATCGGTATCATCGATGCTGACTTGATTTCACGAAAGAAACACCGGTTCCCGAACCTGGCATGTATGAAAATCTCAGCGTACTACAAGGAGCAGGGTCACGATGTTTCTCTCCTCCTCTCGTATGACGAGATCGAAAACTACGACAAGGTTTTTCTCTCGAAGGTGTTCACGGACACCCCTGTACCAGAAGGGATTACGGAGCTATCATGGGTGGAATACGGAGGAACCGGGTTCTTCTATGACAAGGCACCTCCTCTCCCAGATGAGATCGAACATCATATGCCGGACTACCATCTGTATGACGAGTTTGTGTCCCACCTTATAGAGAGTGGTGTCAAGCGCTCCGAGTTGTCTTACTATCTGGATTATTCCATCGGCTTCACCACTAGAGGGTGTATCCGAGGATGTTCATTCTGCGTGAACAAGAACTACCGACAGTGCTTACCACACAGCCCAGTGGAGGAGTTTCTTGATGCAAGTCGAAAGTACATCTGCTGCCTGGACGATAACATCCTCTCTTGCCGAGACTGGAAAACTATTTTCGATCAGCTCAACTCAACCGGAAAGAGATTTCAGTTTAAGCAGGGTATGGACGAGCGCCTGTTGACCGATGAGAAATGCGAAGTGATTTTCGGTTCTAAATGGATTGGAGATTACATCTTCGCTTTCGACAACATTAAGGATCGCCGTTTGGTGGAACGAAAACTCTCGCTCATGCGGAAACACACGGACAAGACTCCGAAGTTTTACGTTTTCTGCGCTTACAACCACCACGAACCAGACGCTTACCCGGAGGGATTCTGGAGTTTGGATATCCGAGATGTGTTTGAGCGTGTGAGAGTTCTTATGAGCTATCAGGCGCTTCCGTACATCATGCGATATAAGGACTACGACCAGTCACCGTATCGAGGAATGTATGTTACTCTGGCTCGGTGGTGCAACCAACCGAGTTTCCTAAAGAAAAAGAGTTTCCGGGAGTTCTGTCTTATGAGATCTGACAGCACCCGGTATATGACCGAATTTGAGCGACAGAACCCGGAGATCGCCACGGAATATTTCGATATGAAGTGGAGCGATTTCGATGGAACGAGAAACCATCCTACAAAACAAAATCATCGTAGCCCTCTGTCAGAACGGCTGCGTGGCTCGTAACCACACGGTAGGCCAGTTCTACACGAAATACGGCGGCATCGTGAATGTCGGTCATCATGGCGAGGCTGACATTTTCGGACACCGTATCCGGGATGGTCGAGCTATATACCTCGAAGTCAAACTTCCGGGTGAACACCCTCGCCCGGATCAACAAAAATTTCTGGATGCTATGGCGGCTACTGGTGCTATCGCCGGAGTTGCCCATAGCGTAGAGGAGGCACTCAGTATTGCTCTCACCATGTAAAGACTGTCCTGATAGACACTACAAGTGCCACTCGACTTGTGAAAAGTATATCGCATTTCATAAATACCGTGAGGAAATCTTGAAGAAAAAGCAAGCAGCCAACCGATTGGAATACGACTTGTGGGCTTGCTCTCGCTACACCAACGGTAGGAAACGGAGGAGACCGTATGCGGATAATCGTGGTGGATACTGAGGTATTCGCATACGACTGGATCGCTGTATTTCTGGATGTTTCATCCGGCCAGTTCACGGTGTATCACAATGACAATGCTGGCGTTCGCAACTTCATGAGCCAGCCGGACGTGATTTTCTGTGGCTACAACAACAAGCATTACGATAATCACATTCTGAAAGCTATCGCTTGTGGTGCCGATCCTACGCTGATCAAGCAACTCAGTGACTTCATCATTGAGGATGACCGCCCCGGCTGGGAGCATTGGTTCCTCCGGCGCAACAAGTTCTGGTTCGACAGTTTCGACCTCATGGACGATACCCAGGTCGGCACCAGTCTGAAACACATCGAAGCTCACCTAGGGTGGAACATCGAGGAAACTCAGGTTGATTTTAATATTGACCGCCCTCTGACCCCAGAGGAAATCGACTCCACGATTTTCTACTGCAAGTGGGACGTTAAGGCTACGGCGAAACTCCTGACTTTGCGTAAGGGCTATCTGCAAGCGAAACTCAACGTTGCGAGGACTAAGGGTATTCCTGATACGAAAGCCCTATATATGACCAACGCTCGGCTGACTGCTGCGTTCTTGGATGCGGTGGCTACTGAGCGATACGACGAGCGAGAGTACAGCTACCCGGATAATCTCGACTACGATCTGATTCCGTTCGAGGTTTTGGATTTCTTCGACCGACTTCGCAACCCTGACATTCCGAGCAAGGAGTTATTCAACTCGAAACTCACAATCGATGTGGACGGTGCCGAGGCTGTGATTGCGTTCGGAGGTATTCACCATGCTCGTCCGAACTACTCGGAGGTTTCCCGTGGAACACGCATCATCCGCAACTTCGACGTTGCGAGTCTGTACCCCAGTCTGATGGTCTACAACGGCTACACGAGCCGTAATATCCCGTCTGCTGACAGCTTCGCTGAGGTCTACCACACCAGACTCAGAGCGAAAGCCACCGGCGACAAGCACACGGCGAACACTCTGAAACTCATTCTGAATACCACCTACGGTGCTTCTCTGGCTACTACGAATCCTCTGTATGACCCACTCATGGGTCGGTCGGTGTGTATTACTGGTCAGCTTTACATTCTGGAGCTGGCTATGCGGTATCTCAGGGAAACTAACACCGTGCGGATCATTCAGCTCAACACGGACGGTATTAT
>UZAT01245858.1_pt1 | contig 10550 bp, 14 predicted proteins | sample 2160861 | NCBI WGS metagenome assembly UZAT01 (sample SAMEA5138306, study PRJEB28736) | viral metagenome | reverse complement strand
GAATCTGCATGCGAATAAATTGTCTGCTGACGAAGCTGATATTAAGTATGCGACTATCGAGGAACTTAACGCCACAAATGCTAATGTAGGCAAATTGGACGCCGATATAGCCGATATCGACACTTTGATATTTGGCTCTGCTAGCGGCACTACGATCCAAACGTCCTTCGCCAATGCTGTTATCGCTCAGCTGGGCAATGCTCAGATCAAGAGTGCAATGATTAAGGACGTGTCTGCCGATAAGATCTCCGCAGGTACTATCTCGACTGGCAGCGTACAGATCAAGTCTGACGACGGACGGATGGTTATCTCTGACGAGACTATCCAGATCAGCGACGCTAACCGAGTTCGTGTTCAGATTGGTAAGGACGCGTCTAACGACTACTCTATTAACATCTGGGACGAGACCGGTAAGCTGATGTTCAGCAAGGGCGGTATCACTGATGCAGCTATTAAAGACGCCATTATCCGAAACGATATGGTGGCTAATGACGCTAACATCTCCGCAAGCAAGCTTGATATTTCGAGTTTGTTTACCGAGATTAACGGTAGTACCGAGACTATCAAGTCTTCCAAGATCTACATGGATGCGGATAAGCAGACTTTGGACGTTGCTTTCACTCAGATGAGCTCTGATATTGATGATTTGTCTGATGATGTTAGCAGCCAGGGTACTAAGCTTAATGTTATCCAGGGTCAGATCTCGAGTAAGATCTGGCAGCAGGATATCACCAACGCCACTAAAGACCTGGCTACGGACGAAGAAGTTAGCGAGTTGCGTACCAAACACTCGTCCCTGGAGCAGACTGTAAATGGCATAAATGCCACCGTAGCAAGTCACACTACTCAGATCTCAAAGAAGGCTGATAGTAGCACTGTGACTGCGGTAAGCGATAAGGTCACAAAGCTCGAGACCGGTCTTGATGGGTTTAAGTCCACCGTTAGCGAGACTTATGCTACTAAAGACGATCTGGGTGATGCTAACGAATCTATCGGCTCGCTGACTCAAAGAGTAAGTACGGTCGAACAAACTAACAATAGTTTCACTGTACGTATAGAGTCTGTCGAATCCAAAGCTGTCGTGTCTACTGTGGAGCAATTCTATCTGTCTACTAGCGCGACCTCGCTGGCTGGTGGTTCTTGGTCTAATTCGCAGCCCACGTGGACTCAGGGTAAGTATATTTGGCGCAGAACGCTGGTTACGTACGGCGATGGCGATACCGCATATACTCCTAGCGCTAACGGCGTTTGTATTACTGGTAATACCGGCGCAACAGGCGCACAGGGCCCCAAGGGAGATACTGGCGATACCGGTTCTCAAGGCCCTAAAGGCGACAAAGGTGATACTGGAGCCACAGGTGCAACTGGTCCTCAGGGACCTCAGGGCGATAAAGGTGAAACTGGTGCCACAGGTTCTCAAGGCCCCAAAGGTGACACAGGTGCAACCGGACCGCAGGGACCTCAGGGTAACAAAGGCGATACCGGCGCAACTGGACCTCAGGGTCCGCAAGGTGATCCCGGAGAAGACGGTCAGATGCTGTTTGCGACTTGTACGACGGCTGCTGAAACTGCTGCTAAAGCCGCTTCTCTGGTTAGAGGTACGTTAACTCTCGCGGCTGGTGCAACTGTTGCCGTCAAGTTTACGTACGCCAACGCTGTGGCCACTCCTACTCTGAATATTGCCTCTACTGGAGCAAAGCAGATTCGGTTGAACGGTGTTGCTCTGGAGGATGAAATATATTACTGGGTAGCAGGCGCTCTCGTAACGTTCGTATACGACGGTAGCTACTGGACTATTTCTGATCCGTCCACTTTGTCTAAGATTAACGATCTTACTGACAATATTGCTGTGACTTACGCATCTAAGGCTGAGATTGCAACCACTAGTAACGAGATCTTGCAGACGGTAAGCGAAACGTATACAACCAAGAACGATCTCGAGTCGTATAAAAGCGAGGTTACAAGCGAATTATCGCAGGTTCCTGGTAAAATTACTGCGGAATTCACCAAGGCAGAGGAACTCATTAGCGAAGTAGATGGAGAACTCCAGTCCAATCTGAATAAGATATACAAGTATATCAAACTATCCGATCAAGGAATCACCATTGGTAGTAGTGATAGCTCCGTCACACTGCGTCTTGATAACGAGACGGGTATTGAATTCTGGAAAACCGCAGATCTGAATGACGACGGAACGGCCAAAGATGGACGTGAAGCGTTCGGTAGGTGGGATGGCGATAATTTCTATACAGGTAATATTGTAGTCAAAACAACCGAGCGTGCTCAGTTTGGTGACTTTGCATTCGTCCCTCGTTCGGACGGTTCTATCATGTTCTTGAAAGTAGGTGGATAATATGGCTACATCTGGTAGCTTCCAAACTATATTTAGTACCGGCTACGCGCTGGTAGTTGAATGGGCGGAAAGTAATGTCAATGTAACCAATAACACCTCTGATATTACGGTTACCGCAATTCTTAAAACCATTAAGGGTACATACCATATCGACAGTACGGCCAACAAGACCGTAAGTCTCACGATTGATGGTACTGCGTATTCTGGCACTTGTACCGTTGGTATTGCTGCGCTGTCTTCTAAAACGCTGTTCACAAAAACTGTTACCGGTATTGCGCATAATGCGACTACCGGCGAGAAGTCGGTATCGATATCCTGTACTCTCGGTATTAAGGTAAATATAAACAGCGAATACGTATCCAGCGTTTCTACATCTGGTACCGCAACCCTGACCACAATTCCTCGCGTTAGCGTGCCTACCCTCAGCGCAGACTCTGTGGAAATGGGTAAAGCTCTGACGATTTATACGAATCGCGCATCTACAAGTTTTACTCACAAACTTCAATATGCTTGGGGCGGAACGACGTTCGTTGACATCAAGAGTGACGTTGGTGCATCGCATGCATGGACTGTCCCTCTAACGTTGGCGAATGCTATTCCCAATAACGTTAGTAGTCGAGGCACAATTCGTTGCATAACGTACAGTGGATCTACGCAGCTCGGTTATCGAGACATACCGTTTGAAGCCACTGTGCCTGCTTCGGCTAAACCCTCGTGCTCTATCGAGGTTAGTGACCCTACCGGAAACTGGGCCAAGTATGGTCTGCCGGTTAAAGGATTATCGAAATTCCGAATCGTCACCTCTGGCACGCCGTCATATAGTTCCCCCATCGAATCGTATTCCGCAAGCGTAACGTATCCTACTTCTGGAACGTTAAATTACTCCAGCAACGATGTTACAACCGATCTCCTTAGCGAGGCCGGTACTATATACGTGAATGCGTCTGTTCGAGATTCTCGTAAAAGAACGGGCAGTGCTTCGACATTCGAGATCGACGTTCTCGACTACCACCTGCCCACTATAACGTCGCTTTCTGTACATCGTTGTAAGTCTGCAACGGACGGAACCGAAGATGGCCAGGGGGAGTACGTACGAGTTAATTTCTCTGCCGTTGTAGCAAACATCAACAATAAGAATACGGCAAAGTATCAGCTGGTTTATACGAAGCTTTCCACTGGAGCCGCTTCTAACCCCATCACGCTTAATACGACGTCGTATGCTCCCACGGACTTCTCGTATATTTTCCCGGCATCGACCGATAGTTCGTACGAAGTAAAGATTATAGCTTCCGATAACCATAACAGTATCTCTAAGACCACCAGTGCGTCCACGGGTTACACCTTAATGCATTTCGGGTCGGACGGTAGAAGTATTGGTATCGGTAAAATCGCTGAGAATACGGACACGATGGACGTCGCCATGGAATTGCGTACAGAGCAGGGCGTCACCAATGTTCAAAATGGTATAACCAATCGTATATATTCTCCTAATGAGAACTATACCTGGTATGAGACGACTGCTAAGCATTACTTCAATACCGATGTATGCGTCAAAGGAAATATATACGCCGGTTCTAGCTATAACACGAAAGTCGTATTAGCTGGCGAAACCGTGGATAAGAGCGTTGCAAGTACGAAGGCGGAGTACCTGACTGCCGCAGATAACCGATCCACCAACCAGTCTCCCGAGTGGTATATGACAACTTATGGTGCAGGCGCAGTATATGAGTTCAAATTTACAGACTCTATCGGGTTTACAAACGCAAGCACCACATATTGCTCGCTCCATACGATTATACCGTGGAAGGATCAGTCCGGCGGATTTCCGCAACAGTACGCGTTCTTCAATGGCGAGATGTGGAAGCGAACGGGCTCTAGCGCCACCGCATGGGGTGCCTGGCGATCGGTATTGGATAGCTCGAGTAGTATCAATGCGACTACGTTAGGTGGATCTGGAATCTCTTATTGTTACAACTATTGCGATAGCTTATATTCGGGAAGTTTGGCGAAAGGCGCCAGCACCACGGTAGCTCTGAATAGCAAATATAGCGGTTATATTGTGATGGGCAAGACCACTGCCACGTCTGCTATTTGCTCTATATTTATTCCTCGTTGGTGTATAAATACCACAAAAACGTTGTATCAGTATGCCGATGAAGCTGGTTATGTATCGTTCTATGTTAGCCATAACGGTACTAACGTGACGATAGCTCGCCAGAATCAGACTAATGCCAACAGTGTTATCACTGGTATCTTAGGCGTGTCTTAATGGAGGTAGTCTAATATGCAAGTAATTGTTAAAGATGGCTACGTCGAGAGCTACGCGATCATTGGAGATATTGTTGGCGGACAAATTGTCGAAGATCCTGAAGATTTCGAACTCTTTGAACAGAATTTCACCGCCTATCGTATCGTAGATGGTCGGCTCGAACTTGATCCTGTGAAACAGTTCGCCGATATTGAAAACGTAGAGATGGACGAGCTTCGTGAAATGCGCAAGCAGATCTGCTTCCCCGTTATCAATCGTGGCGCGTTGTGGTATTCGAGACTAACCGAGAGTCAACGAACAGAACTCGATGTCTGGTATCAGGATTGGCTCGACGTAACCGAAACTAGAGAAGTCCCGGTAACACCGGACTGGATAAATTAAAAGGAGGAATTCAAAATGGATTTCGCAACTATCATTTCTGACAACTTTGTCCTGGTTGTAGTTGTCGCATGCTTGGTTCTGGGTTACCTGCTCAAGCACACCTTTGACTTCGTACCTAATAAGTATATTCCCGCAATCCTGGCAGCTGCAGGCGCTGTGCTTAATGCTGTCGTTGGCGGGGTGTCTGTTGATACGATTGTCTTCGGTGCGTTCATGGGTCTGGCATCCACCGGCTTGCATCAGGCGTTCAAAAATTTTATCGAAAAAGCGGAATAAGGATGGTAAGCCATGGGTGAAGAACAGTTTTTGGGTTACCTGCTACTCGGCATTATCACGCTCGGAGCGTTTGTGGCCGTGATCATGAAATTTGTTCAACCGATCAACGACCTGCGAGTCGTAATTCAAAAGTTGAACGACACCATCGACACGCTGAAGAGCGATAATGCTTCTCAGTCTAGACGTCTGGACCGTCACGGTGAACAGATCGATAAGCTGGATCATCGGCTCGGTAAGGTCGAGACTAAGATGGATATGTACCACGGTAAACACGATTAAACCAAACAAAAGAGGGGCTAGCAAACGCTACAACCCCTCTTATTTTTTTTCCTCGCAATAATTACATTCTCCTTTATGAGAACTAATAAAACAAAGGAGGATTATTATGGGTATTTTTAAGAAAAAGAATAGCTCGGATAAGGACGCAACCTATTGGAAATCTAAAGCTGAAGAATGGGAACGTATGTATAGGCGTGAACTGCTTAACAATCAAGCATGGAGCAATGCCGTACTTAACGCAGCATTGGCACATAAGATTTCCTTTGATGGACAGAAGGTAATATACGAGCTACATAATTCTGAAATGGAAGCAATATACAAAATTTTGAAAGATTAGTTCAAACAAAAGAGGGGCTAGCAAACGCTACAACCCCTCTTATTTTTTCCTCATATCATGTGTTCATCATTATTATGGATATACACGCGCATAACAATCATGTACACATATGGTTAGACTACACCAAAAGCTTGATATGAAGCCTAAAACGGACCTTTCCTTTACCCTCGTGAGACAGATATTCGTACTCGATTCGGTCGATGATTGACTTGAGCAATGTGTTCTGCTCGACTATCCCAAGCTCGTTATTCTTCAAAGCCTCGATCGCTCGTTTCAATTTTATGATCTGTTTGCCGTAATCAATATTCTTCGGTATCTCCTTTTTGGCAGCGTATATTTTCGCCTGCATCTCGTCTATTTCCGTTCGTAGTTCCTGGTTACGCAATGCGAATATTTCTGGAGTATAGAACTCTGTCTCGAGTAATTCATACTGTTTCTTCTCTCGTTTGTATAAGCTGTCCAGCTCGTCCGTAAGCTTCTTAAGCTGCTTCTGTTGGATCGCTCGAGCATTACCAGCCCCACTTGTCAACATCACTTCAAGCTCGGGCAGCTTCTCTTGCTCCAGGGCGAAAAGAAGAGCGTTCATTACATCTTCCTTAATTACCGATTTGACGCCACAACTCTCTTTGCCCTTCCGGCAGTCAAACCTTGTCCTGGCGTGTTTATATTTGTGCTGTATCATATGACGTCCGCAGCGTTTGCAGATAAACAGCCCTGCGAGCTCGCATTGTAGTTTGTCAGACATCTTAACACGAGGAGTCTTATTTAGTTTGGCCTGAGCAGCTTCGTATAATTCCTCAGATACGAGCGCAGTATGTTTGCCCTTGGCGATGATAACATCTTCCTGACTATATTTCGGAACATTCCGTTTCTTAACGGTCTTTCCGTCCTGGTACGTACGCTCGGTTTTAGTCTCTCCAAATCGTACTTTGCCGACGTAATGGATATTTGTCAGAATTTTACGGACGGTGCAGTCTTGCCACTTACCTCCTCGTACTGTGGGGACACCCATCGTCTCCAGCCGTCGAGCTATAGCCCCGAATGAATAATTCTCATTCACATACAAGTCAAACATCATACGAACGGCGTCGGCGTTTTCATTTGGCTTAAGGCTTGGTCCGTCGTCGATAACTGCTCTGTCATAACCGAATGGCGGGATTGTGTAGATGTAGTTACCTTTCTTTACTGACGCAATTCGTCCACGATACAAGATTTCCTTGGTATATTCCAGGAAGTCATTACCTCGAAGTAATTCCTGCTCGAAGAATTTGCGATGCATCTTATTTGTCAAGTCATACGTCATCGTCAGGGTAATTACTTTCGTGTTCGAATAGCGGAATGCGTTTACGATCCTACCGCAATCTTCGAGATCACCACGAGACAGACGCTGCGGCTCGACTACAATAACCGCTTCTACTCCTGGATCGGCAATTAGCTCGAGGACATTTAGCATTTCCGGACGTTCGTCTATAGTCTCGCCAGACACAACTTCACGGAAAATGCAATTCTCTGGTATCTTACCGCCAAACTCTCTGACCGCCAATTCTTGCAGCATAGTTTCATGCTTTTCTAACACTTCTTCCACAGTTTCATCCTGGCTGTCTGCCCTGGACTTTCTCAGGTAGATAATGTACGCCTTGGTTGACAAAACGTTAATAGGTATTTTCACTATAACATCCTCCTAACTTCACAAAATGTTCATAATTTGTCTCGGAAGCTCTCAAACCATTGATATTTCGCCCTCCTTTCCGTACATATATAGTATACACATAACGTGATGTATGTCACAAGTAATGTTGACATGAAATATTGCACTATAGTAATCTCTCTCTTCGAAAGGAGTTGATAATCTGTCACATGGTCGTCAACAAGTATAAGTTAGGTAACGCGGAGATTAGAGTGTATCGGCCTAATCTAGATTACGATACGCTCAGAAGCAGAGAAAGAGGGATACGGTCGGCTTTATATTTAGTCGGTAAATCCTTAGCAGAGACGAGAGAGGAGAATACTTGTGGCAACACTAATAAAACCGGAGGTGTCCGCTAAGAACAAATACTGGATACCGAAACATCGATATTACGAGTTAAAGCATTTCTGCATGCAGTATCTCGAGTGGAAACGTATATATGCGGCTATAGACGAGTTGAGCATGACTTCGGCAGTTTGTGAGAGGCTTCCTTCGAGTAATATTCCGTCTGATCTGACGGCTAAGTACGCAATTCGTAAGGCGCATTATTCAGATAAGATAAATTCGGTGGAGCGTGCTGCGATGGATGCGGACGAGGACTTGTACATTTATATTTTGAAGGCTGTAACGGAGGGTCTGTCGTATACATACTTGAAATCTAGATTAGACATACCGTGTGGTCGAGATATGTATTACGACCGCTACAGACGGTTCTTCTGGTTACTAAGCGAAGCAAGAGACTAATAGAGAGGATTGGTTTAGTATGAAGAAAGATATTTTGGTAAACATCGGAGTAGCAGCTGTATCAGCAATGACTATGTTGGTTGTTAGGAGAAAAGTAAAAGAACTCGTTGAACAACGCAGAGCAGAACTTGAAGCGGAATTGATCGAGGAATAGACGCATAATTTACATGCTCCTTTATAGAAAGAACCTGTTGTTAATTTCTATAAACTGAAAGGAGAATGATTATGAAACTGGTTCCTTACAGCAAAAACGAACTCGAGAAGGGGTACAAACGAACTAAAAACTACGCGATTCTGTTGGAGTTCGCAGAGAGCGATATGGACTGCGCTTTGGTCGAAAATTGGAACGGCAAGAGCGCTACAATCAAAGCTGCAAACTTAAACAGATCCGCAAAGCATTTCGGAATGTTACACATTCGAGCAATTACCAGTAAGGGCGAGATCTATCTGATCAAAGAGATGTAAGACACGCAACAGTTATTTATGGGGAGGTCCGCAAGGGCTTCTCCTTTTTCTTTTCGCATTATTTACATGCTCCTTTATGAAACAATTATAAAAGGAGAATTAAGTATGAAAAAGAAAATGATTAAACTCGCTAAGCGGTTTGTTCTGTATATGTTGGAAACTTGGAAGCAAAAGTTGCTCGCATTAGTTGCGATGGCATGCGCATCCGTTCCGATATTTATAGACGGAGACGCTACGGCGTTAGTGTTCATTAGTTTTATGGCAATACCGTCATTCTTTGCAAGAACTAATTGGATCGAATAAGAGGGGCTTCTGCCTCTTTTATTTTTCGCATAAAAAACATTCTCCTTTATGAAAAAATATTAAATTTAGGAGGACAAAACTATGGGTAAAAAGTTTTATGAAGTTATCGTTAATGATGGCACCAATCAGTATGTTGTCGGCAGAATTTCTGGAATTCTCGAGGCAATCTGCGGCGATCGTAGGGATCTGAAAAGATTCGCTAACGGTTCCGTGGAAGGCTTGAATTTCGTAATTATTTGCGTCGAGACTACCGGGTGGAAGTTCCGGAAAGCGAGAAAGGTCATTGAGCAACTGTATCCCAAAAAATGTGCATTTCTAAGTTAATTAGAATTCTGAGAGAAGGCCGCAAAGGCTTTCTCTTTTATTTTTAGGTTAGAAATTTTTAATTTAGATTAGACATTTTCCGTACGCGGGTGACCAAAACGGATGTTACTTTTGTAAAGTGAAAAAATCCCGGGGAGGAAAATTTCAAAAAACAAAACGAAAGGAGAAAAGAGTATGGCTATTGTGTTTCTTGTGGGCGTCGCTGTAGGGATTGCGATCATGCTCATAATGCCCAAAGATCCCACGATTGGCGTTCTGCGAATTGATCGCTCCGATCCGTTCGAAGGGCCGCAGTTATTCCTGGAGCTCAAAGTTAATGCTAACGAAATTGCTGAGCATGATACTGTGACTTTCAAGGTCCTCGATCAGAGCTACATTACGCGCGATTAACAGTCCCTATTATGAAGAACGTAAGTTCTAGCATTTCAAAAGGAGGAATTGACATGAAATTCAAACGGAAGAAAGCTCTCCTGGCAGAGCAGTACGAACGTGAGCAGGCTTATCTGGCAGAACAGGAAGTCGGTTCTGAGGAGTACAACGCATCGCTGCGCAGACTTATGGAGCTCGAAACGCATCTGACTGAACGAAAGAGTAAGGTCACGACTGCGGTTATCGAGACTGGTAAGGTTGCGGCGAACGTTGCACTGCCTCTGATCGGCCTTGTCTGGATCACAGCTAATGAGCGTGACATCACGTTCACTGGTGCGCTGAGAGACTATACCAAGTATTTCTTGCCGAAGACTTGGAAATAACGAACTACGATCTGAAAGGGGGAGGTCCACATGGACTTCTCCTTTTCTTTTTCGCTAATTTTACATGGCATATTATGAGAAATAGGTAAACAATTGCCCTATCGAGCGTTAAGAACTCGACTAGATTTATATCTAGAACTGACGACAAACGGGCTGTGCTCGTGTGAATCGAAACAGTGCCTGCCTATTCTCTTATTTTTCGCTAATTTTACATGCCCCTTTATGAAGAAACCAAACAATTAAAAGGAGGCAATTATTATGCTGGAAAGATTGGAACTTAAACTTGTAATGACTATCGTTGCGATTTTGGGTCTACCGGTGTATCTATTCGCAGTTCTGTTGGCGGTTTTCTATGGAGTGTACTCGAAAGTACGCTATGG
>UZAT01301984.1_pt1 | contig 10583 bp, 16 predicted proteins | sample 2160861 | NCBI WGS metagenome assembly UZAT01 (sample SAMEA5138306, study PRJEB28736) | viral metagenome | reverse complement strand
TTTGACGGCGGCATCTTAATGTACTCTGTCAGCGTCGATGCCGTTGCCGTGGCTACGAATTGCAGCTCGTCCTTTGCTCTGATTCTGGCCGCATTGATCAGCTCCGCCGATGATACATTCAGCGGCACATTTGTCAGCCCCCGGAACTCGATTTCTTTCTCAAGCCCCTCAATGCCGCTTTCCTTTGCAATTTTAAATGCGTGCGCCATGCCGTCCATGTAGGCCCGGCGCTCTTTGTTCATGTTTCCCATTCCTCGCTACCTCCGTTAATCTCTTTCAAATTCAAACTGATGCTCTGCTTCCAATGCCAGGATAATTTCCGCCGCCTGCGCCGGGAAGGAAATTACCTCCGCCACACCGCCTGCTCTGCGGATTTCCTTAATGGTCTGTTCCTGCAGTGCGCTTACCACCCCGATAAACGGTCGCTTTACTTCAAAGCCGATATACCTTCCACCGTGAATAAAGAGGATATCCGGCATTCCGCCTTGGCTGTAAGCTCCGACCGCATACTTCTTGGTCACACTCTCTGGATAGCTTTCCTTTAAGAACTTAATAATCTTGTTTTGAAAGTGGTTCTCCTTCGGCATCGTGCGCCTGATGTACTTGTCCGCTTCCGTAAGGTTTTTCGCCTTGCCCTCGCTGATAACGTGCTTCTTAAGCTCTTCGTAGCTTCTGAACTTACTGTAATCAATCACTGGTTCCACCTCCCTTGTTTTCAATATGCTGTAATACCGTGGTTCTAAGCCTTGTTGCTATGCTCTTGAACTCTTCCATATCGTATCGCTTGATTGCCTCGCCGGCTTCGTCCGGAATCCCTGCGACAAGACCCTCAATCTCTTTTATGAGGCTGGCATCGTCTGCCTTAATCTTGATACCCCTCAGCTGGTCTCTGAGAATCTCTGTCGCAAGGTCCGATATCTTTTCCCGGAGCTCATCGTAAGCCTTCCGGTACTTGGTTTTAAGCTCATTTAGCGGAACCTTTTCCCGATTCCGCTTCAGCTGCAACACCAACTTTTCTAACTCTGCCATCTTATCCATGGCACACCCCCTGTTATCTTAGTAAGGCAGCGCCTGTTGCTCATCCTCTGCTCCAAAGTCCGGCACAGCGTCATCATCAATCGGCTGGAATCCATCGGTAAGTTTTATCTGCTTGGCTTCCTCCATCATGTCAAGCTTGAAGCCGACCATGCGGCACAGCTTACCTTCGATGCGCTTCGGAACCGACGTTGTTCCATGGTTTCCGTTGTGGCTTACTTCCAAATATCCTTCGTCCGCTAAATACTTCAGCGTTTTCCGTGGGCTGTAGCCTGCTCTGGCAAGTACGTTGTTAAGAATCGAAGGGTATATATAGGCGCTGTCACTATCAATCATGCCGTATCTGGTTCCGATGCAGTTGCTTACGAACTGCCCCTTATTACTCATAATCCAGTCAAACAGGAACTGCTTCGCATTCTCGTTAACATCGCCGCTTGCTTCCGCCACAGCCTGCTCATTCAGTATCTTGGCTGCCATCTTAAGAGCGTCGCTTCTGGAATTGGTTCCTCCAAATATCCACTCGTCTATGAACATATCCGCCAGCGCTACTGCTGCCACGCTTGCGATGTGGGAACCGTTTCGTCCTTCGCCCTTATCGTAGAGCCACTTCTGAACTTCCTCGTATTTCTTCCGGATTTCCGTCTCTTCCATCTGCAGGATACGCTTTACGAACTCTACGCCGGCATAACCGTAATTGTTGGCCACACACTGGTGCATCTCACTTGCTGACCGCTCGTCCTCGAATGGACCGCCGTAAATCTCAATAACTCGGGTACTTACACCGGTTTGTGTGGTATCTGTGGAAAGCGGTTCTTCTCCAGTTGCCAGTGCTATGGTCCGCCACACTGCTGTCTGCTGCAGGCCGCCGCCTTTGGCACCTCTGGCCCTGCCGACACCGGAAGCAATCATATAAACAATCTTTTCAAGTCCGCCTTGGTTATTCCCGGCAAGCTGACGTTCATCGATACCAAGCGGCAGGTCACAGTAAAACGCCGCCATTCTCTCAAGGGCTACCTGCGTAGCATTGAAGTTTACCATCAATCGGTCTGCGTCGCCCCATGCTGATAATGCTGCCTTAAGTCCGGCTGACTTACCGCCTTTGGAATTACCCCAGTTGTAAACGAAGAAGATTCGCTGTTTAATGATTCTAAGGATTGGTGCCGCAAATGCCGCCGCCAGAATGAACCGGAATTTGTATCTGCTCCGGTGCGGTGCCATCGTTGCTACCCAACCTTCTAAGGTTCCTGCGGTGGTGTATGCGCTCGCCAGCGGTCTCTGGCTCGGGTCAATGTCAAGTACAACATCGTCGGCCAAGCCCGGAAGGAATCTGCCGCCCTGCTGCCATCCGAAGGACTTCGTGCTCTCTGCTTTCTCAATGATATCTATATTGTCCGCTTCTAAAGCTCCTAAGAACTGCACCACCGCTTTGGCGTTCTCGCTGGTGATGGTGCATCCTAAGTCTGCAAGCTGTGTTATTGACTTACTCTGGAACAGCGTGGAACGTTGGAAAATTGCTGTGTTCCATCTGTTATCTCTCTTAAATGCGATTTCAATCTTTTCTTCCCCGGTGTCTAAGCTCAGCAGTCGCTTCGTAATGATAATCGGTGTCCGGCACACATTAATCGGAACCCCGTTATCGTCGTACTTAAAAATCCCGTTATCGGAATACTTAAAGCCGTCCGGCTGTCTTAAGTTGACCGGTGCGCCGCTAATAGCTTCCGGAATAATTTCTTCGTAAATGTCTATCTGCTGGGCGCTGTCAATGGCCTGCTGTATCTTCTGTCTTGCATCGTCCTCGCCGTATTTCATGTACAGGTCGCTTGGGTCTTTTACCCCGAACTGCGAACAGCTCCAGGTGTAAACCTCGCCGATAAACTCGCCCTGCTTGAGGCCCTTCTTCATCTTGTTTAGGAACGTCTGGCCGCCCATGTCCGGTTCGATATGTAGGTAAAGTTTTAAGTCCTGCAGTCTGCCGGTCTGTTCCGGCTTAAACAACGAAGCCCCGGCCACACCAAGCACCGGGAATCCTAAATAACATACCGTATGGGTGTCGGATTCGCCTTCTACCATAATGGCGTAACCTTTATCTCTGATTTCCGGGAGCCGGTTCTCGTTGTATAAACATATCTTGCCGCTGCTGCCGTACTTCCAGCGGAACTGCTTCATTCCGTACCGCTTACGGAAGGTGGATTCTGTTCCGTCCTCCTGCAGGTATGGAATCTTAAGGAAGCGCACACCCTTGGAGTCCTTGTCGGTGCTTAAGTGGAAATTTGCCTTAAGCCATTCTTCCGGAAGCTTCTTGGAAAACACATACTCTGCCAGGGTGCAATCCATCAAAGCATCTCCGTCAGAAGAACTGCTCCGTTGTCGTTGCTCCTGCTGCGGCATTTCAACGTTATGCTCCCGGAGTATCTGCTTATAAGCCTCCTTGGTACTGGTGCCATTAATTCTTGCTACAAATCCGATATAGTTGCCGGAAGCTCCGCATGCGAAACAGTCATACTGCCCGGTCTTAAGATTAACCGTGAAGCTGGAGTTTGTGTCGTTATGGAATGGACACAGGCCGACAATGTTATCCCCTGCAGGCTTAATCTTCTTAACGACCTTGCTGTACTCCGCCCTATAATCAACTAAATTGTCAATATTGATTTCCGCCACACTCACTTCTTCCACCACGCCTTCTTATTTTTCATGTCTGCTTCCTCCATCGTTGTTATTGGCCGGGCGAGTTGCCCCGCCCGGCAGAACCATATATTACTGGTTAAATGGAATATCCTTATCGATGGAACCTTCAACGTCCATAAAGCCGTCGGCCTCTGCCTTCTGCTCTGCGTCGTCGATTGCCTTGCGGTTCGCCTTAATGGTTTCCGCCATTTCCTTTGTCTGTGCTGCCTGCTCTGCTGCCAGTCTGTCTAAGAAAGTAAAGCAAGCTCTGCTGTACTCGATACCGTCAGCGGACTTCTCTTTCTTAAGGGTAATCTTCGTAATCGCTTCATGGCTGCGCATGCCCTTAAGAACGATGCTCTTTGCGAAATAGTTTCTTGCAAACTTAATGCTGGTTGGCGGAAGTGTCAGAACCAGCGGCACAGGGTTGCCCTCTCTTAACATATAGATTCTGTGGCTGTTCTTACAGGCCTTACCCTTGCCGTCCTCGGCAGATCCAAATTCGTTATATGGGCACTCGGAACAAAGTGTAATTGCTCCGGTCTCTGTATCAACGCCGTTCTTGCCGTCGTAAGCGGAACACACCGGCTTTTCCTCGCTGCCGTTGTAAGCTTCGTTCCAGCGGCTGTTTACTCCGTGGTGGTCCAAAATAACGCCTACAAGCTCTTTTTCTGTGTCCGGGTTGCTCTCGTCCTCGGTCGGAATCTCAAATACGATACCGCCGCCGGAAGGAATCTTTACTCTGTCATACGGAATGGCACCAAGGCCATCCATTTCCTCGGCGATTGCCTCTGCAATATCGCCGGTCAAAGTTACTAAATTAAAGTTTTCTGCTTTTACTAATTCATTTGCCATGTTATTTTCCTCCTTGATTTTTAATAAGCTGGTCTACTATTCTTTTGCATTCGTGCTCGCAATACCGCAGGGTTCTAGCTGGCCCATCATGGTAAAATAGTGTTCTCTCACACATCTCTATGTGCTTTAGAGCCTCTTCGTTTCCTGCATATAACCGCTTGCACGCCTCGAAATCATGGCCGTCTCCGTAATGCCCGGTATCAAATCCAATCCACCAGGTATCTTCGTCTGTCTGGCCATACAAATCGTCATCTGCGTATGTAAGGCCGCCATGACAATAAACAGGAATATCATCATAATCTTTCTGGAAATACTGGTTTCCCTTTGGAAGTCCAACATAACCGGTTCTGAAACACATCGGCTGCATAAGAACTACGCACGGATAACCATTGTATTCGAACCGCTTTTCTACTACTGGTTCAATCATGCTGCCTCCTATTTATCCTGATGCTTATGTAATACGGCACCCTTGATTCTATCAAACAGTGACTTGTGCTCTTTTGCGCTCGCCACCTTAAATGCGTGGTTCTCAAAACCTCTGAAATCAACGTTCTTGCCATAGCTTCTGTGGCTTCTCTTCATGTGCTTAACTGCTCCTGCAATAACTACTTATCCTCCTTATCAAACAACTTCTCCATTATCTTTGCCGCATACCCTGTACTCATAAAAAACGCTAGTACGTTCTCAGGCTTTTTAACCGGCTGGTAATATTCCATTGCTGCATTGCAAGCAATATCGGAGAACTCTTCTACTGTGATAGCGATTTTCACATTCTCTTCTTTGCCGGCTTCCGGCTTTTCTTCCGTAATGGTCCACTTGATGTTATTTTCGATACATTCTCTGTGGCTAATGCCGGTCTTGTAATACGGAAGTTCCGTACAAAGTCCGATAAATGGGCACTTGGCCCCATGCCCTGCCAAAATCTCCAACAGCCGTTCCTGTTCCGCTGCGGTACACTTAATCTCAATCATGGTTACGCCTCCTTCTTTCCGGCCTTGTTGGTTTCCTTACGCTTGCTGATGTCGTAAGTCTCATATACGGTGATGCACTTTGCCAAATCCTCGGAAAGCTCGCCATTTTCCTCAACGTAGGCCTTCATGGAACTCTGCAGCGTCCGGGCGTTTACGGTTTCCACAATCAAGTCGCCGAGGCCTTCATTTCTTAAAACCTCGAAGAAATCAACGCCTTCCTCCATGAGCTTATCCTCGCCCTTCTTGGAATACATTGTTTTCTCCTGCAGGCTGTAAGTGAATCCGTTGCGGCTAATCTTCGGGCACTCCTGCTCAACCATCTCTTCCGCAATCTTCAGCTTCAATTCCTCAATGGCAGCGTTGTTTTCCTTGGTCTCTGCTGCCAGCGCTTCCTTGCGGTCAAGGAGCTCTTTGTACGCATCCAACTGTTCAAATAATGTCATTCCTCGCTTACCTCCTTTTTAATTATCAAACCAGAATACGAACCTTATCTTGTCCGCAACTTCCGGTATTCGGTTCTCGTCGTATAGCCAGAAAAGTTCCTTGGCTCTCTGCTTCAGTGCTTCTATCAAATGCACCAACGGGCTACCCAGGCTCCATGTTCTAAAGACATAACCCGGTCTATTTGTACTGCTGCACCACCAGTCCGGCGCTTCTCCAAAGTCATCAATCTTTTTAGCGGCCTCGGGGCTAACCATTCCGCCATACGTAACTTCTCTGTGGTCTGCAAAATACTTCATAAGCTCTTTTAAGGTAAAGTAGCTGGCCGAATGTGCATCTTCCTCCCACGCATCGTAGTCCTTCTTAATGTGGATGTTGCAATCTTCAGGAATACCTTTAGGCGGACAGATGTACTCTACATTCGATTCGTTTCTGACGTCTGCAAGAATGGCGAATAACATATAGTTCCGGTTCCCGCACAATTCATCTCTGTTAAACTCACTGCTGTGTTCGTCGCTAACATCGAAATACGGATTCCTAAAATATTTGTCTCCATCTTTCCATGTTTTTGATGCTTCGTGATAAAACTCTACATGCGTATGAATATCACAACCCATTGTTACATTCCTCGCTTTCTTTTTTATTTATGAAAATAAGCCTCGCCATGAATCGACCACGGTCTTGGCTAAATCCTCTTTCGCTTCCAATGCCTTAAGAACCTTTTCATCGATGGTTCCCTTTACTACCAAATGAAGGTATAGGCAGTTGTTACGCTGGCCGATACGGTGTATTCGGGCCAAACTCTGAGCGTAGTTCGCATAGTTAAAATCCCAGCTGTAATACACACAAGTGCTGGCCGCCGTCAGTGTGATGCCAAGTCCGGCACACTGAATCTGGCAGGCAATTACCATTGTTTCTGGGTTCGTCTGGAAGTCATCGACTACCTCGCCACGCTGTTCCTGCGGTATGTCGCCGTAAATCATGCCGTATTGAATCTTTTTCTTCTCAAGAAGCTTTTCTATGATGGCAATCTCCGCCCGGAACCTTGCAAATATTACAAGCTTCTTTCCTTCGCCCAGGACGTAATCGTCTAAAATATCCTCAAGGGCTTTTATTTTTGCGTCAGACACAAGCTCCGGCTTCGTAGCTTCGTCGGCTACGAGAAAGCCTCCGGTAAGCTGCTGCAATCTTAAGAGCTTTGTCAGCACTGTTGTCGCTGTAATCTGGCCGCCGCTTTCCAGCTCTGCGAAACTCTCACGCTTCAGCTGGTTGTAAAGGTTCTGTTCCTTTGGTTCAAACTCAAGGTAAACGTTCCGGAAGGTCTGCTCCGGAAGGTCCAGCGCCTCTTCCTTGGTCACACGGTATGCGATGGAATACATCTTCTTAATGAGCTCGTCCATGTTCCGGTAGCCTATAATTTGCCGGTTATTAAAGCCGCCCATGATGCAGTACCGGTTCCGGAACGCATAGAAGTTAGTTCCAAATACGCTGCTGTCTAAAAATCGGTACTGGCTGAATACGTCAACAGCGTTGTTCTGCACCGGTGTTCCGGAAAGAATCATTTTGTACCTTGCCATATCGCCCAGACGGTGGAGCTGTTTGCTCTGCGCTGCGTCGTGTGTCTTGATTCGCTGGCTCTCGTCGCAAATAACTAAGTCCGGATTCCAATCCTCAAGCGCTTCCTTAATACCTTCCCGGTGGGTTGATTCGTAATTGATAACCGCAATCTTTAAGGCCTTAAAAGGATATTTATCCAAGTCCTGCAGGGTCTTAAGCCGCTTCTTCTTATCTCCTAAGAGCACCCGTACTTGGTACTTGAAGTCTGCGAACTTATCCAGATCCTCTTCCCATACCGGGCACACAGAAGCCGGGGCGCACACTAAAACCTTGCTTATCTTGCCAGCTTGGTATAGCGGACTCATTGTCATGATGGCCGTTAAGGTCTTGCCGCAACCCATTTCAAACAAGTACCCGAAGCCTTTATTCGTCTGCGTTGTCATTGGCACACCTCGCTTTCTTACTATCGCCCCGGCTCCCAAGGAACCAGGGCTTGTTATGCTACGAAATAACTACAAAATCACTGTACCCTTCAAGCTCCTTCATAAGATGAAGCTTAATGTTAAGCATGGCTACGTTGACCCATGCTCCGCCGTCTGCTTCGAACAGTGCACAGCTGATGCCGTCGTACTTCTCCTGCTTCATACGGAAAATGAACTGAGAGCTTGGCTGGTCTACCTCAACAAAGGTTCTAAATGGTGTTAAGCTAACCGGATTCGGCACGATTGCATCGTCTTTGGAGGCGATACCGGTCTTAATGGTAGCTTTCTGTGTGATGCCGTCGTCGCCGTACTCTGCAACGCTGCCGCTCTCCACGGTTCCGGCAAACTTAAGAATCAATTCCTTGTCGCCTTCGTCGATGAACTTCGACTGCACACCGATAAGAAATTCTTCATGTCCTAAAAAGCTGCCAAATCTGAATCCAGGCACATTCGCAACAACCCTTACTAAGCTTTCACGTTCTCTGTTGATATCCAACTGAGAAATCAAATGAACCTCTGTAGGGCTTACAACGTGAACAATCATCATGCCCGGCATTATGTCAACGTTAGACTTTATGTAGGTAATAAGGCTCGAAAGCGTGCTCATTCTAATAGGCTCTGCCTTTGGAACATGCGGCTCGATATGAGTCAGCGGCTTATCGGAATAGGTGTCGCCATGAATGGTCTGCACCTTCGCCTCGCCAAGTCCTACAATGTACTTCAATGCTTTTTCAATCATATTCTTTCCTTTCCCTGCTAGTTGTTAGCTGCTGCTCTAAAATCGAGAATCCTTGAAGCCTTGGAAGCTCCGGAATTACCTTCAGCTTCTTCCTGCTCCAAGTTTTCCAGTGCCATCTGCCCCTTAACCTGTTTTCCGTATTCCTCTGCGAATACTTCTCCGGTCTTTAAGTTCTTGCCAATAGCAAACTGTGTTTTCATTCCTGCCTGCGGTGCCAGTTTCTCATGAACATTAACTGTTACCGACACATCGTCACGTGCTTCGTTCTGGTCGAAAGTCATGATAATCGTGATACCTCTTCTGACCTTAAAGGAAGTATTCTGGTCCTGCAGGTTCTCAATGACCTTTTCAAAAGCCTTGTTGAACTTCTCCTGCAAAGCGCCACCAACAATCTCCTTCAATTCAATACTGTTCATCTCATGTACTCCTTTCCTCGTTATTATTTATTTGCAAAACAGCGTCAGGCTCTACCAACCCGAACACTACCATTGCCATGTCAAATCCCCTTGTCTGATGTGCAAAAGGTTTTATTCCTTCCTTCAGCTGCGGCTTAACCAACAGCTCCGGCTTTTCTGTAAGTCTTAATTTATCAACGGCTTCCTGCTTTTTCTTGAGCTGCTGGCGGTAATTCTCCACCGGTTCCGGAAGCTTTGGAACCATGTTCGCCAGAATCTCAAGCACATCTAAGCCGGCTTCTCCTCTCAGTTCCTTAAGTTGCTTATCCCACTTGAATTTTCCGGAATCCCGCAACGCTCGATACTGAAAGTCTGTCATTTCCCGGATTCTTAAGATTCCGTCCTGCAATGCTAACTTCATATCTTTCTCCCTCACATTCGTCGCAATGTTCGCCAGGGTCAAGGTTCGCCCCGCAATCAGGGCAGGTGTGATATAATCTACTCATATAAGCTTCCCAACCCTTCCTCTCTCTGGCACAGGCTCGGCAGAACCGCAATAACAATTAGTGCTATGCCTGTAAGGTATACATAAAACTGCGTTGTCAGCTCCGGTGCTTCAAAGAAACAAAGCACAAAGCCGGTAAAACCAACAACGACTCTAACTGCTCCAAATACTGCCTTAACTATACGTTTCACTGATCATGCCTCCTTTGCCAGTTCCTTTACGTTACTGAGGTCTCTCAGGTCCATTCCGTCGAAATCTTCCAGAAACTTATTTAATGTAGCCCTTCTTACTTTGTAGGAACCGCAGTACATACAACGAAGCAACCCTGCTTTTCTCAACTTATGTACAAAGGAAACATTAACTTTGAGAACCTCGCTTACTTCCTTAATGGTAAGAAGTTCGTCCACAAAAATAACCCCCTTTCAAGTATTAAGCTTCTGCTACGGCTATTTTCTCAGCTGCAGCTTTTTCTTCTGCCTGCTGCTGAGCAAGCGCCATGCCGTCCGCCAATCCGGATAAATACTCCTTCTGTAGCGGAGAAAGCTTTGGAATACTTTCAGAGAGTTTTTCAATTACTTCCTGTTCTTTTTTACACATATTGCTCACCTCCGTCATTCTTGCTAGTGCTTTGTGTTTTGTTTGTGTCTTTTTGTGTTCTATTTGTGTATGTGTCTACCATAGCACACATCCAGAACCTTGTCAATAGAAAAGTTCTGAATGTGGACTTTTTCTCTTTACTTTATCTTCTTATTGTGTTATAGTGAAAGCACGATGGAGGTGATTGTATGAATGAACGTTTAAAGGAGTTAAGAATTTATCTCGGAAAGAGCCAAGAGGAATTTGGAAAGATATTAGGACTTTCTAAATCCGGAGTGTCTGAGATTGAATCCGGACGGCGAAGCGTTACAGAACAGCATTTAATAATGTTACAAAACTATT
>UZAT01014344.1_pt1 | contig 10596 bp, 8 predicted proteins | sample 2160861 | NCBI WGS metagenome assembly UZAT01 (sample SAMEA5138306, study PRJEB28736) | viral metagenome | reverse complement strand
TCTCAAGTGTTGGTATATTGGAGGTAACGCAGCTATCTACAACAATTCCTATCGTTCCATTCTTAATAATAGCATTATCTATCCTATTATTCTTGCTGCCCATCATTAGCCTTATCGTTCCCCACTGGCCTGCAAGATTAGAATAGTAATTATCCTTCCTCATTCCTTGAAAAATTACATTGTTTTGGTAGGAGCCATTAACTCTTAGGGAAGCATTGGAGAGTACCCAAATATCTGCATTTTTATTTAGATGAATCCTTGTTCCCTCTGTGATATTTAGGCTGGTTGTTGGATTAACTACCAATATACCAAAGATAATATGAGGTTTATCGTTCCTCCACTCAATATCGTTTCCATTTAATATTACCCCTCTTTGCATATCTCCAAAATGGGCAAGTGAATAATGAATAGAGTCTTTTGACTTGTCAGCATTTTCAAAGACTAACCATGCGTTGGGAACATGGTAATAAGCATCCTGCCCATAGGCCTCGAGCTGAACATATTGCTCTTTATTATTAAAAGAAAAGATTATGGAGTCAGAAACTAGCAAGGGATTATTCTGATTGTTTGGATCAATGGTAACTCTTGCAAAAATAAACATAGAATCCTTTGCACCAATTTCCACGTCCCTTAGAACCATGCTTGTATCTCCATCAACATTGAGCCTATAATAAGAATTCCTTCCTCCTCCTAGTCTAATCTCATCTATCTTAATTGGTTTCGACTCTTTATTATAGACCTTTATTTCTTTGGTAACAGAGCCCATTGTAGTGAAAACTGTATCAAATCTTAGTGTGTCTGATGAAAACTTTAGATTAGCACTTTGGTCACTTACGAAATCATCTTCCATAACGCATGAAGTAAAGCCAAAGCCAATAATTAAAGCTCCAACAAAGAAGTAAAGCCAATATTTAATAGAGTTATTCATCTTTCGGATTATCTTATTTTATCTCAACTAATTTATATTTCTGAGTTCCCATCTTAAGTTTCTCAGCATATTCAATTTGACCCAGTCCACTTACACCGCTTTCCTTTAAGAATGCATCCTCACATTTATGTCCCTTAGCAACCAAATCATGTGAAGCTTTCTCAATTGCAACAATGTCCATTGAACCTAACATCCCAATATCTTGAGTAAAAGGAAGCGGAGCTCTTGCAGAACAGTCGCATGATGAAGATATATTAGCTAGTACATTTATATATACCATTGGTTTCTTTTTAGTAAAAACACAAGCATACTCAACCAATCTTTCCAAAAACGTATTAGCTTCTAAATTTACCTTCTCAGGCTTAATAATCTTTGTCGGGCATTCTGCAATGCACTTAGCACAACCAATACACTTATCCTTGTCAATAGTAATCACATCATCCACATAGCTAATAGCATGTGCTGGACATTGATTTATGCAGTTTGAACATTGAATACATTTATCTTTATCAACTATAACGGGAACATCGCTAGCATGTTGTGCCATTTTGCCACCAGGGGATGCAAAACCCATTGCAAGGTTCTTAATTGCACCACCAAAACCAGCAGAGCCATGACCCTTGAAATGAGAATAAATAATGTATCCATCGTAGTTTGGGAAGCTTAAACCAGCTTTAATTTTCTTATAATGCTTTAATCCCATTCCCTTAGTTTCAAATTCAATTTCGCCATCCTTATCTAATATATCTATAGGTGCAAATGTGAACCCATGATCCTTAGCAAGCTTAATATGAGAGTCGGTAAATCTTCTTTTGCTTATATATAGTACGTTTGTTTCAACCCAAGATGCTTTCGTATACTGCATAAGAGGCTTTGTAAGCTCAGGATTTAGGAAGTTTTTATTACCATCCTCACCAAAATGTATCTTAACCCCGATCTTGCCCTCAAGATCCATACCAATAGCCTTATAAAGCTTTAGAACATTTTCAGGAGTTATATCTTTTATAAAGTAAACAATAGCAACGCTATCATTATTAGTGTTATTGCCTTGGTTGTTCATTGCAAAAGCAGAGCCAAAGCAAAGGCTTATTAGAAGAAATAAAATAGTAAGTTTATGTTTCATTTTCAGTTTTTATTTGGTTATTCAATCAAAATTAGTTGGCAAAGGTACATATTTTAGAAAAACAATATGGTATTATCAAAGTAATTTTTTTATTAGATTAGTATTAATTTGCTTTTCGTTTTGATACAAGTCTTTTTTACTTAATAACATTGATTTTAATATAATTCGAAGTTAAAGAAAATTTACTTGGATTTTAACTAAAGAAGTTGTATATTTGTTGCATCACTATTAACACATTTACTATATTATGGGAAAGATTATTTTTAATAAAAATGAACTTGTTATGCTTGGCTATTCATTAGAAAGAGAGCTTTTAAAAACAAGTTCAAATGGATCCTACGCCTCCACCAGTCTTTGTTTTTGCAATACTAGAAAATATCATGGACTCTTAATCGTTCCACAAGCTCAAATCGACAACGAATTTCATGTTATCTTATCATCATTAGATGAAACAATCATCCAAGACGATTGTCCTTTTCATCTTGCCATTCATCGTTATCCCAATGAAATCTATTCACCCAAGGGGCATAAGTATTTAGAGTCATATGATATTAAAAATACAGGCAAGCATGTTTATTCGGTTGGGGATATATGCATTTCTAAAGAATTACTATTCTCTTCTGAGGAAGATCGGCTTATAATAAAATATAGTGTTGAAAAATGTGATAGGTCTTTCAAAATGCAATTTAGTCCTTTTTTAGCTTTTCGTCAAAGACATAAGCTCTCGAAAGCCAATGACCATGCTGATACTTCTTTTAATAAAATTGTGAATGGTGCCTCTTTTAGGCCTTATTCCAATTACGAGCCTCTATTTATTCAGTTTTCTGACAAAAAGACCAAGTATATTCATAATCCTAACTGGTATTATAATCTTGAATATATAAGAGAAGCCGAAAGAGGATACGAGTCACAAGAGGATTTACTTGTTCCAGGATATTTTGAAGCTGAGTTAAAGATGGGAGAGTGTCTATATGTGACTGCCGCAATGAATAAGATTAAACCAATTGAGATTGAACAAACATACATAAAAGAAGCAGAGAAGATAGAGCCTATAACCACATTTGATTCCGAACTTAGAAGAGCAGCAAAAGACTTCTTAGTTAAGAGAGATAAAAAGGTGGAGGTTTTGGCAGGCTTTCCTTGGTTTGGACGTTGGGGTAGAGATAGTTTTATTGCCCTTCCAGGACTTTGTGTTGGGTTAAAAGATATGAAGAGCTTCAAGATGGCTATCGACACTTTGATTATAGATATGAGGGATGGACTATTTCCAAATATTGGTTCAGGAAATGATTCGGCTTATAATTCCGTTGATGCTCCAATGTGGTTCTTTTGGGCATTACAACAATATGTTGAATACACTAAAGAATCTAAGCAGGTTTGGAAAGAATATAAGGATGTTATGGTTAGCATCCTCGATAGCTATAGATATGGTAAGACCAAGAACATTAAAATGATGACTAATGGCTTGATTTATGCATCAGAAGAAAATAGAGCATTAACTTGGATGGATGCGGTAATTGGTGATCAGCCAGTAACCCCACGAAGAGGTATGTGTGTGGAGATAAATGCACTTTGGTATAATGCTATAATGTTTTCATTGGAACTAGCAAAGGAATCGAAGGATGAAGATTTTATTAGCCAATGGGAGGAACTTTCGGAGAACATTCCACAAGAATTTAAAAATACATTTTGGGATAAAACCTTTGGATGGTTGGCCGATTATGTTGATGGCTACCACAAAGACTTCTCTGTTAGGCCCAATATGGTCTTTGCAACCTCACTAAAATACAGATGCATTTCTCCGAAGATTTGTCAATTAGTATTAGATAGGATATATAAAGAACTACTAACTCCTTTTGGATTAAGAACCCTTAGCCCAACACATAAGGATTATAAGGTTGTTTATTATGGATCACAGAAAGAAAGGGACGAGGCATATCATCAAGGAACAGTTTGGCCATGGCTACTTGGTCATTTTGTAGAGAGTTATCTTAGGGTTTATAAGGAATGTGGCTATGAAATAGGAGAGAGGATATATGAGGGCTTTGCTGATAACGTTAATAACTATGGCATTGGAGGTATTGCGGAGGTCTATGATGGCAACCCTCCTCATAATCCAGGAGGTTCAATTTCTCAGGCATGGTCAGTTTCGGAACTACTTAGAATTAGATATATGTTAGATAAATATAAGGAATTAATGGAAGGAGGTAAGGCATGAAAGTTTTAATGTTTGGATGGGAGTATCCTCCTCATATTACCGGAGGTCTTGGAACGGCATGCTTTGGACTAACTAAGGCAATGGTTTCTCAGGGAGATGAGGTTGTGTTTATTGTACCTAAGGCATATGGTGATGAAAGCAAGGAAGCTGCTCGTATTGTTAGTGCTTCTGATGTTGTAGTCGATTTTACTAATGATTTTTATAAGGAGAACTGGAATAATTTATCCTATATTGAAGTTAATTCAACTCTTGTGCCTTATCTTGGTGTGGATGATTTCTATAATGTTATAAATAATAGAATTAAGACAGAGCAAAAGATAAACTTAAGTCAGTCGAAGAGGAAGTATGAGTTTAGTGGAGAATATGGCTCAAGTCTTTTGGAAGAGGTCGAGAGATATTCTATGATTGCAGCCGAGATTGCCCAACAATATGACTACGATATTATTCATGCTCACGATTGGTTGACCTATAAGGCAGGTGTAATTGCGAAGCGAGTTTCAAATAAGAAATTAGTTATTCATGTTCACGCCACTGAATTTGATCGCTCAGGAGAGCATATCAACCAAGTAGTTTATGATATTGAACGTTATGGTATGGATAATGCAGATCATATAGTATGTGTGTCCGACCTAACACGTAATATTGTTATTAGTCGTTATGGTCAAGACCCAGAAAAGGTAACAACTATATATAATGGTGCAAATTCCTTATTCCTAAATGAAGTTAAGGCAGATAAAGCAGTTAGAGAAAAGATTGTTACATTTCTTGGAAGAGTAACTTTCCAAAAAGGACCTGATTATTTTGTGGAAGCTGCAGCAAAGGTCTTGAAATATGATAAGAATGTTAGGTTTGTTATGGCAGGCTCAGGCGATATGCTAAACAGAATGGTTGCACTTGTTGCTAAGAAAAGAATATCACAGCACTTCCATTTCACTGGTTTCTTAAAGGGAGATGAAGTAAATAGGATGTTCGCTATGAGCGATGTCTATGTTATGCCTTCGGTTAGTGAGCCTTTTGGAATTTCACCTCTTGAGGCAATGAATGCTAGGGTTCCTGTTATTATATCTAAGCAGTCAGGAGTGTCTGAGGTTTTGAAATATGCTATTAAGGTTGATTTTTGGGATATCGATGCAATGGCAAATGCTATCTATTCTCTGCTAAACTATCCAGCACTTTCAAATATGTTTAGTAGGTATGGTAAAAAAGAAGTTGAATCCATACGTTGGGAAGATTCAGCAAAAGAGTTAAGGAATTTATATTATAAACTAATAAGCTAAAGCATATGAAATCAATTTGTTTTTATTTTCAAGTTCATCAACCATTTAGGTTAAGACAATACCGTTTCTTCGACATAGGTCGTAACCATTCATATTTTGACGATATTCAAAACGCCTGGATATGTCGTAGGGTTGCAGACAAATGCTATCTTCCTACAAATAAACTAATGCTAGACCTTATTAAAGAAAATAATGGTGCTTTTAAGATTTCTTATTCTATTTCAGGCACAGCACTTGACCAATTTGAAAAGTATACTCCAGATGTAATAGATTCCTTTAGAGCCCTTGCAGAAACAGGTTGTGTGGAATTTATGGCCGAAACCTATACTCACTCTTTGTCTGCTCTTAAGTCCAAACGAGAATTCACAGATCAAGTTAAGATACATTCTCATAAGATAGAAGCTTTGTTTGGAGTTAAACCAAAAGTATTTAGAAATACAGAGCTTATCTACTCTAATGAGATAGGGAATATGGTTGCCGATATGGGATATACCGCTCAACTTACAGAGGGAGCAAAACATATTTTGGGTTGGAGAAGTTCCAATCATGCCTATTCTCATCCTGAAAGAAACGATTTAAAGCTGCTTTTGAAAAACTTCCAACTAAGTGATGATATTGCTTTCCGTTTTTCTCAACATACTTGGCCAGGTTATCCTCTAACAGCCGACAAATATGTTGACTGGTTAAATGAAATAGAAAATCCTGAGTGTATTAACTTGTTTATGGACTATGAAACCTTTGGGGAGCACCAATGGAAGGAGACAGGCATATTTGAATTCCTTAAACACCTACCTTCAAGAGTATTTTCACATTCCAATTTTAGTTTCAATACTCCATCCGAACTTGTTGCAAACCTAAAGCCAGTTGGTCCTATGTCTGCACCTAACCCAATTTCTTGGGCAGATGAGGAAAGAGACCTTACAGCATGGCTTGGTAATGATTTACAAGATGATGCTTTTGAGCAAATATATGAATTTGAAGACAAGATTAGGAAGCTTGACGATATAAATTTCTGGATAGATTGGCGTTACCTTCAAACCTCCGACCACTTCTACTATATGTGTACTAAGTGGTTTTCAGATGGTGATGTTCATAAATACTTTAATCACTACGAATCACCTTATGATGCTTATATGAACTATGCTAATGTTCTTTCTGACCTAAGAATTAGATTAGATGACGCCTTAGTTATATCTCATCTTCCAACAATGGAACAAACTAAGAAAGATCTCGTAAGAGATGAAATAATTGTTGAAGAGAAAAAACCTAAGATTAAACCGCTTAAAACAAAGAGTGATAAATAAAGAAACATATAGAAACTTCTGTCAAGGAAATAAATCAATACCAGTTTTTATGCAAGACTGGTGGCTTGATGCTGTATGCGGAGAGGATTGGGGTGTAATAATAGTTGAGCAAAACAATAAGATAATTGCAGCCCTACCATATTATATTCATAAGAAATACTGTTTCAAATCTATAATACCTCCACATCTAACTCCAATTGGTGGAGTTTGGCTTTGGTACGAAGAAGGAATGCACCAAACTTCTCGTTATGCTTATGAGATGCAGCTAATGGGTCATATTGCAAAAGAGATAGATAAATTGAAGCTTGACTTCTATTTCCAGAAGTTTAATCACACAATAACCAATTGGCTTGGCTTCTATTGGAATGGCTTTAAGCAAACAACATATTATACATATAGAGTTTTAGGTTTAGAGGATATCGAACAAGTCTATAACCTCTTCCACCGAAAGACAAAAAGGATTATTCGTTTAGCAGAAGAGGAATTAGAGGTGACAGAGGATATATCCTTAGAAGAGTTTTATAGGATAAACTCTTTAACTTTTAATCGCCAGGAAATAGAAACACCATATTCTGAGTCTTTCTTCATAAAACTTGCAAGTACTTGTAAAGAGAGAAATGCATGTAAACTCTTAGCTGCAAAAGATAAAACAGGAAGAATACATGCAGTACTTATGATAGTCTTTAACGAAGACGTATGTTATAGCATAGTCTCTGGAGCAGATCCAAGCTTACGTAATTCTGGCGCAACAACATTATTAAACTGGCACGCTATAAAGTTTGCACACCATAGTGGAATGAAGGAATATGATTTTACAGGCTCAATGATAGAACCAATCGAGAAGTTTTTCCGTCATTTTGGAGCAGTTCAAACCCCATACTTCATAATCGAAAAGCATTATTCAAAGCTCTACTCTTTACTAAGAAGCATAAAGAAATAGAGATTATAATATCCTTATAAGACAAAAATATATTTATATAAGCTCTTTTTGAAACTTTACGCTATTAGAACAAATCTTAAGGCTGTTATAGCATACGAAAAAAGTCTTTTTCTTGGTCAAAAAAAATCTTTTTTCTAGTCAAAATAAGTCTTTTTTTGACTAGAAATAAGTCTTTTTTTAGGTATCAACTCCTTATAGAAATTCAACAAGAGCTTTTAAAAGTCCGCCAAGACCTTATAAAAATTCAAGAAAGATAGCATACATACTTTTTGGGATACTAGAGAAATAGATAAAAGATGATTGAATTCTGGAAATAAGGTGTTATTTTTGCAATCTTTTTGTAAAAAGTAATATATCTTAGATTAGGGAATTTATGAACATTAAGCTTGTTGTTGTTGGGAAGACGGAAGAGAAGTATTTGAAAGAGGGTGTGGATATCTTCGAGAAGCGTTTGAAGTTTTATATTCCTTACGAGATGATTGTTATTCCTTCGCTTAAGGATACAAAGAACCTTTCTTCCCAAATGGTTAAGGAAAAGGAGGGGGACTTAATTCTTAAACAGGTTTCAAAATATGATAAGCTTGTGCTATTTGATGAAACAGGTCAGGAGTTCCGTTCTATTGAATACTCTGATTTTCTTCAAAAGCAAATGAATGCTGGAATTAAGACACTTTGTTTTGTAGTTGGTGGGGCATTTGGCTTTTCCGATGAGGTTTATAAGAAAGCCGACCAGTTGATTTCTATCTCCAATATGACTTTCTCCCACCAAATGATTCGTCTTCTGATAGTTGAACAGCTTTACCGTGCTTTCACAATCCTAAGAAATGAACCTTACCATAATGAATAAAAGGTTATTGATTAATTATTAGCTAACCAATTCCTTATTATCTCTTTTCCGCAATTTGTGATTATTGATTCTGGATGAAACTGAACTCCATCAATCTTATACTTTCTGTGAAATACTGACATAATGTTATTGTCTTCATCAGTGGAGCTGATTTCTAAACCTTCTCCTAATTTGTCAATTGTCCAAGAATGATATCTTCCAACCTCAATTTCCTTATTTATATCTTTAAATAGGATATCTATATTATTAATTTCTTTAAGTATAGAGCGATGTCCGTGTTTGGGTGAGGATAGTCTTCTTATACTTCCACCAAAATACTCATTAATTGCTTGGTGTCCTAAACAAACGCCTAATATTGAATGAGTTTTATGGCTTAGGTCTATTATTTTCAATAAGTCATTTGAAAGCCTTGGAACGCTGGGACCAGGGGATAAAAGTATATATTCAAACTTAGGGAGTAAATCAAAGTCTATTTCATCGTTTTTCATTATGGTATAATCCACGTCATCGAATTCCTCCAATAAACCTATCAAGTTGTAAACGAATGAGTCGTAATTATCTATTACTAAAACGTGTTTCATAAATTATTATAAATTAGACTTGCAAAGATATGAATTAATGTCTAATGATGTACTTTTGCAGATATGTTAAATAAGGATAGGATTATTGAAAAGATGAATAGGCTAGGAAAGGACAAGACTCCCTTCCTTTTTCTTATTGATTTCGAAGGAGAGAATGGTTATATTATTGAAAACCCATTTATGCAAAGAGATATTCTTTTTAGTCTAAATTCTATTTCTAATTCACCCGAATATTCCCAAATCAAAAGCTCAACTAACCCCATAATAAAACCTTATCCAAAGTCATTTGAAGATTATAATAATCAATTTGAAATTGTTCATCAAGGTTTTATGAATGGCGATAGCTTCCTTGCTAACTTAACCATTAAGACAAAAATTGATATCAATCTAAGCTTAGAAGAGATTTTTCATAGGGCTAATTCAAAGTATAAACTATATATTAAGGATAAGCTTGTGAGTTTTTCGCCTGAGTGTTTTGTGAAGATAATAGATAATAAGATTTCAACCTATCCTATGAAAGGAACGATTGATGCTTCTATCCCAAATGCTGAAAAGGTGATTTTAAACGATTATAAGGAAACCTGTGAGCATAATACTATTGTTGACCTTATGAGGAATGATTTGAATATGATATCCTCAAATGTAAGGGTTGAAAGGTTTAGGTATATAGATGAGCTAAAGACAAGTAGGGGAGGGATATTACAAGTGAGTTCCGAAATAGTAGGAGATTTAGATAATGATTTCAATTCCAAATTAGGCGATATAATCTTTAAACTTCTTCCTGCTGGCTCAATTTCTGGAGCTCCCAAGCTCTCAACAATTAATATAATTAGAAATTCTGAGAAAGAGAAAAGGGGGTGCTATACAGGTGTTTTTGGTTTATTTAATGGAAAGGATTTAGATTCTGCTGTGATTATCAGATATATTGAGAAAGAAGATGATAATTATTATTTTAGAAGTGGGGGAGGTCTTACCATAAATAGCAACCCAAAAGAAGAATATCAAGAGGCAATTAATAAGATTTATCTTCCATTCTAATGAATAAAGAAAGATTTATAGAAAGCATAAGAGTAGAAAATAGAGTTTTGCAAAACCTTAAACTCCATCAGCAAAGAGTTAATGAAACTTCTAAGATTTTCTCATTTAATAAGACGTTAGACCTAAGTAGTATTACATTAAGTAAGGTTAATGATGATGATATTTATAAGTTTAGGGTCTTATATTCAGGCAATGATTATTCTGTGGAAATATCAAGGTATAAGCCAAGAGAAATAAAGAGTTTAAAGTTAGTCTACGATAATGATATAATTTACGACCATAAGTTTGAGAATAGAGATGCTTTGAATGATTTATTTGAGAAAAGGGGTGATTCTTCTGA
>UZAT01499587.1_pt1 | contig 10613 bp, 13 predicted proteins | sample 2160861 | NCBI WGS metagenome assembly UZAT01 (sample SAMEA5138306, study PRJEB28736) | viral metagenome | reverse complement strand
GCCTCGCCTATTTTCTCAACGAGTGCACCTTGATTACACTCGTGAAGCCAGGTATCAAAGTGTCTTAACGTGTTATGCTTAGAGTACCCTAGAGTGCCGCCATCGAGCGATATGGGATCTTCTTCATCGATTGCTTTCGATTCGTATATGTCGTAGTAGATCGCGCCATATGGCGGTTTTTTTTCTTCGTCCCAAACGGGATCATACCACTCATGACAATCAAGAAGATCCCCGTTGTCCAACTTGTAAAGGCCTTCAAACTTTTTTGTGTGAAGCCTTTGTTTTTCTATTGATCTGAACGGTTTAGAACACAATTTAAAGACCTCGCCAGCTAGACAGATTGTGTTACCAGCAAAGGGCTGGAAATTATGAAGATAAAGTGGCAGAGTGTAATCATGATCCTCAATCCAGTCTAACATATCTCCAGCAGATCGGAATCCTTCCTGTTGCCACAATGATAAGACGCTTAACATATCCGTACATTCAGAAACATCCGTGACGACAAATGGCCGACCTTCTAAGCGGAAGAGATCTCCGCGCTCGGCTTTCGGACTTCGGCGAAGAGTAGTCGTTTTTGTTCCTGAAAAAATAGGATCATAAAAGCGATCATCGAATTTCATATCAACAATCATTGAGGTAACACTCCGATGTGTTCGGGATCTGCAACATCTGCGTGATAATCGTCGTCGATGTGACGAGAGTTAAATCCAATATCGCCACAAGAAGCACAAGAAATGCTGAATCCGTCAGTAGTCATGTTCACCTCTGCCGGACCTTGACAAATAGGGCACTTAGAGGTCATGCTTCCACCTCCGGATAGTAAATTTCTCCGTAATTACAAACAGTGCAACTGACGCCAGGTAAAGTATCCGAGGTGGTTTCTCCTGGAGTTGTAATCGATAATTTTGCTCCACATTCTGGACATCTTCCAGGGCCGTAAGGTTTGAGCGTGCTCTTCATGCAATCACCTCAGTTGAGGCGATAAGAATCATGCGTTCATCTTTGATGTCAACCTTTCCGTCTGGAAAAGCGTATGCAGTAAGTGTACCTGCTCCGTCAGAAGTGCGACGCTTTAGGATCTCAGGATGATCAAGTTCTCCGTTCTTTCGAAATCCTGCAGGGATCCATGACATCCAGCCATCTGACGGTAGGTTTTCAGCAGCGCATAATCTTGTTAGTATTTCGGCGGTTTTTGTATAAAGTTGTGTTTCCATTTAAAAAACTCCTTAGAAATTGAAAATAGTTTCATAATGATTGTTTGAAATAGTCCAGATCGTGGAGCCGTAGCGATCCTTATCGCCAGTGTCTCGAATTAAACGATATCGGCTTAGAATCCTTAGAATTCCGGCTATTTTGAAAGAATCCAAAGAATAATTTATGTCATTTCTAACATCGCGGACGGTCGCGCAACCTCGATTCTTTACAGATTTATAGATAGCCCGTTCAAAGGGATCTATGTCGACCGAGGTCATTCAACTACCGCCGATTTGTTAGATCTGATGACGATCTCGTCATCGGTGTTCCTAACAAGGACGACCTTGTCGCCGATGTTGATGTTCATGGTTTTACATGTGTCTGCTGTGAGGCAAATACGCCATCCGACGGACACTTTTGCTGTTGATAGGATTTCAGTCATGTTATCACATTTTGGTTTAGTACTATTAATAATACCTTACTCGGTATATATGGATTTGGATAAATGCTAATCTAAAGACCTATGAAACATTGAACGATTCAGAGTAATGTTCACAAGGAGCTGTAGAAATTTTATGTTATTTTATAAAATAGTAAAAAGTTTAATATTAAATCGTCAAATCAATTTTTTTTAATCTTTGACCTTGTCTTTGCACGCAATGAAGCAAGGATCGGCGTTCCTTTTGTAGTAGTCTTTATCGATCCAGTGCTTTTAGTTGATGCCTTACTTATTTTGTCGATGCCGTCATACATCTCAGCAGCTTGATTTATCGCCATCTTTCCGTTGCTTTTGTACGATAAGCGAGAGATATGTGACTTAGACCAGTTCTTTCTGACCGAGTTCATAGCAGTTTCTCCTTTGAGGCCTTTTCCACGGCCGTTCGTGAAAAGCATGTGATCTTCGTTTGCCATGGATAAAGCTTCCTTGTTAGTCGGAAGGCGCCATCTACGTTTTTTCTCGTCGAATACTTGACAATTCCAATAGTATCCGGAAGGATCGCTACTGCTCGATCTTGCGAGTTGTTCCGCTACCGTCAGTGATTCTTCGACTACGACAGAATCAGATCTCTTCAGTATCCCTGTTCTTTTTTTGTCATGATCACGTAATGCGTGAACGGATTCATGAGTGATCGTTGATTGTTCCACAGCATTCTGCCTATTCACGGTGATCGTGGACGATACGGGAACGTAGGTTCCCGTGGCCTTTTGAGTTCTTGGATAGACGCGGATCTGAGTTTTAGATCTGCTTAAGGTATCCATCTCATCCTCAGTGAAAGAACGTGCTAAATTACGACGCACAGCCTTTTCTTCCGACGCGGTCGATATTATGGGGATCCTTGCTTGTGCCTTCTTCTGTGACCTGGATAGATGTTGAACATTGTGTTTTGCTTTACCGGGAACGTCTATATCCTCGATGTCGCAACAACCAGGATTGACCCACCATTGGGCGACCTGCTGAGGAGTTGATTTTTTAGGCAGAACGACCTCAGCCCTGTTCGTATAGTCTTTCCATCCTCTGTTCGATTTTGGATTGCCGCCGTCCTCGGCCGACCAATCGTCAAACCGTTTAAGCAAGTCTTTTTCGGGGACAAAACCGTCCTCGCCGATAGGGATCCTGACCGCTTTCTTGCCGACCATTACTGTATTGTACTTTGCCATTTTACTTTCTCCGTCTGAATATGTTTCGTTTAGGTTTCGGGATTGCGTAGTATCCGGCCGGAAGGTCCTCTTCGAAAAAGACTACTTGCATTCCTGCTCCGCCTTTCTTCTTACGGGCTTCTATTTTAGCCTCTGTTTCTTTGTTCTTAATGCGCTGTTTGTTAACCTTTTCGCGTTCGCGATCAGCCTTTATCTTTTCATTTTTCATGTGCTTACTCCTGCTTTGGAATAATATTCCTCTCTTTGCGTTCTATATACCTGCGCGCCTGACGCGCGTGCGCGACCAGCCTAAAAGAGGCCTCGTGTCTTTATTCTCAGTTATTCCATGATTATTCCATGTTTATTCCACCGATTACTTCTTTTCTAACGTTCTTTTGACTTGCCCTTGTGACTTTGAAACGAATCCTTGTGATATGTCAAGTTGATCTGCTATCTCCTGCTGCGTAAGTCCATCATCTCTCCCTAGGAGATAGCAATCTATCTTGATCCCCCATCCTGGTTTCTCTCTTAGCTGATCTAGAATTTCATCTTCTGATCTCGTATCTCTAAAGTAATCTTCACTGCGTATCAATCGAGGAAGCTCGGTGGTCGTCGCCATGGAGCGATAGAGCCCTGCGCCGACAGATTCATCGAGAGATGCTATTCTTGCTACTGACGTTGATTTGATCGCATTGTTACCACGATTTATTTTATCCCAAATGCTCCAAAGAACACGAGTGTACCATTGGCCAATAAATTGAGTGATCAACTTCTTTTCAGACGGTTCTGCAATTCCAGTTTTGAAAATAAGGACGTCACCTTGCCTGAACGAAGGATCCAATTCACCGAAACGTTGCCACGCCCAAATGTAGATGATCAGTCCTGGCTTACCGTCTAGCTTTTCTTCGTAGACGTGACGACTACGATTGTAGACTTTGATGATCTCCGCTTGTTCGAACACTTGACGACTAGACGCATTTGTCATGGCGTCATCGATGATTACGAGCTGAACAGGTTGATTGTTAAGTTCGTTCAAAGCAACGCGTATATCGTCAACGTGGATGCAGTGCACTTGCTCGGCCGTGTATCGTGTGCATGCGATCTCGTAGAGATATGCTAAAAGGAATGACTTGCCAGAGCCCTGTCCGCCGACGATACAGACGCTTGATTTTTCCACTTGTTTGCCTTTTGGTATATCGATAAACACACGTTCGTTAACGTCGGCCGTAATGTCACGAAGTTGATACTTGGGAAACATATCGTCCATGGATAGCATCTGAGGACAGTGACCGAGTGAGACACGAGAAGCAGGGATCATTCTTCATCCTCACGACTAAATATTCCATAAGGATCAATATCTTCCTCTTTCTGAATGTTGACGCCGGACACTGCCGACATAGTCATCCAGCGATCGCCACGGATAGCTTTTCTTACTTCGAAGATTCCCCTTAACGTGTTATCATTATCGAGATCTGCGAGCTCCTCATCTATACTCTTTATTTTCGATTCGAAATATGGACGCCAGTATGAACAGAAATAGATCCGATGTACGTATTCCAGTTTGTTTTGTTCTCCTGGATTTTTGACGCGGTACTCTGCGATCTGGCCGGCGGCATCGTAGACTATCGTATATTGTAGATCTCCGTGTGATACGGTAAGCACGTTCTCGTCTTGTTTCATTGTACCACCGGTTCTGTAAAATTCATCGATGGCTGCATCCATTTCTTTTAAACGGATGGCAAGCTTCGAACGTTGCTTCTGCATGAACTGGACTATTGCGACGTATTCGTCGTAGTCGTTACCTGACTGGACTGCACGTTTTAACTCAAGATTGAGCTTCATCTGTGCTTTCGGCATTGCCATTGGTTCTCACCTCTTTGAGTGGAGTTAGGTTTTCGTGGGACGTTGCTTCTTTTCTTATGATATTGTACATTCTATTTTCGGGAGATTTTGCTACTGCTTTGTGATTTATTCGCATGGCCATTTCCATTAATTGCGGTCCTAGAGCCGTTTTTAACTTGTTTACTTCATCCAGTAGTCCAACTATTGTTGTTTGTTGATCGTGTAATACGTTAGCGGATTCCATTAGCTCAAGCTTTGAGGCTGTTGAACCATACGCTACGCGGATCGTCGTAACGTATTGACGAGCGTTTACTTTCCAGAAGATGGGAACGAGGCGATAGCCAACATTTTGATCTTCTAAAACGAGTAGATTTTTCTCAAATTTTGGGAACATGGGATACTTAGAATCAGAAGTCCAATCTGTGTTCATTGCGACACCATCGAGACTTACTATCTCGTGTCTTACACCAGCTAGCTGTCTGCGTAGTAGAGCGCGGTTAGTCTGTTCTTGGATGCACAGTCTACCTTCATGTTGATATGTCACCCACGGGTACATACGCATAGTTTTTGAGACAATGCTAATGTCCATTACCATTGTGTATCGAGTGCGGCCAACAATCAAGTAGCCCACGAAATAACCTAGCAAGAATGGGACGTACCATATCTGCTCGAATCCCGTGAAATTTCCTATGAGATCTATTACGATCGCAATCAAGATCGTAATTGTCATCCAGTCGTAGGGATACAGAAACTTTGCTGTTTTCTGGACGGCAGCACCGATGAAAACACCACCTAGAGCGCATGCGGATGAGATCAGGATTGTTTCGAAGATCGCCATCTTTACCATCCTAAAATTAAGTTAGTGATTATTCCTAGTCCAGAGAATATAATTCCTTTAACATTTTTCATCCAGCAGAAGTAGCCAAAGACGCAGAGCAATCCGACACCTATTATCATCTGGCCGTTGGCGTAGAGCCACTCGGCCGAGGTTGTTAAATTATTGATAAAACTCATGGAAAAAACCTCCCGAAGATAGAATCATAGATCCAATCGAATGGGCCTTCATAGCCGAGATAAACTCTCATCATCCAGTCGGAAATGATTATTCCAATAACTCCTATTATGACGCCAACTACCATCAAGATACGATTTCCAGTTACATATCCAAGGAGCAGTAGTATTATTGCAAGAAGAATTGAAATCAGAATGAAAAGCTGACTGATATCCTTCAAAGCAACTGGAGCTGTAGGTCCTATAGGATCTGGTATCGACGTTGTGTGTTCTATAACGCGATTAAGCGTGAGATCAAAGGTTTCAACGTCTATTCCATTGCTGATAATGCGCTTTGTCTCAAATGACATTCCGGAGGACAATGGCAGAAGACTGAGCCCTTCAGCTGGAGCTAGTAGGAAAGAATCTAAATCATCTGTATTGCCATAAACTAGAGCTACTCCTGCTTGATTCATTTTTATTGTAGTTCCGGCGGTTAAGGTTAGTGCCCTTTCATAGGTATAAGGAGAATATACGGCATTTTCTGCAATCAATATTCCATTACTCCAGATGTTTCCATAACACACGATATCTGACGAATTTAACGAGATGTCTATTCTCATACTATCGAGCGCAGTGGCGTTATTGGAATAGTAGCTTGCAGCTTGTCTCAATGCAGCAATAGACATTGCGATCTGGACTTCCGGCGATAGAGTAATTCCTACATTTTGAGGAATTATTGAAGAAGGTGCGAGATAAACCAGATTGCCATCTTCATCGCGTGCAGTCTCTGCTGTGTCATAAAGCGTCCATAGCACATTTCCTGCGATAGCAGCACCATCTACTAGTTCGGCAACTTTCTGCTGCATATCATTCCATGAGTGCAATATGTCGCCTATTTTGGTCGAATTGACATCGTTGATGTTTACATTTTGAACGGCTGAATCCTTATCAATATAATTCAAATTGAATTGTAGATCGGTCGTTGTTTCAGTGTTACCAGATAATGAGATTATCTCTAAATCATGGTCGGCGGCTCGAACGAGATTGATACTAGATCCTGACTGTGTAACCATTGCACCTGATACTTCAGCAGCGTTATTTCCTGCTGAGGAAAATGCTCCTGCTATGATTGTGTCGTTTGTTGTCACGGTGTAGGTTGTTGATTTTAGAGCAGAGCCGTCCGATAGGGTCAATTCACCAATATCATAGACTCCAGGTGCTAATTCTACGAAAAGTCCATTCTTTGTAGTTAGTTTTGCAGTGCCAGACCCGAATACGTAGAGATTCTTATCATTAACATTTGTAAAAGAATCTCCGTTATCATTTACTGCGCGCAGATACACTTTATTAGCATCTGTCGAGCTGGTAACAGCGGTGACGAAATCGAGACGATCTCCTGCTTCGCCTTTTGTGCGATTCCAGAGAGTGCCGTTGTCGTGATCGAGTGATACGATACAATCGTCGTAAATATCATACTGATCCCATAGTAGTTGTTGTGCTCCGATCTGACCATATGAGTTGTCAAGTGCGTGTTGCCAATTGTAAAGATATGTTGACAAAGAAGCTTGTGTCATGTTGGATTCTAACAAGGCGTTCTGATCAATATTTGCATCTAGTGACCATGCATTAGCTACGGAGTATTCCATGACGCGATTCCAGTGGTCTGAGGTGAACGAAAGCATATCAACATCAGTAGGAAGAATTGCTCCTGCCATGGCGTTAGATGATATTATTACCGAACGGATATTTTTTAATTCCAGCTGTTTGTAATTATCATTTATGGTATCATCGAGTGAACCATCACTAGGATCTGAGAGCATATTGCCGACATAATATCCTAGCGTGAAACCTATGGCCATACCTATTCCAAATGTTACTAGTGCTGGTATAGCTTCTACTTCTTCTGCTTCGTCTAAGGCGAAAGGAATGGCTATCGTGGCGCATAACATTATTGTTATGGCCATAGTTAAAATTACATTATTTTTTTTCATAGAATCACTAACCAGATTAGTCCAGCTGATATTATTGATGACAACGCCGCCATTCTAATATCGCGACTTATTATAGTCAGTCCTAAAAGAAGAATAATCAGAGATATTGCAATTAAGATCGCTGTATTATCATTATCATCGATTAAATTGTCGGGAATATCTATTATTACTTTAATTGTAAAAGATTGTGTCGAGGACGAGGATTCGACTGAAGCTTTTACTGTGATATTATATGTACCGGGAATGTCGGGAGTTCCGCTTATAAGTCCATTAGAATATGTAAGCCAGTCTGCGCCAGATATTTGAATAGAGGCACTTGACGGGAGATATGTAAAGGGTATCGATATTTCTTCTCCGATCAAAGTTATTCTGTCCTGAATATTTGCAATGTGAACTGTCGTCTTATCAACGTCGCGGATTGTAAAAGATACGGAATCACTTATCTGTGTGTTTCCTAAAATAACCATCACTGGCCTAACATAACTGGCCACGTCATCATAATTATAGCTTCCAGTAATTCCCGAAAGTCTGATAAAATTGATTCCATCCCACGCAACATAAACTATTGCATTTTGATTGCCTAAGTATGTTATTGTTACGTTATGGTCTTTAACGGAAACATAAAACGATGACGTCAAAGCTACATCAGACGATCCGTGTAGATTTATGCTCCATGATTTTAGTATTGTAGAATTATTTTTTACAATTACCTCAAATGCCTCTCCTGTTCTATCGGCCCAATCTTCGTTTGGTGTTCCAGATATCAACATGTAAGTTTTTCCAGTTATATCATCTGTTATAAATGATGAAGAAAGGAATGAAGGCCCAATCATTGTAGCGGTTATTGGTGCTTCTATTGTTACTGCATATTTGGATCCTAACCATGCATCGACTGGGATCTCCGTCGATCCTAGAGATATGACATAACCAGAATAAACTGTATCTTCATATCCATCATGTGCTTTAAGAATTAGAGTCCATTGATAGTTTCCAGGGTAGTCGTAATGATGTACTACACTTTGACCTGATGAGGATTTACCGTCTCCAAAGTTCCAAGTTATCTGCAAATAATCTTTTGGATTTATGGCTAGAAAATCATAGGTGTCTATTATTGAAGTCTTTGATATTATCGTTCTTTCTATAGATGGCGGTAAAATCGCAGGTATAGGATCTTCGACCAGTATTTTTATTTCTATTGTTATTGGTTTCAGTTCTGCATTATTGGGTGCTATTGCTGTGATGTTAATGATATATGTTCCAGCCGTGGGGAATGTTCCTGATATAGTCGTTCCTGATGCGTTATTGAGGCCAGCTACAGACGGAGTTATAGTTTCCGTAGTTCCATCTACTGTCCTCGTTATCGTACCGTAAATTAGATTGTAGGCCACGTTGGAAGGCATCAGTTCGATGTTTCTAGCCCAATTTTCTCCTGTGAATGCGATTTCTTCGATTGGTTGGATCTGATAGATTCTTATATAGACGTCAAGGAAAAAATCGGTTTTTTGAATACCTTTTTCGATTGAAAATTTAACAGTATATTTGCCAGGTTCTTGATCTATTATACCGCTCAGTTTATTATTACTTAAGTTAAGTGTTGTCAACTGACCTTTTTCAACTATTTTGACTATGCAATCAGATTGATTGAATGTAAAATTATAATCAATATTGCCGCCTTTGTCAAGAGTTATTTCTTTGGCGGAAGTTACTGTTATTATATCTCTCCATTGTGCGAATAATGTCTTGTGCCCTGACGATACTTTATCTCCTGGCTGATACCATGTTCCATTTCCAGTTGTGCTAGTATTCCATCCAACAAAGTCCTTTCCTGATACTACATTTGATACATTGCGTACTGTCAATTGAGTTCCTGAAGATATCTGATCTTTCCAATTGTAAGTAAAATCATCGGTGTTGCTTCTGTATGTTATTGATAAATCATCTATTACTTTAAGAGTAAAACTAAAATTTCTATAAATATAAGATTTATTTACAACTGCACCATGATCTACTGTTTTTGTATAGCATTTGATATTGTGTGACCCAACAATTTCAGATAATAAATCTATATCTGGCGTAGATAATATTATTGGATTGCTAGAATTACTAGGGGTGAATTCATCAACTTCTCCTAAACAATAAAATTTTTCATAATAAGTATTAAGCCATCCACCACGCCATGATTTGTATCCTTCTTCAATAATGATATTGTCGTGAACGTTTACTGTTATTGTTGATCCGTTAAGTCCATCTTGACCTAGATTGATTGTAACTGTATCATAGACTGGCGCTGCCTCTGCGTTGTCTGTATCAACGATTATAGCTAATGCACCTATGATAAAAATTAGTGCCATAGCCACTGCGACTATGGTCTTTTTAATAGGTTTCATTTAATCCTCTTATCTTGTGAAGATCTCCGGCCATTTGATTTCGGGCCAGTTAATTGTGGGCATGTCCATTTTAGGGATTATGCCCATGTTCATGTATCCTAGAACCGCTAGAGCCACTAGAACAACTGTTACAAGTGCAACATACATGTTCCGAGTACGTATTGCGATCATGCCGAAGATAATCGCACCAACGATCAATAGGATCTCCGTAAGAGAGATTGTTTTTGCAACTTCTTCTGATACTACAATACCATAAATTAGAACATTACTTGATATCACAGTTTCCCAATCGTAAAGATCAGCATAATCCATATTGGAGTACCATGCGTATTCTTTACCTTCAACTGTGGGTGCAAGTTCCATTGATATTGCGGTGTCCTCATCTACTGATACTTCATCAATTACTGATCCTTCTTCATCAATAAAGATAACTCTCCACTGTCCTTCAATAGGTACATCGGTTGTTATCGAATAGAGTTGTACATCAGCAGTAACTGGCGTTGTCCAGTCGTATTCTTCTGACTTCATTTCATCAGTATAGTATGTTGTAATAACTCCAGGTACACTT
>UZAT01517056.1_pt1 | contig 10616 bp, 15 predicted proteins | sample 2160861 | NCBI WGS metagenome assembly UZAT01 (sample SAMEA5138306, study PRJEB28736) | viral metagenome | reverse complement strand
GTAGACAAAAGCGTCCACAGTCGTGTGGGAGAACCCCTGGATTGGGAATCACGGCTGGCCCTGAAAGCACGGCTTGAAAAGGTGCTTAGTGAATGTCTATCAGACCAGTTCGACTGTAACATCACGATCAAATTCAAACCGGAAAAGGAGGAGCTGGAAAGTGAAAATTCAGATACCAGACAAGCAACGCAACCGTCCGAGACCAGCGGTTCCAACCGTAGCGCTAACCGATGAAGCGTATGACGTGCTGGCCGAACTGTCGGCCAACTATGACACCAGCATGAGGGTGTTGGCGAGTGCCATCATCATGAGTGCATATGGAAACATCGAAATCGAAAAAGGAGGCAGTACACATGGCTGAGCAAACACCGGGAAAACTGCTGACCATCACACATGATGGCAAAATCTACGTTTCCAGTTACGGTTCGTTGCAGCTAGGGGAAAGCTCTCTTAGCGACATCATCAGCGAAGCGCTGGGCTTGGGAAAGAATGAGTACCAGGAGCTCAATGCAGAGGTCGTGATGACGATCAAGATTAAAGATATGCATCCGAAAGCGTGGTGGAATGAATGCTGACGGAGGAAAACTACTACCAGGATAAGGTGTATTTCAGCGTATCGCAGTTCAAGGGGTTTCAACGATGCCCGGCGTGTGCAATGGCAACGCTGAATGGTGAATGGCAACCTGAAAGAAGCAAGGCGCTGCTTCTAGGGAGCTACGTGGATGAGGCGTTGACCGGCACGGAAGAATCGTTCCAGCAGTTCTTGGCAGAGAACGAAAAGGACATATTCAAACGCACCGGCGGAAAGTACGCAGAATTCGTACAGGCCGATGAGGTGATCGAGCGTATTAAAGAACAACCGCTCATGATGCACTACCTGGAGGGCGAGCATCAGCGGATTATGACAGGCGAAATAGAAGGTGTGCCTTTCAAAATCAAAATGGACACCTATAAGCCGGGCGAATTCATTTCAGACCTCAAGTACATGCGTTCCCTGCGCAGTCCGAACCTGTTAGAGCCCATGATCAAATACTGGGGCTATGACATCCAGGCGGCTGTGTATCAGGAGATTGTCCGACAGAACACCGGCGAAACATTACCGTTTTTCTTCGTTGTGGCGACGAAGGAAACACCGTGCCACTTGGAGGTAGGCCAAATAAGCCAGTTCAATATGGACGATGCACTGGAAACGGTACGCACATATATCCGACGCTTCTGGGCCATCAGAACCGGAAAGGTGGAGGCCGAGCGTTGTGAGGATTATAGTTGCGATTACTGTACCACAACGAAAAAGATTACGCAAGTGATAGATACTGACCTGTTCGGTATGAGCAAGGCGCAGATAGACAGCGTGGAAGGGGTGCTGTGATGAAAGTACTTGAACTGTTCGCCGGCACACGTTCCATCGGCAAAGCGTTTGAAGCGCATGGCCATGAGGTGTTTTCGGTTGAATGGAACGAGAATTTTGAAAATATCGACCTGCACAAGGATATTCTGCAGCTTACTGCAGCAGAGGTGATTGAAAAATTCGGGCGGCCGGATGTTATCTGGGCAAGCCCTGACTGTACGACCTTCAGTATTGCCGCTATATCGCATCATCGGCGTCAAAATCCGGAAACAGGAAATCTTGATCCGGTTTCGGATTATGCAAAGTTCTGCGATGCGGTAGACCAGCATGTATTGCAGCTCATACGAGAATTACAACCACGCTACTGGTTTATCGAGAATCCACGTGGAGGCATGCGCAAGATGGCATGGATGCAGGGGCTGCCGCGCTATACGGTCACATACTGCCAGTATGGCGATACACGAATGAAGCCGACAGACATATGGACAAACCATCCTGATCCACAATTCAAGCCTATGTGCAAGAATGGTGACCCGTGCCATGAGGCAGCACCACGAGGATCAAAAACAGGAACGCAGGGCATCAAGGGAAATGTGAACCGTTCGGTTATCCCTGCACTGCTGTGTGAGCATATTGTGGAAATTACAGAAAAAGGAGGCTGACCAATGGCAACAGCAATCGTATTTGGAGCGCCAGGGTCTGGTAAAACGGTCAACAGCACCCTGGTCCCGGGCAAAACGCTGCTGCTAAGCAGCGACAATTCAGCCATTGTGCTGAAACACTTCGATAGACCGAACCTGACAGTGAAGGAGGCGAAATCGTTCAAGGAATACATAGAACTCTTCGATGCGGCTACTGCCAGCAAGCAGTATGACACGGTGATTACAGACTGTCTGACGGACATCATTGACTGTTTCATCGTGGAATGCCGCGAAAGTGGGAAATTCCAGGACATCCGCCAGGCGTACATGTTGGCATACACAAAAATCAAAGCCCTGGTACGCCGCGCTGCACACTGTGGTACTGATTGCATTTTCAACTGCTGGGAGGATACCGAAGAGATATCTCTTCCGAGCGGTGAATTTGCAAATAGGCTGTCACCGATGCTACCTGCAAAAATCAAACAGCAGGTGTGCGGATTGTGCAACGTAATCGCCTACGTAACCACTGCAGCTGACAAGGATGGTAAAAAGCGCTGGTATTACGTCACTGAGGGTGGCCCGGCGCTGATGGTGAAAGATCAATTGGCATGCAGAAAAAGCTGTCTGCCGGAAAACATATTTGATAACGGAGGTACAAAATAATGGCAAATTGGAACTATAACCCGAATCAGTACGAGGAGCGCGACTTCTCTATCATCCCCGAAGGTAACTACCGTGTGCGCATCAGCGATGTGGTGGAAAAGGTCTTCCGCAGCGGTAACGAAGGATACGAAATCACTTTGGACGTGGCTGGACGTAACAACAAACTGTGGTTCTATCTGGTGCTGAACAAGCAGAATGAGAAGCAGACCAACCAGAATCTGGGCAGTTTCTTCAATTGCTTTGGCATCACGGTGCCTATCATGGGTAACGGCAAGCAGTGGATCGGCAAGGTTGGCGGCGTGAAAGTCAAGCATGAGGAATACAACGGCGGCATGCAAGCGAAAGTGCAGTACCTGCTGAGCAAGAGCAAGCAGGAGGAGCTTCCGCCTTGGCATAACCCGGCTGCGGTGCAGGAACAGCCTATCGAAATCAATGATGACGATCTGCCGTTTAACTAATCATGCTGCGGGATTACCAGCAAGCGGTATACGACAAAACCGTGGATGCGTTCAGGCATGGCTATAAACGTCCGCTGGTTGTCCTGCCCTGTGGAGGCGGTAAAAGCTACCTGTTCGCAGAAATGGCGAAAAATACGCATGGTGAAGTGCTGATTTTGACGCACCGGCGTGAGTTGCTATCGCAGCATAATGATTTGCTATCGAACCTGGGAATCAATGCGAGGGTGTCCATGGTGCTGACCGAGGCTAACCGCCTTGGCCAGTACCAGCGCCCGGCGCTGATTATCACAGATGAGGCGCACTTGTCAAGGAGCCAGTCATGGATGCGGGTGTTGGACTACTACAACACCTACACTGTCGGATTTACTGCAACGCCGGTTCGTCTGGACGGTAAGCCTCTGGGCGACATGTATGACACGCTGATAGAGGGCGTATCCGTAAAATGGCTGATTGAGCATCAACGCCTGGCACCGTTCGAATACTACGCACCTACAGCGGTTGAAACAGATGGCCTGCGTGTGCAGGGTGGCGATTACATCATCCGTGACATGGAACAGCTCATGAGCAATCGGGCGATTTACTCTGATGTGCTGAAAAGCTGGCAACGGTTAGCTGGTGGTGATAAAACGATCGCCTATTGCGTCTCCGTCAAGCATGCCAAAGAAACGGCTGACATGTTCCGTGCTGCCGGATATTCCGCACGCATGATTTGTGGCGGCACGCCGGAAAAAGAGCGTGAAGCCATCATGCAGCAGTTCCGTACCGGTGACATTCAGATCCTGTGCAACGTGGGCATTATTTCAGAAGGCGTATCCATTGACGATGTTGTCTGCTGTCTGCTCTTGCGGCCGACCGAAAGCCAAGCACTGTACTGGCAACAAGCGATGCGCTGTATGCGCTATCAGCCAGGCAAGGTGGCAAAAATCATCGATTGTGTAGGCAACTACACCAGAAATCCACTGCCGGATGCGGATGTAACATGGAGCCTGTACAGCGCACCGAAAAAGCGTAAGCCCATGAACGATGACGGCAATTTCTTCATTAGAATGTGTCCTTCCTGCTTCAAGGTTTTCAAGACTGCGCCGGTCTGTCCACATTGTGGTGCTGCATACCCTCTGCATCAACGGGAAATTAAGGCGCATGAGGACATTGAACTGGCACGCATCACAGCGGAGGAAGCAGCTAGGGCTGAAGCTGCACGGAAACGCATGCGCATGGAAGTGGGTATGGCAAGGACTCTTCCGGAACTGTTGGCTATTGCGAAGGAGCGCGGGTATTCACCTGCGTGGGCATACAAAATGATGAGAGTGAGGACGAAAGGGTGAAGGAGAAAACATCAAGTGCATGCATTCATAACTGCAATTTTCGCAGAACAGATGCAGAAAAGAATGATTACTATGCAACTGATCCTAGGGCGGTGAAATTGTTGCTGGAAAAGGAAAGCTTCAGCAACCACATTTGGGAACCTGCCTGTGGTGAAGGGCATATTTCAAAAGTGCTGACCGCACATGGGTATCACGTCGAATCAACGGATCTTATCGATCGAGGCTTCGGGATAAGCAGTCAGGATTTTCTGTTGCATCCCTACTTTACTTCATTCGATGGTGATATTGTTACTAATCCACCGTACAAATGTGCGCAGGAGTTTGTGGAAAAGGCTATTGAAATCGTTAAGCCTGGTCGCAAAGTGGCCATGTTGTTGAAACTTACATTCCTGGAAGGGAAAAGAAGGCGCAGTCTGTTTCAAGAGCATCCACCTAAAACGGTATATGTCAGTTCTGCTCGTTTAGAGTGTGGGAAAAATGGAGATTTCACGGGGGCTTCTATGGTTGCCTATGCTTGGTATGTATGGCAGAAAGGCTATCCCAGGCCCTACATATATTGAATGGATTAACTGAGGATATACCCAAAGAGAAGACAACAAAGAAAGCGAGGAGTTACCAATGCATTTTACAATCGGAAGTTTGTTTGATGGATCAGGAGGGTTTCCGCTAGCTGCATCCTTGTGTCGGCGGCACCGCACTTTGGGCGTCTGAAATAGAGCCGTACCCAATAGCGGTAACGAAATCCCGTTTTCCCAGCATGAAACACTTGGGAAACATCAGCAATATTAACGGCGCTGAGATTGAACCCGTGGACCTCATTACCTTTGGTTCACCATGCCAGGATTTATCCATGGCGGGTAAACGTGCCGGAATTAAGCACGCAGCAAACGGTGACGAAGAAGTCACCAGAAGCGGTTTGTTTATGGAAGCAGTACGAATCATTAAGGAAATGAGGGAAGCAACAAATGGAAAGTATCCAAGATTTGCATTGTGGGAAAACGTGCCAGGGGCATTCAGCAGCAACAAAGGAGAAGACTTCCGCATCGTCTGTGAGGAAATCATCAAAATCGTCGAGCCGCAGGCCGTTATGCCTGAAGTTCCAAAGACCGGCTGGCCTTACGCGGACTGTTACAGCGGAAACGGATGGAGTCTTGCGTACCGAACTTTCGATGCACAATACTGGGGAGTCCCCCAACGTCGCCGTCGAATCCACCTTGTCGCAGATTTTAGTGGTGAATGCGCCGCGGAAATACTATTTAAGCGCGAAGGCGTGCGAGGGTATCATGCGCAGAGCGGAAAAACGTGGCAAGGAGCTGCCACCAATGCTGAAAGCAGCGTTGGAACAACGGATGCGAAATGCTACGGAATAAGTTCCTATGACAGTAACGCCATGAAATCTGCGAATCCGCACAGCGGAATCTATGAAGCCGGCACAAGCCGCACGTTAGACCTAAATGGCGGAAACCCAGCTTGCAACCAAGGTGGTATTGCTATTGTGGAACCCGTGGGTATGGATGGATACAACGGCGATTTGACAGGCGATAAGGCAGCAACACTCGGTGTGAATTGCGGTATATCAACTGGGAGGAACGGTGTTATACAGCCTATCTGTATGGCCACACAACAAGGCGGCGCTGAAATCCGCACGGATGATAAAGTACCTACATTGACGGCAGCTGCTGGCATGAGCGGAAACAATCAACCGGTGATATGCATGCCGGTGGTGATTGACAGCATTGGTGGACAGGGTGAAAACGCAAAGGAAACAGATGTTGCACCGACATTGAAGGCTTCCCATTACAAGTCTCCGCCAAGCATCGCGTTGTCAGCCGGGTTCTGCACCGAGCATTCAGCACAAGCGGGTGGCATTGGGTATCAGGAGGAATGTGCACCAACCCTACGGGCTGGCGTTACACCTGCAACAGTATGCTCAACGTATGATGCTCGTGGAAATGGTAATGGCACCACTGTTAATACCATCACAGGCGATCATGAAAACAGAATCACGGACTACAGTTCGGTGGTTGTGCAGAGCGAGGGTATTCTTGATAGACCAGCGATGGCGTATGCGATTGATGTGGGCTTCTTAAATTCTTGTGAAGAACAGAGTCCTACGCTATTAGCCAGAGGGTATAAGGATCCCCGTCTGGTCACATATCCGAAGGAAGAAGTGCGTTACACCGTCCGCCGCCTGACGCCTACAGAGTGTGCGAGGCTGCAAGGCTTTGCGGATGGTTGGGGTCATATCTATCCGAAGGATGACCTGACAGATGATGAATATGCGTTCTGGCTGGATGTCCGCAATACACATGCTGCTATCAACGGAAAGAAAGTCAAAGAGTATACCAAAGCGCAGATGCTGACCTGGTACAACAAACTCCATTCAGACAGTGCTGAATACAAAATGTGGGGAAATGGAATTGCCCTTCCGCCGGCGCTGTACTGTATGCAGGGTATTGCGGACGCTATCCGAAGGGAGGCGGTACATTGAACAAAGAAACTGCGCTCATGCGCAAAATCATGGTTGCCCTGTCTGAAGCTGGATGCTTCGTCATGCGCACCAATTCCGGTGTGTATTATGACTCCCAGGGCAACCGGGTGACTATCGGGTTTAAGGGTCTGAGTGATCTGATCGGCTACACGCCGGAAGGGAAGTTCTTTGCCCTGGAGGTGAAGACGCCTGCCGGACGCGCAAGCCATGAACAATATGCTTTCATTGAAAACTGCTACCGCAGCGGAGCCATTGCTGGTTTCGCTCGCTCGGTAGATGATGCGGTGAGAATCGTGACCGGAGCATAACAGGAGGGACACTATGACGCTGAAAGAACTGTATCAGATTTGTCCTTTGGAGAATGTGGTGAATGCATCTTCTTCGACTGATCCCTGGAGGAATCTGGCGAATGCCATTGTTGAAAAAGCGGTTGAAGATTATTGCGAGGCGCTTGCGGGAAAGGGGCGCAGCAAGAAACCTGCTTCTGCTATCAAGGCTGAATGTGAAGCGTTTTTCCGATCTGAATGGTTCAATACACTGTCCGATATGGATGGTGAAACGGTTATCCATAGGCTGTCCACAACCTGTGCACAAAAGCGAAAGGGGGAGTAATTATGATCTGGATGATTCTGGTTTTGTTGTTGATCCTGGTGGTAACACTGCGAATCTGTGTGGCTCTGAGTGCTGGAATCAGCAGAGGCGACCAAGAAAAGGAGGAGTATCTTGAAACCCTTATCCGAAATTCAGAGCATTCCGAAGATTAAGCTGATGCTTCCGAGTAAGGATAGCGGAATAGCTCGTTTCAAGCTGAAAAGCAGCAAACATACACAGCTGGTGCGGGTGGTGTTTTCCTGGCACAGCGGTTTCGATGTGGTCCAGGCTATGTTCAAACAGGGCAAGCGCCCGACGCCAGAAGAGGTCGCAGAAATCAAGCAGCGCTTTTTCTCCGATGACGAAATTCCCGGGTGTGAGGAAATCCTCCACCCGGAAAATGATTTGATTGTTGTGATTTTTAGGCAGCATGAGGTGGCACATGAGAAATAAATATAACATCGTCAAATGCTCCCGTTGTAACAAGGTGTATTACGCCAATATGGTTCTCCAATGTCATCATCCCTTGGTGTTAGATGTATATGGTGAGCACATCTGCCTGTACTGCTGCAAGCAGTGCAGGCATCATGAAACGGTACCGTATATTGACGGTGTACGGTGTGGATATGGAAGAGAGGGATAAAGATGATTCCACAAGAGCTTACGAAAGAAAACATATGGTGCGTATGGAAACGCGAAGAGAAGGGCGGCAAGCCTACCAAGATACCGTATAACCCGCTGACCGGCAATCGTGCCGAAACGAATAATCCGGAAACGTTCGGTGCGTTCGATGTGGCAGAAGAGGCCTTTTTGATTGACGGTGAGTACAACGGCGTTGGTATTCTGCTGGCGAATGGATACTGTGCGGTGGACATTGACCACTGCTGTCAGGATGGCATTGTTTCCGATCTGGCTATGCAGATTATTCAAACGCTGCAATCGTATACAGAGTATTCACCGTCTGGCACAGGGCTGCGCATCATTTTCAAGGCAGACAACTATCAGTATGACAAAGCGAAACACTACCTGAAAAACCCACATAACGGCGTTGAAGTCTACATGTGTGGTATTACCAATCGCTTTGTTACGATTACCGGCAACACAGCATACGGGTATCCTATCCGCGACGTATCAAATGAACTGCAAAGCGTGCTCGATGCTTATATGCTGCGCCCTATTAAAAAAGGAAAGAACAGCACTCCTGAGCACGACGGTTTGGAATTGTCGGATGAGCAGGTCATTGCCAAGGCATCGGCCAGAAGTGACAAATTCCGCAGGCTGTTCGTGGATGGCGATATGACCGACTACAATAATGATCATTCCTCAGCAGACCTGGCACTGTGCAATATGCTGGCCTTCTGGACAGGGTGCAATAAAGAGCAGATGGACAGAATATTCAGAAAATCGGCCCTGTACCGTGAGGAAAAATGGGGCAGGCGCGATGATTATTCCCATCATACGCTTGAAATGGCTGTTGCCGACTGTACCGAAGTCTACAATCCGCAGAAGGTCAGCGGTATTTGGGATCGCCTGGGCATGCCGCCTATGCAGACGGAAGACTGGACCGTGGATGCATCCGGTGTCTGGCTGGAAGTGCCGGGCAGGCGCAAGGGTGATCCGCCTACTGTCAAAAATATCATGAGCACGCCTGTATTCCCGGCAGCGTATATCGAAAATACCAGTTCGGGCGTCCGTAAGGTGGAGCTCCGCTTTTTGTACAATGGTGTACAGCATACGGTACTGTGCGACAAAGAAACGATTGCCAGTAAGAACAAAATTCTGACACTGGCCAACTCCGGTATTGCAGTCAATTCCAATAACGTGACCAACGTTGTGCAGTACTTGGCTGATATGGAACGTATTAACGGTAACATCATACCGCACTATAAGTCCGTATCACATGTGGGCTGGGTGGGGAACGATTTCCTGCCATACAGCGATGCTGTCAAGTTTGACGGTGAAGCGGAAAACCGGGAGCTGTATGCAGCCATTACGCAAAACGGCGACTATGACGCCTGGGTGACGTTTACGCGTCAACTTCGGAGCAATATTTACATGCGTTTGATGATGGCGGCGAGCTTTGCCAGCCCGTTGCTTGAAAGACTGAATGCGCTGCCGTTTGTGTTTCATCTGTGGGGCGGTACCGGTCGCGGTAAGACGGTTGCACTCAAGGTGGCTATGTCCATTTGGGGTAACCCTGGCGAAGGTGCCTTGACACGTACCATGAACATGACTAACGCAGCCATGATGTCCACTGTGGCGGTGCTGCGCAACCTGCCGTTTGGCGGCGATGAGCTGCAAACGATCAAAACCAACGATATGAAGTATGACAAGCTGATCATGCAGATTACCGAGGGTATTGAGCGTGGGCGCATGCAGTACAATCGCAACCTGCCGACACGTAAATGGAGCTGTGCATTCCTGTTCACCGGTGAAGAACGTTGTACAAACGAGTTTTCCGGCGGTGGTACGAAAAACCGTGTCATCGAGGTGGAGGCAGACGGTGACATTGTTACGGACGGCGGGCAGATTGTCAATTTCATTGCTGATCACTATGGGCATGCAGGGAAGCACTTCATTGCACACATTCAGGATAAACAGCTCAATAAGGCCTATTATGCCCTGTATGATCAGATTGTGGAACAGTGTGATACAACACCGAAACAGGCGGCGTCCATGGCCATTCTGATGCTGGGTGATCAGCTGGCAGGGGAATGCATTTACCCTGGGGAGCAGCCGTTGACTATCCGTGATGTTGCGCCATTCCTGAAATCTGAAACGGAGGTCGATGTGGCAACACGCGCCTATAACTGGATGGTTGATTGGGCAACGGCTAACGCAAACAAGTTCCGTAATGGTCAGTATGACGAATCCTGGGGAACAATGAATGGCAACAACGTGTTTGTCATCGATTCCGTACTGACAAAGAAACTGCAGGACGAGGGCTTTTCTTTCGATGCAGTAAAGAAAGCCTGGGCGGCGAACGGATGGCTGATCATGTACCGGAATAAGTATAAAAAGCGCAAAAGCATAAACGGTATGCAGCCGTATTGCGTAGAGCTTGTTCTACCTGGTTGGGGAGAGGAAGATGTGGAGTAG
>UZAT01258858.1_pt1 | contig 10635 bp, 10 predicted proteins | sample 2160861 | NCBI WGS metagenome assembly UZAT01 (sample SAMEA5138306, study PRJEB28736) | viral metagenome | reverse complement strand
TGTAACACAGCACCCTATGTCCAGAGAGACAGTTGCTGTTGTTCCAAAAGATTTTCTATTAAGATGTTTAGACAGAGCAGCTGAAACAATGGAAAATTGCATTACAGAGGGGTGATATTATGACTATTGAAGAAGCATTAGCATTCTTAAAAACGGAATTTATAAAGGAGCTTGACAAGAGGAAAGAACTGCTTGACAAAATCGCTGAATTGCAAAAGGAAAATAATCAATTAAGGCACGATCTCAAAGCATACCGCACCTTTTATCCTATGAAAAATGAAGTGTGCGGAAATGCATATTTTCTGATTATTGCCCTGATTCATTTATGGTTGCAGGTCAAAACTTCTGTGCGTCTTTCCATGCAGAGTTAGAAAGTGAGGCGTGATATAATGGCAATGAAACTGACCCCGGAACAAAAGGCAATAGACCGGGAGCTGAACCGGATCAATAGTCAGATCCGGCAGGCATATAAACAGCTGGGTGCAGAAAGCCGGCTGGCCAAACAGTATGAAACACTGTTGACCGGATACAGTGAAACCGGCCGAAACATCAATAAGAATGCACCGATGCAGCAGGGCGGGGAAAAATCCATGCTGCGATATAATAAAGCCGGTATTCCGCAATTATCCCGCACTGCTGCCCATATCCGCGCTATTCAGGCCGGCGCCCTGGCTAACAGTATTATGCAGCTTGGTCGTATGCAGACGGTTGCACAGGCGAAAAAAGCAACGATTGCAGCCTATGAAAAACGTACCGGCGAAAAGGTAAAGGGCGCGAAAAACAGGCAGGCTGCGTTTGAAGCTGAAATGGAAAGATACCAGAAAATGCAGGGGCGTTTCGGCGCCGCCCTGGCTGAAATGTATAAAATCGAGCGTGAGCGCGGTGTGCGCTTCAAGAATCACAATGAGATCAAGAAACTAAGCAAAGGCCGATGGACAAGTGATGGAAATTTCAGCAAAATGATTGAGCTGGCAGAGGCGACAGTTGCAGACGAAAACGCTGCTGTTGTGTCTGAGTTTGACGCATTGCAGGGGTATTGATTATGGTTTATTATGATGTGGGTGCATTCTGCCGGGATCATTTCAGGCCGCACAAAGTGGATTTTGTGCTGGACAAACACAAAAAATTTTTGCGGATCGGTGCCGGTTTCGATATCGAAACGACACGCAAGGAAACCTATGCGTTCATGTATATTTGGCAATTTAGTTTCGGTGATGACGTTGTGACCGGCCGCACCTGGTATGCATTTGATTTGCTGATGCAGCAGCTGCAAATGTATCTGGATCGGCTGAAATGCCGGATTATCGTATGGGTTGCAAACCTTGGGCATGAATTCGCGTTTATAGGCCGGCGCTATCATTGGGAAAGTGTTTTTGCCCGTGAATCCCATCAGCCGCTGCACTGCTGCACAGGTCACGTTGAGTTTCGGGAATGCCTAAGCATATCCGGCCAGGGCGGATTAAAAAACCTGGCCAAAAACTACACTCAGACGCAAAAGGCTGTAGGCGATTTAGATTATACGAAAATGCGGAATAGTCAAACGCCGATTGACAGCACCGAAATGCGGTATGCTGTGAATGATGTTAAGATCTTGTCTGAATGGGGCGAATATATTTTTAAGGAATACACCGACAAGGGACAGGCAATCCCCCTGACAAAGACCGGGATCATCCGCAATATGATTAAGCAGGCCGCCGCTCTGACAGGCGGCCTGCAAGAAATCAAAAAGGCCGTCAAAGCGCTGTATCCAAACCGGCCGACATACAATTTTATTATGCAGTATCTGTTTCGGGGCGGATATACGCACGCTAATGCTTGGTGGGTTATGGTGCAATGGGATAATGTGATAGGTGCAGATTTCACGTCCAGCTATCCTGCTGTGATGCTGCACTGCTATTATCCGAAATCCGAATTTATCCCTCTGGAGCTGCAAACAGACGGCCGTCTGATCACGGATCCGCGAATGCAGACACATTGTGTATGGTTTAATGCTGTGTTTGTTGGTATCGAGGCAAAGACAATGCACACCATAGAATCAGAGCATAAATGCATTGCCTATCAGAATGCACGTTTTGACAACGGCCGATTGCTGCGGGCGGATCGGGTACGGGTTGCGCTGACAGAGATAGACTACCAGATATACACCATGTTTTACACCTGGGAATCAATCGAAATTCATGCGGCATTCTATGCAATTCGCGGCCCCCTGCCTGAGTATGTATTGCGGCCGCTGCGTGAGGCATACCAGACAAAGGCCAGGATCAAAAAGGACTGCAAAAAGCGCGGTATCAATCCGGACAGCATCCCGGAATATCGAAATGCAAAGGCAACTGTCAATAGTTATTATGGTGTCATGGTGCAGCGATTAAATTTCACCGATTGGGTGTATGATGAAATAACCGGGGAATGGAGCGCAAAGGAAACAAACAAAACATATCAGAAAATGATTGCGAATGTGATACTCTCGCCATGGTTCGGAATTTATGTGACAGCTCATGCAAGGGCGGCATTGCTGGGCGTGGTTGCCGAAATGGATACCAGCAAATACAGCAACAACAGCTGCAACGTGTTATATTGCGACACAGATAGTATCTATATGGATGACACACCACGGAACCGGGAAATTATAAACGCATACAACGAAAAGTTCGCAGCTATGAATGTGGAGCTTCCGGCCGAGTTTGCGGATATCGGTTGTTTTGACTGGATCGGCGGCACCGATCCAGACGGCAATCCGCATAAATATAGCTTCAAAACCCTCGGCGCGAAACGCTATATTAAATATAGTGACGGTCAGGCCGAGGTAACAGTTGCAGGAATGCGAAAAGGCACATTGGAAAGATCCATTGTGCGGCAATTTGCAACCGATGACTGTTATGTACTGTATGAAGATCCGGAGCATAAACAGGGAAAGATCGGCTATGTGGATATCCGGGAGCTGTTTGACGTGTTTACAGACGGATACTGTCAGGCCTGCGAGGAATCAAACAAAAATGCTGCAATCTATGAACCGATGGATTATGAGGCCGAAATTGTTGACGAATACGGGAACCGGGAGCTGATGCACGAAAAATGCGGGGTTGCCATTGTGCCTATCACGTTTTCCGTGAAAATGGATGACGTATATTTGCAGCTGCTAAAAGAGATCATGGAGAATAGGAGAATCCCGATATGGAAATAAAACCACAGAAAATTGAATACATTGACGGGGACAAGAAAAAAGGCATTAAGTATAACTGGAAACTGATACGCAAATGCTTCAGGGCGCTGAATATCCCCAAAATATTTTTTAATCCCCTCAAAGCGGATCCGGAGAAAACCGGATACTATTGGGCGCTGTCCGACAGATCCAGAGGCAAGACAACACAGTGTCTGCTGCTGATTATGGTTATGCATGAAATGTATGAAACAATCGGCCAGTATGTACGCAATACAAGCGATATGATAACACCGAAAAATCTGCGTGATTTGTTTGAAACGATCCTGGAATTTGGGTATATTGAGAAAATCACGGGCGGCCGCTGGAATAGCTGCTATTATTGGGGCGGCCGTTGGTATTATTGTCAGCGTGATGAAAATGGTGACATCATCGAAAAGGCTGCAAGCCATTTCCTCTTCTGCACCTGCCTAGATGATTCCGACAAATTAAAATCGTCATACAATGCGCCCCGAGGGGATATCATCATATTTGATGAATTTATCATGCTGGGCGGATATGGGTACAATGATTTTATCCGGTTCACTGATATCGAATCGACTATCTATAGAAAACGGGTATGCGGTATCACATTCATGCTGTCAAACACCATTGATATCAATAGTCCCTGGATTGATGAATTTTGCATTCGGCCTGAAATCGAAATGATGCAGCAGGGCGAATCCCGGTATATTGTGACTGATGAGGGCACACATATTTTCTGTGAGATCCTAACCCCGGATGAAACGGAGCAGCGAAAAGCGTTCAATCTGCGGTTTTTCGGCTTTAATAACCCGAAACTGGCAGCGATTACAGGCAAGGGCACCTGGGCATCCGAGCATTATCCGCATATTAAGGCGCGGAAAGAGGAAGAGGAAGAAACAGAAGTGTTGTATAACCGGCTGTTTCTCTATCACAACGGTAAATATTGCAAACTGCAAATTGTTTCCTGTGATATTGGTTTGGCCGTTTATGTTTTCCCTGCCACAAAGACATACAATGACAGTATCATATTGACGTCAGGTGAAATCACCGACAGGCGGCACATTTACGGATTTGGTGCGCGGGGATCCGGGATAGAAACAGTGTGGAGATTGTACCGGGCAAACAGATTCTACTATGCAACAAACGCAGACGGCGCCCTGGTACGGGCGTATATTAAGGCGATCAAAGATCGAGAGAGGATACGAATGTTATGAAATCGAAAACGATATGCAAGGAAATCATGCCGCTGCTGATACAATATTGTAATAACTACAATATGAATTTATCACCCCTGGGGCTATTTCTTCAGCCCTGATATGACAACAGACACCGTGTTGGTGCCGATGGTGGAGCGCACAGAGCTGCTCAACGGCACGAAACGGAAAATGATTGTGTTTCAGGTTGCCGAGGGGGAGCGCAATGCTGTGCGGTTTGTGCCGAAAATCCGATGTGATTGGTGCAGCCCAATCAAAAAGCACGTTAAACACTGGGTGCTGCACCGCAGCAGCGTTATCTGCTATGACAGAGATATGCAGCCCCTGGGGATCATAGCCTGTTCGAAATCCACACCAATCGTCCCGTGAAATCCCGAAACGGCAGCACCGCTGCCGTCACTGCCGGCCGGTCACCGGTAGTCTGATGATGGGTAACCGCACGGAACACGACCAGAAGGGAATTATTATGGCAAACGAAAAGGAAATCACACAGGCACAGGCAGTGCAGACTGCCGATGATGACACAATGGAGCTGGCTCTCAGCTCCGACCGCTTTGCGTCTATTGACATTGCAAGCGATTTGACAACAGGCCGCGCTGCATACTGCACAATGCAGGCGGCCGACAACAAAGCGCGGGTCACGCTGTTTAATGCCTGCACAAACCCGCTCAAAATCTCAGATATGATAAACAAGCGCATAAAGGTGCTGCATATCTATGCGGAGATTATCCAGGTCGTTTCGGAACAGACAGGCGAAATGGTAAACGTGCCTCGCGTCATCCTGATTGATGAGCAGGGCAAGGGATATCAGGCTGTTTCGATCGGCATTTACAATGCCGTGAAACGCATGATTGCCCTGTTCGGATCCCCGGCCGAGTGGGACAAGCCGCACACCGTAGAGGTGCAGAATGTATCTCTGGCAAACGGCCAGCATACATTTAATCTGCTGATGATTGACTGACAGTATAAAAACACAATGGCAGCGGCCGCTGATCGGAGAGGATCAGCGGCCGCTGCCGTCTGTTTTCATTACTAAACGTATACACCGGATAGCAGTGCATTTTCGATCATTGTCTTTTCTTCTCTTGTAGCGCCGGCAATGCCGTCAGCGTGTACGTCTGCAAATTCTACATAATGCCCTGCGAATTTACTGACCAAACCGCCTGTATCTGATGCCGTGCCTCTTGCCATCAGCATATAGTCAGGATATGACGGATTGGCAAATTTGACATCTAAAAACAGATGATTGTTTGCTACCAGGGCGATAGATCCGGCCAGATTACCTGCAACCTGAGTGTTGCTGCGTGCTGTCAGAATATCCAGCGCCGGCCGCGCTGACATAGTGCCTGAATAGCCGGCATTCAGACCGGCACCGATGCCGCCCATATTAGCAGACATATTTGCGCCGTAATGATATTGCAGCGCGTTTCCGATTGACGTTTTGACAGCGCCTATGATTTCACCCATACCGTTATCATTACCGGTAACCGGCAGGATATACGCACAGTTGCCGGTCAGGCAGGCTATTTGTTGTGTGTTTCCTCTGCTGTCAGTCGGGCAGATCCAGCAGGCCACATTGCCTGTCATGATATCGCAGCGATAGACAAACAGCACGGATCCGCCGACACAGTTGACGGCCGGTATTTCACACTCGCCGCAAAACGGAACGTGGGCTATAAATACTGCGTTTGTATAATCCAGAAAATTATTCCAATGGAAATATGCTGTCATATCGGCGACATAGCGCTGCTCGATCACCTGTCCGCCTGTAGACTGTCCGGCTATATCTGAAATAGTCGTGCCGGCTATCGCAACAGAGTTGGAAGCAGCGCCGGACGGCATAAATTCAGACGGCAGCGCGTGACAGCTGATGATCCCGGCCATAGGGTTAAACTTATAATTCTTCCATTTTGACCACAGATCCTCAAACAACGTTCCGCCGCCTGCACCCCACATTTTGCCGACAAATGATGCTAACGCAGATCCGCCTAACCGGTAAACGTGTATACCAACACTGGACGAATACAGGGGATGTATCGGAACAGATCCTGGCGTCACTGTGCCAATGTTCGCCTCACCCTCTGCATATCCGCCGTCAGGGGTTCCGTCTGCATTTTCTGTGTCATTCGGATCATATGGTATTTCCGGCTCCGCCATATCGAAAAACGCATCCGGGATAAACATATATTGATTGTTTGCCGGGAGCGCTTCCTTTGCGTCACTGGATTTCGTGACGGTCAGAAATACACCCGAAACATCACCGATATTACCGTATAATGCCAGTAATCCCATTGTGAATGTCTGATCGCTGCCGTATGACTGACCCATTTGTACATTAAACGTCACACCCTTTAGCTTTACATTGTCAATGGATATTGATGGCCGTTTTCCGGGCGGCTCGGTGCCGGTTGCTGTGATTTGCAATTCTAAATCATTAGATTGCCACCATGCAGCACTCTGACCGTCACCACTATTCCAGCTCCACCCGTTATTTTTCCAGATCCGCTGCACACTATTACCGAAATAACCGGTCGTAATTGTGTATACAACGCCGTCTATTGTCCTGCTGGTATGCCGCTGATTATACAATTCCGCCTCACCAAGCAGGCCGATTCGCATAGATCGTTTCGTGTCCGGATTTGATTCTAACTCAAATAAATACCTACTTGCCATACAATCACCCCGCTGTTATCAATATATAATCGCCTGACCAGCTGAAACTATGCACATGATAATGACCGGTTCTGTCATTTGCTTGCACTCTCAGCCGGCTATCAGGCAAATAGGAATTAAACAGGCTGCCGTTGTCGCCGGATACACGCGCAGCGATTGCAGGCAGAGACAAAATATCTGTCTGAAATGACATCAGGGGATCGCTGAGCAGCTGAAACGCTGTCAGGCCTGTGCGCTCGTGTGTTGTTTCTGTAATGAAATAATACCTGCCAAATTCTGAGATATACGCGTAATTATACCCGTATATATCCGCATTGATGAGCACAACCGGCCGCACAACGTCAACAGCGCCGGTATCACGGATACTGCCTGTGTATTGGGATCCTGTGCCGAGTGATTTGTGAATGGCATTATTTTCCGATGATGTATTATATAGTGTAATTGTCATACCTATCACCCCGCATAATAACAATGACGTTCAATGAACCGGGTCACGAATTCCAGCAACAGGTCATGTTTCCTCAGCTCGATTTCGGATTCAGCCATTTGCTGTGTCGTGGTAACACCGATATTGCCGGAGCGTTTCAGATAGTGCTCGTTTGCCTCGTGGTATCCGGATTTTGTCTGCCCGTCAAAATCCATTGTCTTTGTGTTGTCCGGTTCGATAACTGTTTCAGATTGAGCGTCTGTGTATGTCTGCTCGTTTACGCTTTTATCGGTCAGCACCCCGTCACCGCTGCTGTTGATACCTGTCTTATACAGGCTGTTTGTGTTTGTCGATTTTCCGGACGGGGTTACAGTCGATGTGCCGCTGTCTAATCTCTTGCCGTCTGCTGCCTGCTCCACCATATCATAATTTGAGATCGGGTCATAATTAGAGGTGTTAAAGATGTTATATTCATTTAGCAGCCCCTTGATGTTTGCCTTGACATAGATATCCCAGGCATTCTTAAACGTGTTATAATAGTAGGTGTATCTCGGAGAGAAATCCGGATATGTGTACCTGTACTCATAAAAATTGTATTCCATTGTTTCCAGAACGTCTGTATTGCTGAACATATCCACGCCGCCAAAAGACAATTTGAACGGATCCCCGGTTACGTTCCGGAAATGCTCAATCACCGTTTTCAGTGCTATCACCGACATTGTTTTCACTCCCCTCTGTTTCCTCTTCCGCAGCTGCCGCTGCATCCTCTGCTGCTGCATCCGATTGCAGCAGACGCAGCTGATAGGCTGCATATTCCTGCTGCCAGATATCCGAAAAATGTACCTTAACATTTTCACCGAATATCCGGTTGAACATTTCAAAACCATTCTGCCGCGCTTTTAATTTATTCAATGGTTGATACCAGGCGACAGAATCCATACCCTTTATTTCATCTACAGACTGCTGTGCAGCCTTTGTGCCGGTACGGATCGACAGGCCGCGCCGGCTGAAATGCCGCCTCATCAATGCATCATAGTGCTCATCCAGATACTGGATATATTGTATTTTCTCGGGGCTTGTGACATCCAGCATTTTCAAACTGCTGTCTGTAGGATTGATTTGCAGTGCATCAAATATATTTTGACTTGTAACAACGTCAACCTGACCGTCAATCACCTTTGTGATAATCTCCTTCAGGGCGTTTTTCACATTATCATTCGGGGCGCTGTATATCGGTGCAATTCGTGCAAACAACACATTGATTGCTGATGATTTGTCAATATCCGCAAAACCGGCCGCATCTATTGCAATATCCCATTGTCTGCCTCTTGCCGTGTTATTATAGATAATAACAGCATCCTTGCCGATTTCGCCGGACATAGACAGGCCGTTCATTGTGCAGCCTTGCAGTTTCATTCCGTCACCATACTGATTCAGATTTTCAGCGCGTGACGGATACGGACAGACTAAATATTCTTCCTTGCCTCTGATTATGCTTTTAGTTATGCCGGCGCTGCCGGAAATCAGCAAATAATCCTCTAAAAATTTCGGGTCGATGCTGTCAGGCAGATTTTCATATTCAAACATCATTTCATCGCAACTCAGCAGCATTGTAAAATACATATTTTCGCGGATTGCTTTCTGCATTTTCGCGGCCATATGACTATAGCTGATATCAAAATCTAATGACATTGTTTATCACTCCCTTTTGAAAAAGCCCCTGCATTTGCAGGGGCTTGTTTAGTTTACGGTGTGGGCGGATCGGCGATATAAAACGCAACAATCGGATATTTTGTATCCAGGATCATATTGACGAGCACATGGTGGAACTCGTTAAAATGGTCTGTAAATGCGACATAGTTGCCTGTGACTTTGCGCTTATAGGGGCAAATACCCAGCGCATACCGGTCAAACAGCAGGCCAACAACGCCGGTTGCAGTGAATGCACTGGATCCAATGCCCAGTTTTTCATTCGCATCAGCAGAAATCATGATTTTTGAAACGCTGTCAAAATCAAAATTCTTTGCGGTGCCGCCGGCGTTGTAACCCTGCCAGCTCGTGGTTGTTGTATAGGTTCCCACGGCCAGATCGTCACGGTTAAACGTGCTGGCCTTTACTTTGAAACGTGCCGCCTTGTCAAACTTATTGAGCAGAATCAGTTTGCTATAATCCTCATCCGTAAAGATCGGTACAGAACCGTCATTAAATGCGGTGTTAAATGTCCGCATATTGTCACGGGTTTCGGAAATCACCTGCAATGCGTAGGTCAGAAAATCTGCATCCTGCAATGCGTTTGCAGCTGCAAGGCTGTTTCCGGTATCATCGTTATACAAGGCCAGCAGATTGATTGCTGTCTGGGTTCCGGCCATTGATACCGCAATCGCATCCTGTGCCAGCATATGACGCAGCGACTGCAAACCCAGCTCAAGGGTATTTCGCACGGCCGCCTCAATACCGGTCAGAAATGCCTGCATATCCTCCCAGCTGCGGCAGGCCTCTTTGAGCTGGTCTGTTGGCTTGCTAATGGGCGTCAGCAGGCCTTTTGCCTCCTGGAATACCTTTGCCTGTGCAGGGATCGGATAAAATCCGTTTTCCTCATGGGCATAATTTTTCTTGCCATTTTTCCAGTTTTCCATCAGACGCCATTTCGGATCGTCAATGATATCCGTCAGGCTGAAATAGATCCGCTCCAGAAATCCGCCCCATTCCGAATCTTTGACCATGAAATCACGCAGATCACCGGTATAGGCGCGGCTCTCAACCTCCATACGGGCAATCAGGCTGATTGCCGCCTGCAAAAATGTTTCTGCTGTGCCTCTGATAACCTCGCCGGTTGTGGGATCTACAACGGCCTTGCCGACGTCAACAACGTCAAAACTGTCTAACGCTGCAATATCGGTGGTTGTGGTTGTGCCGTCTGATAATGTCCAGGTGACGCCGGACATTTGAGCAGCGGCTTTCCGGGTTACGTCTTGCACGTTTACCATTTCCATAAACAATCATCTCCTATTCTGATTTTAAGGGGAGCACATAACAGGATACGCCGGCCGGCTGTGCGGCACCGGCCGGCGCTGATGTGGGTTATGCCGCCGGAACGACTGTGTATTGATGCCTACTAACATAATAGCACAATATTGCTG
>UZAT01524627.1_pt1 | contig 10647 bp, 14 predicted proteins | sample 2160861 | NCBI WGS metagenome assembly UZAT01 (sample SAMEA5138306, study PRJEB28736) | viral metagenome | reverse complement strand
CGTTCGTGCGGCCGCACAAACGTAATACGCTATCAGACTATCTGATTACTTTTGCGCGGTCGGGGGCGCTGCCCCCGTAAACCCCCGGCCGCGGAGCGCGCGCGGCGGCGCGGTGTTTTTCATAGTTGGTGCTGCTGCCGCGCCTGCTGCCCGGGGTCTGGACGGGCTCTGGCTAAAAATAAAAGAAAAAAAAAAGGCGGGCGCCCCGTGATAAAGTGCCCGCCTGTCGTGTAGGTAGTTCGTTCAGTTCCTCCAATAAAGGAAGATTAGCGCCGTGAGGATGATAAATGTAGCCATGACTTAATATTGGTTGTTGCGTGTCCAATCGTTCAACAGAGCCCCCAGAATGAGGGCTAAAATAAACCAGATAATCATAATACTACGGTCGTATCAGTATAAATCACGTTAGGACAATTTTTCAAGTCCTTCACAAGTGCATTCGCATCTTTCTTTGTCTTGCATTCTGTGCAATGGGTCATGCCATCGACCGTATCCCACATGACTAAAGTTTTCTTTCGTTTCATCTTCTTTTTCCCCTTATTATGTTAAATTTGTACCCCGCTTTGAGGGCGCGGGGTGATATAATATCAAACTGGTCATAGGCTATTACCAACGATGCACCAAGGTAGTGCTCATCCTGTGTGTAGCTTATACCAATGTGAGAGAGCCCCCACAGGGCGCGAGCGCTCTCTCCGTAGAATGAAATTGTGTTGCCATCCCAATACCCTGTTATGGTAGTCAATACTAATGATATTGTAGTGCTCATAGGATGTCGCAATAGAGTTTTATGGATTTCTTGATGTCTTCGGGGAGTCCGTATTGATACATCTTTGCAGCGAGGTTGCTTTTTGCATCGTTTAGGCTCCATCTTGCAAGGCTCTCCGTTTCGGGAGTGTTTGCCCGTTCAAGTTGGTTCCTGTAGAAGAATACTAAATACATAGAGTGTGTTATCTGATAGGCTGGGATTAAATCCCATTTGTCTTGTGCGAAGTACTGCCAAACCTTATTCAAGTGTTTATGCAGTTTTATGTTTTCTACTATCATAATTTGATTTTTGGGGGTTTGTTACTATCAAGTTCGAATAAGTGCCGACCGCAATCATCGCGGTCGCAGAGCCCCTGCAAGAAACATCGCTTGCAGGGGTTGAGAATAGATGTCTGTTTCATTTTGATTTCTTTGTTATTAATTGTGAATGGATGCAGTTTTTACACTCTAAGTTGTCGTTTTGTGGAGGGCATAACCATTTCTGAGGGTATTTTTTACACTTGTATTCCTTCATTCTGATTCTATATTATGGTGTTCGTAGAAATTAAAAGTCAGCTTCATTCCATAAGCGTCTATCATAGTGCCGGATTTTGTAGTGACGATAATTTTGCATCCGGTCACGTGGTAGGTGTACCATGTTTCTTTACGGTTCTTTTCAACTATCTCAACGATTTTTGAAAGTGTTGTGCCATCGATGTTGTCGATGTCTTTTGTTATGACTGAAATAGTGGGGTCAGGGTCGTAAGCGCGACCACTTACCCTATAATGAGTGTCTTTGTTCTGTACTAAATACAGAGTGATGAGTGATGAAATGTTTGAAACTTCATCCCTGTAGGTTCTAATTGTTTCTTCCATGTCTTTCTGTGTTCGGCGCTCCCGTCCCCGAGTCTTATTAATACGTTATTTTGTTGTGGGTGTTCTCTTCGCGCCTTCGCGAAGTGTCTTTGTTTCCAACATGTCAAATATCTCCTTTTTGTGCTACAAAGGTACGAAAATTTTAGCGTATTACAAAATTTTTCGACAGGTCTGTGTCGATACAATCTGGCTTTGTGTCAGTACATTTTGCCATTTCGTCGGCAAAATAAGGCAGTTAATTCGTTTCACGTGGAACATTGGCAGAAAAATTTCTTTCTGATAATGTATTACGTTACAGAATTTTTTTCTATCTTTGCACCCGATTTAAAGAACTTTTATCTATGGATAATTTAAAGGTTATAAGTATCCGAATGTCGGAGGAAGAGATACAGGCCATCGATAAGGCCTTGCAGCCCCACCGATATTACAAACGCAGTGACTTTATACGTGCAGCCGTGCAAGTCCTCCTAAACGCTAACGCGTTAGGAGTTAGCGAGAATCCCATAGCGGATAACCGCACGGCCATCTATGACGCTTTGCGGCTACCCTTCGGGAGCCACACAGGTATCAAAGTAAATTTGAAGATAGAGCACTATGACAAAAGAGCCCAGAGGAATTCGGAATAACAACCCCCTCAACATACGGAAGGGTAATAATTGGTACGGCGAAAAACACCCACAGGTAGACCGCGACTTCGAGGAGTTTGAATCTATGGAGTTAGGAATCCGTGCAGCCTTTATCCTGTTGCGCAACTACATTACAGGGTATAACGGTCGGTCGGCCAAGTTCAACACCATCCGAAAGATAGTTAGGCGATGGGCTCCTCCTGTGGAGAATGCCACACTGAGGTATATCGATTTCGTGTGCAAAAAAACAGGCATAGACCAAAACCAAGTTATCTGGTTTAGTGACCGTAAAGCCATGATCACGATTTGTCGTGCTATGGCTTTCGTGGAGTGCGGCCAATGGATTGACCTCGAGAAATTTGAAACCGCATACGACATGTTACTTTAATAGTTCAATTTCGACATATTGTTATAGTTTTCAAAGTGTGTATTAGTAATGAAAAAGATTGTTTTAGGATTGATTGTGTTAGTGATGTGTTCTTGTTCTTCAAAAACGTGGTTAAAGTCTGATAGTGACGCGTTCTTGGAGTACGACAGGTTAAACCAGAGATGGCAGATAATATGGACGTGGAAACTCGCCAAGGGGCGAGTGAAGCAAGACACCATCCCACTTAGAACAAACGACAATGGATTTCAAAAGGTCTTGGCCCCAGGCGAGGGGCGATAAGTCAAACTTTGTTGGAGAAAGCATTAATAAGGATGGCCTGCCGTGTGTGAACACCGCAGGTTTTTTTATGGTACCACTTTTTTGTTCTCGAGTACGTAATACGAAAATCTGCGGCCGATTTTTGGTACCGTCCGAACTAATTCGCAACTTTGGCAAGCACAATCAGAAGTTTGGCCGTGTCATTGGTTATCTTGAAATAAGACTTAAATGTCGATGAAAAACCGTTAAAAGTAGATTATATTTTGCGGTGTTACGGATTATTTACTATCTTTGCAGCGCCGTAGGATAGTGGGCAACTTGAGGAAGACCCATGAACGTATCGGTAACGCTGTGGGCATGTTACATGTCTTTCGAGCCTTGCAAACGGGTAGCTCCCGCGCGCAGGGCTCTTTCTTCAAAACCTGTTTGCAATACTATTTAGCATTATGCCGATTCTATTGTAACAGGCGCAGCGGTTAAGACGTAATTACCTAAAACATGTAACAAAATGAAAAGGTTTTATTTGTACGTCCCTGATGGGGACAGAATCGCTTTCGATTCGCCTGTGATTTGGTTGCAAGTCGGTATGTCCGAACGTGACCAAGTGAAACTAACTCTTCTGGAAAACTATGCGATGGATTGTGACCAGTTCTTGCGAGTGCGCGATGATGTCACGGACGCATGGTTAGACGCTCATGCAGCCAGACTTTTTCCAGAGTCCAAAGTACCACGATTGCATTTCATTTCCTGTACTATGACGATTGCCGAGTGTTACAGAATGGTAATCGATGGAACTTTAGACACCTTCGCAAAAAACTGCGCTCGCCCATCTAATTTTCTCTCGACTCTAATCCACCTCGATTCAAACTACATGCGAAATCACGGCCAATCATCTTGTATGACATCATGCCCTCGCGGGAAACGTAAATACCTAAGTCATAGTGTTAGTACTTCGGTATTTTACGCACTCATGCCCCTTTGGTTAATTCTCGGGGTTGGTTTGGTCGATGTATGTGGTGAACGAGTGATTGAGTTATTACTAAAGCTATGACAACAAAGCTTTGTAGAAACTGCGGCAAGTGCCGATATATTGAAGGCGAAAACATGGGTATATGTAAGCGCACTTATACTTCGGTTTATATCCATAGTATTGCCTGTCGTTTCTGGGAAGAGAGAGTGACCATATTTTAGATTTATTTTCGGGTGCGAAGCACCTACAACGTTTAACAATTAAAACTTAATCGATTATGTTTAAAGTTGAGGTTATCGGCAACCTTGGAGCCGATGCAGAAGTGAAACAAGACCAAGGTTACAAGTTTGTAGCATTCAGAGTAGCCCATACAGAACGATGGACTAATGCAGAGGGCAAAGAACAGGTATCGACCACGTGGATAGATTGTACCATGAACAACGTGGACGCGAAGGTCGTGGGGTATCTGAAACAGGGTACGAAAGTCTTTGTGCGCGGTTATGCAAGTCTGCGTGTGTACTCATCTAAGAAGGATAGAATGATGAAGGCAGGATGCACATGTAAAGTGATGGAGGTCGAACTTTGTGGCGGTGGCTCTGATGATGTACCGCGCCAACTGATTGAACCCAACACGGGTGCCCTCATCGACATTACGAAACACTATTGGGCGAACATCGACACCAAAGCTTTGAAAAAAGACGAAGTCTTCGAACTCATCGACAAACAGGGCAACCGCTACCGTGGCAACAAAGCCGGTTGGGTAATTCCGTTCATTGAGCAACCAGAGGAAGAAACGCAACAGGTCGATGGTCAATCCTAAGATTTTAGCAGATGTTCTAAATGACCGTCCTTTCTGGTTTAATAGTCACTGCATGAAGGCCGTAGAACTTCCGCACGATGCTTGGGATGTATGCTGGGAGTGCAATATGGATTCCGTATGCAATGAAGAAATACAAGACCTTTGTGAAGGTATTGCGGAGTTCTGGGGCGGTCATTGGATGCTTAGACTTATTGCATAGTGAAAAAGACTGCCCGATGTGTTAATATAGACTGGCTCGAAGTCTATGTGTTAGAGGATAGTCAGCGTTACCCCTGTGACGCTGACTATTTCCGCAGGGCAGGTTACTTTGTCAAGGAGCGCGACTACGGAACACGCAACTACTCACAGGCTTTCTGCATCGAAGACAAACACGGTGACCCGTGGATTGAGGTTCGCAGGGCTCCGCAGTCAAGTGACTCAACCTTTACAGGTTATGTCAAGGAGTCATGCAATTTGCGACTCGTAAACCGATATTGTTACTCACCCACTGCAATAAAGGACTTCACCGACTTCCTGTTATTACATGGCTATGTATTCAAACACATCTTTCGCATCGACCTTTGTTATGATTTCACGCGCTTTGACTCTGGCGATGACCCTGAGACATTTGCAAAGCGGTATATCTGTGGGCGCTACAGGAAAATCAATCAAGCCAAGATAGCCATCTATGGCGATGATACGTGGAGTCAGTTCGAGTGGCAGTCGCTCAAATGGGGCAACGAAAAGTCGATGGTGTCGACAAAACTCTATGATAAGACCTTAGAACTAAAGGCCAACAAAACCGACAAAACCTACATCAAGTACGCATGGTGGAACGATGGCTTGATAGACCATCCAATTGAATGCTATAAACTCAACGATGCAGGCGAAAAGACATACCCGCACATCTGGCGCATAGAGTTCTCGATGAAGTCGAAAGCCCGTAATTGGATAACCATCGAATGGCAAGGCGGTAAGAAGGTGAAGAAGAAACAGATTCCCCACCGTCTGGATATGTTCGACACGAAAGAAAAGATGTGGCAGAGGTTCGAAGAGTTGGCATTCCATTATTTCCGATTCAAGCATAAGGAGTACAAGAACGCTTCGGCCTTCATCCTACAGAAGAAGCAGCCACCAAAGAAAGCCGTGTCGGGCGATGGAGTCCCCGTGGCAAATTCTGAAATCACCCTGGAATTGAAACGAAAGTACGATTGTGCAGATAAACGACTCTTCAATTTTAACCTCGACCGAGAGTTTCACCAACTTGACCAACTACCGAAGGAGGTCAAGAAAAACCGCGATGATGCAATACTACGGCGAAGGCTACAGATGTACCAACACACTCACCCTGACCCCAAGATTTTCAACGCATGCCAAATACTACTCGACAACCTGACACGCAACGAGTGGCTGAAACTTGCAGAGCATAACACGCACGCTGATTACATGATATTGCAGCGCGCTTTAGCCATGAAACTGAATCATGATGAGAGAACCATTTGCGAGATAATCGAAGCACTACGAGACCTTTTAGATGGCGATTCCATCTTCTGACAATGCCGCCAGAAGACCGCGCAAGTCGCGGTACAGTAATACCGCGACGCGATTACAGTGAGCAGGTAGTACAAAACCCAGTGTTTATGCGGGTTGTAGGCAAAAATCCCTCGCGGCCGCCCGCCCACCTGTGCGCACACATGCAGGCGCACATGAAGAGAACGAGCAGCTGAAAGGAAAACAGGCCGAAGTAATACACACTCGAACTATGAAACAAACCCCTAACGGCTATTGAAAATCGTCCTCCACTAAACCCCCACCACCACCCCGCTCAAGGCCGCGTGGCCATGTTCGGCCGTCCTCGGCTGGGGGGTTTCGAACTCCCCCCGCCTGCGGGTGCCGTGGCTACGGGGGTAAGGCTGCAAGTGTTCGCCTTATCCCCTGCGCGCGGAACTGCGGCGGTTTTTTCATATCTCTGCGGCGGCACTGGCGGCTCACCATCCTTTGTGCGTGCGGCTACGTTCCTACGGTATACCAAGCTTTTCGCGCCCCTCCCCCTTGGCGGCTAAGGCCGCGGGCGGGGTCGGTGCGCGTGGGGGCCCCCGGCTTTGCCCCCTCTTGCCCCGCGCGCTACGCTGCGGGGCGCGTTCGGCACGCCGCTAAGGCGGCTCTCCCTTCGGTCGGCACATAGGTTGTCGCTTCGCTCCCCTTTCTTTTCGGCTGGCGCGCGGCATTGGCCGTCGGCGCGCTCCGAGGGTTTCCCCATGCTCGCAGACTCGCATGGTTTGCCCCTCTCCGCTGCCTCCTTCTGCCCGAAGGGGTCACTCCTTTTTTGTCTCGCGCGTGGCGCGAGGTTTCCTTGCCGAGGGTGCGCAAAGCGCCCCCTCTACATGCCCACCCGCCGCCCCAGAGCGGCGAGAGCGATTAAAGGCGATAAATCGACAATTTCCACCCATTTCGCGTCATACACGCGTTAAAAATAGCTAAATAAGCCTAACGGCTTCCTACCTCCCTTTTTTATGTTTGTAAAAAAAACTGATGTTAACGGGGGTCAACTCCCACCCAACTCCCAGAATACTCCCAGTTTTGTCCCACCGATTTTTTTTTGTACTTTTGCGGACGTTAAGGAATGCCCCAAATTCCGCGACCCCAGTCCCGAGGGTAAGACGGCAAGTTGAATCAAAAAACCTTTTTTCAGTATGGCAAAATCTAAGTCTGGTGGTACTCGCTCATACATCCGCGGCCGCGTGGGTGCAGACGTGTATTCTATCGGAAAGGATGGCAAGGGTAAGAAGCAGCAGGTTGTTCGCAGTCTGGCTGAGACCGTAGCCAATCCGCAGACCACCGCGCAGATGCGCGGACGCATGATTATGAGTACAATCATGCAGGTTGTGGCCGCTCTTCGCCCTGTTATCGACCACGCGTTTGATAACGTCAGTGGAAAGCAACCCAACATTTCAGAGTTCATTAACCGCAACTATGCCCTCGTTAAGGCTGACGTTGCAGCCCATCCCGCTTCGGCAAATGTCTTTGGCCTGAATAAGTACCAAGAGAAGGGAGCCAAGCAAGGCGCATACGTCATTTCAGACGGTAAGGCCGTGCTCCCCGCCGCCCTGACTCTGGCACAGGCTACAGGTGTAGTTACAATTGCACTTCCATCGAGTGCAAACACCATCGCAGGGCTGAAATCAGCCCTCGGCCTTGGCTCAGATGAGTATTTCACGCTTGTGGGTATAACCGCAAATGGTGCAGGCAATTATTGCCGCTTCCGTATTAATCCCGCTCTGGCTGATGATACGGCTATCTCTTCGAGCAACATCGCAACCGTTTTCGTAACAGAGGGTAACGTGACCCCGACCGTGGCTTTCGGCACGAACGCAATCACTATCACTGTGGCTGCTGTGGCCGCTTGTTGCGCCGTAATTATCAGCAAACTTGCTGATGGTTCGTTCATCCACAATAAGGCTACGCTCGGCGCAGGCACTGGCCTTAGCTTCAATGCTAATGCAGCCCTGCCGACCTATCCTGTAGGTTCAGCCGACTATCTGAATGGTGGTGACATCTTCGGTGGTTCTGGTACCGACACAAGTGGTGGTGGTACGAATCCAAACCCACCTTCTGGCGGTGGTGACGGTGGTGGCGGTGACGATGGTGATGGCGATTAAGCTTTTCCAAGCTGCTACTTTTCTTTAGCGGGGACGGGTATAACCCGCCCCCATGTTTTTTAATAGGAACGGTTATGGCAACAGGTAGGGTCGGCGGTACAAAGTCGAAGATTGCAGGGCAAGTCGGAAAAGACATATACCAGATAAGGAAAAACCCTGATGGGACGTACACGCAAATCGTATACGAGAAAGGTGTACGGACGGAAACGGAAACGTCTGAACGGCTACAGGCACAAAGAATGGTTACTTGTATAGTGGAAGCAGCTATGCGAGATTTGAGACCTGTCGGCCAAATTTCGATGCAAGCCTATAGTGCAAAAACGAAGTCGTTAAACGCGTTTTCCGCGTTTAACATGCGGCTGGTCGCAGATGATTGCAAGGCGAATTGGTATCAAGGCAACAAATTCTTTTATCCTGTGCGCTCCATGAAAGGAGCGCCTAATGAGCAGTTAGGAGGACGTTTTCTTTTGTCATCTGGAACTCTGGACTTCGATGTGTTCGATGAGATACTACACGATTTTGATGCAAGTGGGCGCGTGTATGGGGATTGGTCTGTACATGATACCTTTTCGGGGGTTAAGTTCGACATACCATCTGGAGTTAACACGGTAGGACAATTTCTTCAGTACCATCGAATGACACGACTTGACACGGTTGTTTTTGTCGTGTTCCATGAATGGTACCAAGAAACGAGCCTGCCCGATGAGCCCCAACAGGTCACACGCTTTTCTCATCTGATAGCAGGGATTAACCCTGCCATCGGCGATGAAGAGTGGATAACCCCAGAGATATTCGAGCAGTTATTTATCGGAGAGTCGGATTGGCGCTCATGCGCCAGAATGTCTAAAGATAAAAGCTTTGGTCTTCTGGGTACCATGCACGACACCTATGAGCAGGATGAGCATGTTTACTTCTGGGGCGCTTTCACTATCTCCTATGCCACAGGCAAAAAGCGGATTTCTTCGGCTTCACTGATGGACGATAACAACCCAGATAACCCATATTACACTAATGCAGCCCCCGCCGATGTCTTTTATAGTTGGATGGGGCAACCGCGCCAAGTACCTTGGCCGTGTCCGTTTCAATGATTAAAACTTAAAGTATCATGGTACATGACAAAAGAGCAGAATCGGTTGTGGCTATTGGCAGTTTTCTTGCGGCGGTGGCCTTGGCTTTCACTTCATTGTTGATAAGCGAAGACCACGACATTGCTGCAGGTGTTTTAATGATGTGCGCGCAGTTCCTTTTGCTTACCGCGGCCATCTTTGGGATTGATTACAAAGTAGGCCAACAGATACGGAGGTATGAAGAAGAGCGCGACAAAACGTAGAATCCTTTCATTTTGGTGTGCGGCCTGCATGATCATATCTGCATGCAGGCCGATTAGTGCCCAGAGTGCTAAAACCCTCTGGGCACTTCATAACGACACCTACGATGTCGTTTATGATACCAAGAACCATGTGCCGTTGACCGTTTCTTGGGTGCTTCGCCCCCAAGACTTTTCGATAACTCGAAAGCGGGTTACCAAGTACTTTAAGGCAGACTCTCGAGTACCAAAGCCCCGGGTTAAAGATGCAGACTACCGTAATAGTGGTTACATGCGCGGCCACTGCTGCCCTGCGGCAGACCGCACGGCCACGAAGGCCATGCAAAAAGAGACATTCATTATGACAAATATAGCACCCATGACGGCCGCACTAAACTGCGGCCAATGGGCTACACTTGAAGCCCAATCCAGACAGTTGGCCATCAAGTACGATAGTGTAAAAATTACCGTAGTTAGCCACTATCTGGCTGGCGACTCAATATATATCGGGAGGGGACTAATTCGCGTCCCCTCCCATTATTCCAGAGAGATTCGTGTAGCTAAGAATGATTCACTAATAGATATCTATTTAGTACCAAATCAATGATTGTATTACATACTCTAGTCCGTAATACGTTCGTGCGGCCGCACAAACGTAATACGCTATCAGACTATCTGATTACTTTTGCGCGGTCGGGGGCGCTGCCCCCGTAAACCCCCGGCCGCGGAGCGCGCGCGGCGGCGCGGTGTTTTTCATAGTTGGTGCTGCTGCCGCGCCTGCTGCCCGGGGTCTGGACGGGCTCTGGCTAAAAATAAAAGAAAAAAAAAAAGGCGGGCGCCCCGTGATAAAGTGCCCGCCTGTCGTGTAGGTAGTTCGTTCAGTTCCTCCAATAAAGGAAGATTAGCGCCGTGAGGATGATAAATGTAGCCATGACTTAATATTGGTTGTTGCGTGTCCAATCGTTCAACAGAGCCCCCAGAATGAGGGCTAAAATAAACCAGATAATCATAATACTACGGT
>UZAT01314675.1_pt1 | contig 10665 bp, 12 predicted proteins | sample 2160861 | NCBI WGS metagenome assembly UZAT01 (sample SAMEA5138306, study PRJEB28736) | viral metagenome | reverse complement strand
TCTTCCAGTTTCTTTTTCCAATAATTATTAGGCAACACAAACACCTCCCTTTAATACTGGACTCCTCTCGGTGTGTAAATGTTTCTCAAGTGCTGTGCCTCTGTCTTGGTAAGTCCACCTTCCCGGAGGCCGATGGCGATTGCGTTAGCCACCGTATCCTTGGTTGCACCCTGTGCGATGAGTCCCTCGATATAGGCTTTGGCATATTTGGTTGTTGTACCTTCTTCGTCCTTCACGGTGTTAGTTTTGCTCTTGCTAACGCCCTTGTTGTTGGTGGTGCTGACATAGCCCTTGCTCTTGGTCACGCTGGCCTTACTGCCGGAAGACGAGGTTTTTCTGGACTGAGCAATAGATGCGTCGAACTGCCGCTTCTTCTCCGCAAGCTCCGCTTTCTGGAGTTCAAGCTGCTGAATCTGGATTTTGTTTTCCTGTGCATCCTTGGCCTTGAGTCTGGCGATCTCCTCGTTGAACTGACGGATGCCCTCTTCGTACTCCTTGACCTGGAGGTTGTAGCTCTGGTTGTACTGCCGCACTTCCTCGGCCAGAGCATTCTCGGTATTGATCTGGTTGAGAACATCCTGATAGCGGTTGTAGTACATCTGGTCAACCTCCATCTTCTTGTCGGACAGGGATATGATGAGGTTGTTCTTGTACTGGAAGCCCTCAAGGGAAAGCTCAAGCTGAGTCTGGAGTGCCTGGTATGCGATCTCTGCAAGGGCAGCGTTGTTCTGAAGCCGAGCGTCCTTGATGGCCATGTTGTAGTTCACTACCGCCTGGTTGTAGCTCTCTCTTGCGGCAGTCACCCGGTTCTGGTAGGTGTTGTACATACTCACCTGGGAGCTTTCGTGATAACCGCTCCCGGCAAGGCCCTGTGCCGCCATCTGCTCGGCATTGGCTCCGTAAGGATTGCTCTGCTTCTGCCAGTCCACATAGGAGGCGGACTGCTCCTTGATGTAGTCCTTCTGGGCCTGTCCTTTCTGCTGTTCGATTTGCTCAATGGCAAAATCGGTCTGCTCCTGCTGGAGCTGGGTCTGCTTGTCTGCCCACTCTTTGGAAGCGTCAATCTGAGCCTGGTAATACTGGTCGGAACTGTTGATCATTCCGGCATAGGTCTGCTCAAGGTCGCTCAAGGCCACCTTTTTGTCCGCTTCCACTTGGGAAAATCGTTCATCGTTATAGTCAATGTTGTAATTCGTTGCCATTTCCTCACCCCTCAAATGCGCTTCACATACCCGCCAACGTAGCTCTCAAGGGTCGCTTGCTCCAAGCTGAATCTCGTCTTGGAGTGGAACTTGAGCTGGATGTCTTTCCACTTCTTGCGCTTGATCCTGCACACAAACGCATCCTCTACATCGTTGTAGGTGTCAATCAACGCCCAATCGTCCTTGTCGGTCTTCACATACACGGAGATGTCCCCGGTGGCCTCGCCGACACATCCCCTTTTATTTGTGGTCTTCAGATTCTTGGGAGCATCGAACTTGTCCTTGGGAGTCACCCAATAGCTCTCCACCGCACCCGCAAGGTCGGTCAGCGTATACACGCCGTCATCCGTTCCCAGATACAGGATGCCGTCATGGACGGTGGCACAGGCCACAGCCTTGTCCATTTCCCAATAGAACCACTCATACTCGATGTGGTTGCCGTTGGTAAAGGTCGCTCTGGAGTCGGCCAGATACGCATGATTGCCGATGAAGACGAACAGATACCCTTCCCACTCGGCAAGCACCATCTTTTCGTAGTCCGCCTCTGCGGTCAGCTTGCGGTCTACCAGAGAGCTTCTGTGGGCGGCAAACTGCTCCGTGGTCACATCGCCGCTGATGCCCTCCATGCCTCTCTCGGAGAAGAAGACAATATCGTCACCGAAGTTGATGGCCTTGCCCACACAGCCAATGGTGATGCTGGAATGGGAGGAGGGATAAATCTTGCCGTAGTCGGAGTCCACAGTAGGCGTGTGGTAGAACACGTTGGTATTCATTCCAGACGGCTCACGGAACACCCACAGGGCGTTGTTACCCGCCGCCATTCCCTTGATCTCCGCAGCATCCAGTCCCTCCCGGTAGAAGTCAAGGTCGCTGACATAGGTTGGGTCATTCAGACTGCAATGGTAGACCACGTTGGGATACTTGGGATTGCCGCTGAAGAACACTCGGTTATCGAATACCTGGAGCAAGGTGCATCCCTGGATGGCATCCCGGTATCCCGAGATCGTCTTGCGGAACTGGATGGATACGTTGTCCTGTCCGTCCGTCAGCGGAATATCGGGAGCCTTTGTGAAGGTGATCGTGCCGGTGTTGTAGTTCACCGTATATCCCGTTTTCACTTCTTCGCCGTCCACCTTGACGATGGGCGGGTAGTCCGTATCAATGCCCTTGGCATCGAGAACGAAGTCAAAGCTACCGCCGTCCGCCAGAAACGTGTTGATGCGAATGCCGTTGAGCATATTGACATCTTCGTGGATAGAGCCGCCTCCGGCGGGTTTACGAGCAATAGAGGTGGTAGGGATATACCCCACCACCTCTTCGGCTTCGTCTCCACCCGTGTATTTCAGATAGTGCTTGCCGTCCTTGAAGTACCACACGTCCTCAAAGGTGAAGCTGTCGCTCGCCGATTCGTTCAGTCCCTCAGCGATGATTTCCTTCTTCCCGCCGCTCGTCACCTTGTAGAGCTTCTTCCCGGCATGGACGAGCATCCACCCCTTGTAGAAGAAGATGCCGTACACAGGAGAGGCGGCGAAGGAAGTGTTCAGCTCCATGCCCGGCCTGGTGCGGATGCTGTCGATCTCCTTGTAGTCTTTCCACACGTTCAGACAGTCGGGACTGCGGATGATGTTGATATCCTCGCCACGGAAGTCTGCGCCACGAAAGCCGCCGTATACTCTGGTAATGCGATCGCCGGTATCAACGCTCATACTTCAACACCGCCCTCGATAAACACAAATCCCATCGCATAGCGGGGGTCGAGTCTGGCCAGCATGGCCTCATACCGCTCGGAGTAAATCTTGCCGTATTCGGCGGACACATCGCTCTTGAGGAGGTCGCCGGCAATGCCATACGGCATGATTTCAAGGGCATCGGGGGAAAGCTCAAACTCATAGGCTTTGTCCTTGGTCTTCTCCGTGATCCGTTCGGGATACACGAAGAGGTCAAACTCAGCTTTGCCGCTCCCCATCATCTTGAACACCGTGCCGTTTGCCTTGCTTGCATACTCCACGCCACTCACAAGGCCCACCTGGTACACCTCATAGCCGCTCTTGGCTTCCAGAGCAGCAAAGTCGATGGTGTCACCCTCGGTCACATCAAGCTCGATCCACTTGGGGATTTTCTTCATCCTCGCAAGCTCGAACATGACCTGATTCGTCACCTCGTTGTATTTGGCGGCGATATCGGGGTCATCGGTGAGCAGTTCGCTGTCCGGGTTGATTTCCTCAATCATGGCCAGCACTTTCTTTTTCATCTCATAGTTGGTCATTCTGCTACCTCCCATCCATCGGGATAATCAGACGGCTTCCACACGTTGCCGTCCATCTTGGAGCGGTAGGTCTTGCCCTCGTCCGTGCAGCACTCGCCCTTGTTGTAGGGGGAGGTGGACAGAGCCACAAAGGGCAAAGCCTTTTCGGGATCGGTACTCCACACAAAGCCGTACTGAGCGGGAAGCTCCTCCGGCTCCTGGGTGTACACCGTGCTGTCATAGGGCTGAAGGAGCTTTACCACTCGCCCCGCCGTAGACTTGCACACAAAGCCAACAGGCCGCTCCAGCATATTCATCTTGGCGCAGGCCGCCCGAAAGCCGGGGATGTAGCTGTCCTCTGCGTTCAGCTCCGTCCCGGTCATGCCCTCGGCCTTTTCCTGCACCGCTGTGGCGATGGTCTTACCCATTCGCCGCATGGTGTCCAAGATCAGTTCCCGCTCGGTCATACGCTGTCAACTCCTTCCCGGATCGCCGCCGCCATCTCCTCTTCCAGAGAGGGGGAAACAGGCTCCGGCATCGGCTCCGGCTGATTGGTCATGGTGAGGAGCGTCCCAACCATGAACCGCCGGGCGTAGTCCTCCGCATTGTCCTCGCTCAAAAGGAGGCCGTCATCCCGGAACAGCTTCACCGTTCCGCTGATGTCCTCCACCGAGGGTGACACGGAAAGATACTTCACGGTGTCGCCCTGCTTGATGCGCCGGGACACGGCGTATCGCTTATCGTTAATCATAAGAAACATGGTCTCACGCTCCTAAGTAGGTAATGATGACGGCTCCGGGCTGGCCGGCTTCGCCTGTTCGTTGAGTCCCACCGCTCGCCCCGCCATTCCCGTAAGTCTGGGCGGGGTTGTTTTTATTTCCGTCCGCCGGCACTTCAAAGGTTCCGTCCGTTTCGTAAAGCCCGGTTGTTCCCACCGGCACAGAAACGACGGAAGGAACCGCGCCTCGTCTTCTTGCAAAGGTTGCCATGTGCTCACGCTCCTTGTGTGGCGACGGTGATTGTGCCGTAGGCGTAGTAGGACGTTGCCTCATACTCCAGCTTGATGGTGATGCTCTTAATTCCTGTCGGAACCGTCCACTCATACGCCTTATATTCCACCGTGTTAACTACTACCGCTCCGTCAATGGTCACGGTTCCGGCGTAAGCGGTGGTATATCCGCGAACAGCAAGAGTAATTACATCCTTTGCATGCACCTCGATGCCGCTTGTCGCGCTTGTGTAAGCCGTGCCGTTAATGACGACATACGCATAGGGATCGACACCAGTTCCCGTAATCGTGACAGCGACAGGGGCTCCGCCAACACGGCCGCCTGCGATAAACTCACCGCTTCCTGCGTTGTAGAAATAGGCCCTTGTAACCTTGTCGTACATACAGGCAACGCCGTCTCGGTCGTAACAAGGCCACATATCTCGGATGAGTGTGCCGTTGTCGTAGATTTGGCACGAATAAACACGGCCTCGCAAAGAGTAGTCGCCGGTAAATACCGACCCGGCCTCTGTAACCGAGAATAAGACCATATTGTGAGCCGTAGTAAATGTCGCCGTAGGCAAGGTGATCGTTACCGTCCGCGATCCCGTAAATGTCGCAGTATTCTTGTTCGCATCGATAACCATGCGCTCATACGCGTTTGCGTAGTCTGCGAACTGATAAACGTCTCCGAAGTTGTAAAAAACTTGATGTTCTAGGACTGCGGCATCAAAACCTTTCGCCAGAGACGCGCTTCTTGCGCCAAACGGGAAAGAGGTAGCCGTGAATATTTCGCAGTCAATAACGATACGAGTGTTGCTGTTCGCCTTAAACCCCGTGTCGATATGCTGCGGGCCGTTGCTTTCCAGATACTCCACGAAGTTCACGCCGCTCTTAGCGGGGATAAGCCGTGCGCCAAAGCTGCCCATCAGCTCACCCCCACGGTCATCTGGATGTTCACGTCCGGCACTTCTCTGGCCCACACCGTCACAGAGCCGTTGTTGGGGACTACCCGGTACACATTCCCCAGGTAGGCTTCCTCCATCGTGTCGTCTGCGTCCACGTCTGCGCCGGAAAGGTACACGTCCCAGTTCACCACGGGAGCATCGGCGGTCATGAAAGACACCGCTGCCGTCTGGGTAAACCGCCCGTTGCTCTGCTCCGTCCAGCCGGTGGTGGAGAGGGTGATCACCGCAGACTGGGAGGTGTTGGGCACTTTCGCAAGGCCCAGGGTTAGTACCGATCCGCTCATGGTGGCGGAGATGTTGCCGTCCGTCTGGATGGTCAGCGCATTCACGCCGTTGATGGTGGCGTCTTTGCCGTCTGCGCCGTCCTTGCCGTTGCTGCCGTCTTTTCCGTCAGCACCCGCCGGGCCGGTAGCACCAGTTGCCCCGGTGTCGCCCTTGTCACCCTTATCGCCTTTCGGGCCTTGGATGCCTTGGATGCCCTGCACGCCCTGTTCGCCCTGGGGGCCAGTTTCACCTTGCGAGCCGGTGTCGCCCTTGTCACCCTTGAGATTGGCAGAGGTTGTACCGCTGGCAGAGGTGACATAAAGCGCAGTTCCGCTCCATCGGTGGGTGACGGAAACACCTGGTTCGCCCTGTTCACCTTGGTCACCCTTTGCTCCCTGGAGAGGGCCGTTGTTTACCCAGCCAGAGGTCTCGCCGTAAATGTAAATGTCATAGGGGTCTGCTGTACCCACGCCGTAGGCATCGCCCACGTCGGGAGAGCGGATAGCCGCTTGCAGAGCGGACAGAGAGGTGTAGTAGTCCAGCACCTTAAATCCTGCGCCCGTTGCGCCTCTCTCGCCCTGTGGGCCGGTAGGGCCTGGGTCTCCCTGTTCGCCCTTCTCACCCCGAGGGCCTTGCTCGCCCTGTTTGCCTTGTTCACCTTTGGGGCCAGGCTCACCCTGTGGGCCACGCAAAAGATCCATCTGTTCCGGGGTCAGCTCCTCAAAGGCAATGGAGCCGTCTTCACCCTTCTCGCCACGGGGGCCGGGTTCACCCTGTTCGCCCTTCAGCGAGGCAAGCCACTCTTCCTCCGTGCCACGAAAGCCGTTGATGACGGCCACTTCATAAGCGGAGTATCCGTGAATTGTTTTAAGGCCGGACAGCTTGCCGACAAGCGTACCGCCGGACTCTGCGCTGGCTCTCAACTCCCCGTGGGAATTTACGTTGCCTGTCAGAGCCATATCATTCACTCCTTTCAAAAGAGAAGCACCGCCCACGGAGGACGGTGCTTTTGTCAGTCAATCTCAACGATTTTGCCGCCACCGGCTACATAGTCGAAGGTGCAATCGTGGGTGTAGGCAGTTGTGTTCCCGTAGGCTACCAAGTCCGCATTGTTGCCGTGCGCCTTGCAGTTGTAGAGCCACATGGTCGTTCCTGCTTGCTGTAACCCGAACCCCTGACTGGTGTTTTCTGCGGCACTATCGTAGGCTTCGCACCCCAAGTTCACGGACTGCGTTCCCTCTTGTACATCTGCCACATTACCGCCGAAATTGTTGTAATAAAGGCCGTTCACTCTGATGCCTTTAATGCCACTATGAGCGGTACTACCGTTTTTGTTATCGACATTGGCCAGTAAGCCGTTGTTTGCGCCTACACAGCCGATCTCCATGAAGTTAGTTTCGACATATTCACTATCTGTGTTGTATGCTACATACCCAAAACCATCATCATGAGAATAAAGTGCTTTGCAATTCACAAGAAGTGCATTGCCGCCAGCAAATCGTACAGCCGCCCGTTCAAACAGACCGTACAGAAAGTTGCAATTATTCAAAATCACTTCAAGCTTGTGTTTCGGCGACTTGCTTGTATGGAAATTGGAAGCACCGCCAATAATGGTGATGTTTTCCATATACAACCTACAATCCGCTGTATTATTGCAAACAAAGCCGGTTGTTTCATGCAAGATAAGAAGTCTGTTGTTCGGATTGTACGCTGTATTGATATACAGGTTTGTTCCGTCATGGTAATAAGAACAGGGGGTGCTTGCACAGGTCGCAACGCTGGAAGCCGCAACCAGAGTGATGTCGAAATTATCAAGGCTTAGAACTCTGACGGGGAGCGGATGCGCCGCTTTCCAGAGGCCGCTTGTAGAATCTTTTACAAAATCATCCCAAATGCGGCTGCCGGGTGCAAGAACCGCCTTGCCCTCACCCATGATGTTTACATTTCGTGCGAGGTTGTACTCAGACAGCGGGAGATCGCCGATGGAGTACACACCTTCTGTGATGACAATGGTGTCCCCATCGGCCGCTCTGGTAATTGCCTGGTAGAGCTGAACGGGTTTCTCGCGGCTCAAGCCGTCATTCAGATAGCTTCCGCCAACAGAAACATAGTAAGTTGTGCCGCCGGAATACATCCAGTCCGCCTTGTTGAAATCCGTTGTGAAGTGTTCCCCGTCCCAATAGACAGCAACGGGTTTATATGCTCCGTTAAAACCATCGGGATATACAAACGGCCTGTAGACTTTCGGCATCGTCTTACGGTTGCCGGAGCGCAATTCGTTTAGGATTTTGTTCTTGTTCTCTTTCACCGCTCCATCCAACTTCGCCACCGCTCTTGCAATGGCTTGGTTCTGCACCGGGCGCAGAGAGGTCATGTCCAGCTCTTTATCCACCACGGGGATGTCATCCTCGGTAATGTCCGGCTCTTCCTCGGTGAGGTCTCTGCCCTCCGGGAACAGCTTGAACACCTTGGCTCCGTCCTCGTCATAGCCGATGATGGTCTTGGGATCGGTAAAGGGATTCAGCTCCACTTCATACCAGTAGTCGGTAGGCTTGCTGATGACTCCGCCGATTTTGGTCTCGCTCTCGCTGAGATACACTTCCACATCTTCCGTGGCACTCACAACGGGGAAGTCTTTCTGAAGCACCACGTTCTCGGCGTTCTTCTTGCCGTAAACGGTGAATCGCACCACATCTCCGGCCTGGAATACAGAAGGTACTCCATCGTCCTCGCAAGTGACGGAAAAGAACACCGCATCGCCACGGGTTACATAGATGGACAAATCATCGTTGATTACAAACATATCCTCACCGCCCTATCTCACGGGTTGATGTCCGTGTTGTCCTTGTAAATCTCTTTGATCTCCCGGATTTCCTCCTCCAAGTCCCGCAGCTTGTACATGGGGACATTGGGTACGATGTAGCCTTGCAGTTCGCTCCAGATGATGACCGTGCCCTCCGTCAGTTCCTCGGTCTGGGTGCTGTGCAAGGTGTTCTTAATATTTCCTTGTGTCCACTCCCGGTTGATCTCGGTAGTCAACACACAATCTTTCAAAGTCTGGTGGATTTCTCCGTTGTCGGTGGTCTCGTCAAACTCCATTTCCTTGGTGACGGTTCTGCCGTAATACTGGCTGAGGCTCGGCTTTACAGTAAACAGTTCGTTATTCATAGGTTTCTCCCCTCATACGGAAAAAGCGGGGGCCACGGCCCCCGCTCTTCGCTCGTGTTCCAAGAATCACTTCTTGGTCTTCATGACATAAATCTCCTTGGGGCGAACGATCTTCGCACCAAAGACATACAGGCCCTTGACGGCATCGGTGAAAGCGTCCTCAGGGCGATACTTCTCCACCTTGTCGATCTGCTCGGCAAAGGCAACGGCCTTCTCGGTGCGCAGAACATTGTAGTAGGCGGTGTCGCTGGCAGGCAGGCAGTTCTCGATGCAGACATAGGCGTTGGCGTACTTGCCCACAGCACCCTTCTTGAGAATCTCAGGGTTGTTGGTGGACAGCTCGGTCAGCTGCTGACGGAGGGTGGTGAACACCTTGGGAGCAACCTCCCAATAGAAGGTGTCAGACACCTTGCAGTCATTGGCGTACAGAGTGGCAAAGCCGTCCTCAACGCTGGCGATCACATTGGTGGTGGTCAGAGTAACCTCGGTGGCAGAGGCATCAACCTCACCGCCGTCCACGGCCTCCTTGATCACCTCGGCAACATAGAGGTCGCCCTCCAGAGCGAGGCCCTTACCGGCCTCGTCAGTCAGAGCCTCCATCATACCGGGAACGGACTGAGCCTTGTCGATATCCTCCACCTCGAAGTTGAAGTAGCGATACTGATCCAGCTTGAGCAGCATGGAGCTGTCAGCCACGCCCTCACGGGTCAGAGGAGTGCCGGGAACGTAGGTACGGATGGTGGGACGGTTAACGGAGAGAATCTTGACCTCCTTGGCATTGTGGCTGTCCTTCTCATACTGGAAGTTACAATGGTTACGGAGGGAGGTGATCTTCTCCAGGGAGCGAAGAATGGACTTGCTCCAAATAGTCTGCTGAAAATGCTGAACATTGCTGGTAACTGCCATGATAATTCATCCTTTCTTAGGATGGGGAACTTACTGGCCGGTCATGGAGCGTCTGACTGCATCCCACACCTTGGGATCGTCCAGGTCATCCATTGTGAGCCTGTCGATCTCTTCGGGCGTGTAGTAGTCCTTCACGCCGCTCGGCTGGCCTTGCTTCATGCTCCCCATTGATTTGATTTCTTTCTTCGGTAGGGTCTTTGCGTAGATATCATAGATATCCTTGATAGGCGTAGTGGACGTGAACTTACCCGCAAAGTCCTTGAACTCCTTGCTGTTGTAGATATCCTCGGTCACGCCGATTCTGGACAGCTCCTTGTCCCGCTCTGCGTTCTGCCGATGCTCGGCAAGCACCTTGAACATGGCTCTCTCTCTGGCCGTCATGTTGGCAACGCCAATGTCCGCCAGTCTGTCCGTTTCCTCGACCACTTCCTCTAAGCCGCCTCGGATGATTTCCTCGGCATCGGCCCGTGCAAGAACCTCGACATCCTTTGCAGAATAGTTCGGCTTCTCCGGCATCTTGATGCCCTTGGAAGCGTAGAACTTCTGGAAGGTATCGGTCATTTCCTCCACGCTATCCTTGCCTGTCCCGGCTTTCAGCACCTCTTCCAAGTTTCCGTATTTCCGTTCGTACTCCTTGCGAATCTTGGCCTCTTTCCGGGCAAGGCGTTTCTCCATCATGGAATCCACCTCTTCCTGGGTGAATGTCTTGACGGGGGTTTCTTCTGTGGTCTGCTCCACGTTTTCAGTAACCTCTTCGGTCACAAGGTTTTCGTTCTCGTTCATATAGAACTCCCTTCCTATTTTTTGATTGGTGTTTGTTTAACCGATTCCATGTGCGGTTAACGGCTTCTCTGACTGACCGGTTTTTTAAGGCACCACTAAGGCAGAGGCTTTCCATAAAAAAGCAATGTGCAGATTTTGCAC
>UZAT01544903.1_pt1 | contig 10678 bp, 12 predicted proteins | sample 2160861 | NCBI WGS metagenome assembly UZAT01 (sample SAMEA5138306, study PRJEB28736) | viral metagenome | reverse complement strand
TACTAGAACACATACCATTACCTATACGTAATGACAATACAGTGAGTAGCTTAGGTAGTGCGTATGCAGAAGCTATAGGTTCTTTGCACCAATGCAATGCTAGACTTGATTCTATAAAGGAGCTGAAGGATTCATATAAAGAGTTATGAATAACTAGAGTTATGAATACCAATGCACTACTACCAGTAAACTACTACCAGTATGTAAGTGTAGTTAGTGTTACACCACCGTCTAAAAGACAAGACCGTCTAAAGACGAGGGTAGCAGTTGTCCGAATTAACCCATACGATTCAGGACAAGATTATGGTTGCTTTGTGTATTCGTGCTGTGTTACAGTCCAAGGACAAACCAGTAAAAGTGGTGTGTAAGGCACTAATACAGAAGACTATAACAGCAGAACACAGAACACCACAGACCGTTTATTACACCATTTAAATACTAAGTGGGAGAACAACACCTCTGTAAGCCCCTAGAATCAAGGGGTTGGTAGATTCCTTATACATATAGAATAGTGAGGAGTCTGGTTAAGTGTAGTTATGCTTGTGTATTGGTGGTGTACCAGTTATGGTGTAACACTTGCATCTGTATAGATGTAGTGTACAATCAAAGTATGAAGGGAAGGAACACAAGGTATGGGATTTATGAATAATTACAATGAAGACATTGAGTGGTGTGAAGACACCAATGGGTTTGAACCTAACGTCTGCGACTTTCTAGCAGACTATGATGCTTACCTGTATTCATTAAAGAAAGAGCAAGAGCTAGAGGCTTGTGTACAAGAGCCTTGTGTACAAGAGCCTGTGGTTACAAATACAAAGAACACAGAGCATAAGAGCAAACCAGATTCTAATATAGAAGATGTGGTGTTAGAGCAAGAGAACGGTTTGTTTGGTATTGCTAGAGTGTGTAAGAAGACTGGTGAGGTGTTGGCTCGGTATGAGACTGTACCAGTAACCACGCTGTCTAAGAAAGAATACAACAGACAGTACAAGGTTGTACCAACTCCAATCAATGCACGTAACAGTGACCATATTGATGATTACTGTAAGCTACAGCGTAAGAACAGAAGTAAGGTTGTTAAACAAACAGACCTTGTTGAATACGTAACAGTAGCAGCAGGTCAGAGACGGTATGGTGATGACAACCAACCTAACATAACCAAGCCTGCATTCAATATACTTAAAGCTCTATGTTCTGCTGTTAAGATTCATAACGTAATCGTAGGTACTAGAGCAGAGATTGCTTCTGTATTAGGTGTAAGAGAGAACCACTTATTGCGTAAGCTGAATGTTGTTAAGGAATACGTTAAAGTATTCAATGAAAAAGATGGTATGAGTAAAGGATTTATGAAGATTGCTATTACACCACATTTCGTATTTGCAGGTGCTGGCTCTATGTTATACCAGCAACGAGAGCAAGCAATGAAAGATTGGTATATTAGAGACTTGGTAGCAGAAGCTGTAGGTAGTAATCGTTATTCAGACCATATTGATTGGTTGTGTAAACCAAGTAACAGAGTCTCACATGAAGACCACATTAAGTTTAGTGAGGAGTTTGAAGCGTACTTAAAGAGTTTTAGTACTAAGAACAAGGGTGGTGAGTTTATAGTGTAACAACTATGTAACCATAACCACTAAACGCAATACAATAACAGACCTGCTTACATAGAGGTCTTTTTGCATTCTATAAGAATGTATTTAAGGTATTTAAAGGAGAAAGTATGTCAGTAGTATTTGATGGAGCTGGGTTCAAAGCTGAACAGATTGCTGCAAAGCAGTTCAACGGTAAGCTGGTAACAGACCTTAGCCTCCAATACAAAGACATTGACGCACTCATACCAGCTAAAGATGGTAGTGTTAAGAGTGTTAGTGTCAAAGACCAGAAGTGGTCTAGTAATAAATATAAAGCAGTACAAGTAGAACTAGAATGCACTAACACCAGAACAGGTGCAGTGATTGATGGTTGCTTCCCTAAGAATGAATCAGACTACTATATGTGGCGTGTAACAGTAGATGGTAAAGACTCATGGGTTGTAATCCTAAGTACTGTACTTAAAGATTTTGTAACCACAAACCTAGACAAGCTAAAGAACTACAGAACATCAGCACCAGTAGAAGCTAAGAATAGAAGTTATGGTCGTAAGTATGACAGAACGAGTGGTAAGGTTATTCCACTAGCAGAGCTTCTAAAGTTAGGTACTGTAATGGCGGTAAAGACATAATGAATAAGTATGAAACAACCAAAGACATACCGTTCCACATATTCAGTAATAAGGAGTGTACAAGCACTCCTAGTAAGCCTCTACAAGCCTACCTGCGCTATATGTATGACAACCATAGGGATGACTTAGATTACATCTTTAGGTATGCACAGCAGTACACACAACACGGTGGTTGTTATATTATGACTTGGGCTAGATGGTTAGACAGGTTAGAACGAGACTTAATTAAGATGGAGGAGGGAGGTAAGTGAGTATTAAAACAAAGAAAGTAATCAGTAAACAACAGAGTCAGCCACTGCACATTGAGAATACAGTAATGAACCTTGGTCGTGAAGACCTTAACATTAACAATGCCTTTAGTACCTATAGGGACATGAAGTTAGATGGTGTAGTTAGTGGTAGTATGAGCTTCATTAAAGCTGTATTAGCTAAGGACTTCCATGTAGTAGCTAAAGAGGGAGCAACAGCTAAAGAGGTAGCTACAACCAAAGCGATTAACCAATCCCTAGACGCTCTACCATACGACAAGAGACGTTTAGTGAGTGGATGGATGCAGATGCTTGACTATGGTTGTTCATTGCATGAGGTGGTGTTAAAGCGTGATGCTAGAGGGTACATTGTATTCGAGAACATCAGCCCTATTCACCTAACCAACGTCAGTAAGTTTGTATTTGAGAAAGGTAACATTAAGAGTGTAGACCTCACAGCACCAGAGAATGATGGTTTGGTGCAACAATCAGCTTTTGGGGAATCAGGGAGTATTGATGGTGACAAGTTATTATTGTTCCGTCTTGAACCAGATTCAGACTTCCCATTGGGCAAGAGTTTGTTATATGGAGCTTACACAGGTTGGAAGACTAAGAAGATTTTACAAGAGTATGAAGCTATTGGTGTAGCTAAGAACCTTAGTGGTGTCTTGGACATTGCAGCACCTAGTGATTACATTAATAAATACTTCTCTGAACCTAACAGTGATGAAGCAATCTATATTGACAATTTATTACAACAAGCAGAGATGCTACACGCAGGGAAGGGTTCTTATGTACTACGTGCTTCCGACACTAACGCTAATGGTGTAAGCCTATTTAACATTTCATCTATTGGAGGTTCTGCACAAACGTATGATGTAGGTAAAGCTATTACACGTTACAATCAAGAGATTCAATTAAGTCTACAGACCATGGTATTGAGTTTAGGTGTAGAAGGTGGTGGTTCATTTGCATTGTCAGACAACAGTACTCACTTAATGACCTTGTTCATTGAGAACATCCGTGATGTTGTTAGTTATGAGTTTAAGAAGACTCTACGTAATGTATGGGCAGCTAACGGTAATAGCCCTGACAGTGTACCAGAGCTTGTTTGGGGTGACATTGAGCCAGTAGATTGGGATGAGTTTACTAAAGGGTGGCAACGCCTCTTACAGAGTGGTGGTGTAACACCAACAGAAGACTTAGAGAGTTTCTTTAGAGAGGCTGGTGAAGCACCGCAGGCTGATTACACTAAGAAGATTTACAACAAGACTAATGCTGATTCAAGTGAACGTCTTGATGACGGTAAGACAGGTTAATATGGGAGAATGGAGGTATGAGTAGTGATTGCCTAAATGAACGCAGTGTAGACACTAGCACCATTACAGGGAGGATGAGATTACTCACTGGTGATTACTTTGAGAATGAATACTTCTTAGAAGATGATGTTTACTTACACCTATACGCATTGGCTGGTAATAATGAACTAGAGGGAGCTATTGAAGCACTAGAGTCTATTATTAACAACATTGCACTAGCACCTAAAGAGTGGCGTAGTGGAGACGTATGGGAGAAAGGACAAGACATTAAGCAACTAGAACGTAGACTGATTGCACTCAAGGTACGTAAGCGTGGTGTTCGTGTTCCAATCGTAATGAAGTCAGACCGTAAAGGTTGGGGAGACTTTGAAAAGGCTTTTGGTAAGAGTGATTATTAAATAATAATAGGGGTGTAAATATGAGTATGTTAGAGAAGATGCTAGGTTCGTTCAAGTCTAAAGCACAGACCAATTCTAAAGCATTAGAAGACCAAGTTAAACTAAAGTTAAAGGGTGTTGTGTATGATGACGAGCTAGTGGAAGCTCTACTACCAACATTTATGAAGCTCCAAGGTGTTGAGGGTTTCAGTGAGGTTATGGAACTACTTGAAAGTAAGGAGCAACAGATTGAAACCATTAGTGGTGGTAACTGGTTCAAGAAAGAAAGTAGTGATGACCTTGATGGTGACGATGTAAACTTAAACAAACAAAACAAAGAAGGTGAATCATCTACTGACTTAGTAGACGAACTTCTAAAATCTAAATATGAGGGTAAATAAAATGGCTAAATTAGCAACAGTAAAAGCAAAAGAAGATTTCATTGTACAAATTAATGGTGATTATAACGTACCATTTGATGAACTCCTTTTAACAGCAAAAGTAGCTTCTGGTGACTACATCTTGAACGTAGGTATTGCAGCAGCAGATGGTGAGAGTGGTGATTATGCTCGTGTCTTAGTGCGTGGTAACCCAACTACAGTAAACGAGCAAGCTATTAACTTTGGTTCAAACCCAAAACCAGCAGCACTAACCTTTCTTGCTTCTAAAGGCATCATCGTAGTTAACAAGTAATTTTAATTCAATAGGAGAAACAACAAATGATTCTTAATAACAGTCAAGTAGTAGACCAAACCACAGCCATTGAACGAGTACCATTTAAGAATGGTCTATTTGGCGCTTTAAACCTTTATGCAAGCGAGACTGTACGTGGTGATGCAATCACCTTTGATGTTCGTTCTAACAGCCTACACGTATTAGATGACCACTTACGTAACGTAGCTCAAAAGAATGGTTCAGAAGACACACAGTTTGACATTCACACAATGGCAATCCCACACTACCCAATCAGTAAGACCATTGGTCGTGAGAAGCTGGCTGGTGTTCGTGCCTTTGGTAAAGAGGGTGAGCAGATTGTAGCACAAGCTGTAGCAGAAGAACTTGAAAAGCAAGCAGCACGTCATGATTTACAAGAGGAGTACTTGAAAGCTCGTATGACTTTGAATGGTGTTGTGTCTACAACCCACTACGGTGACATTGACATGGCAACAGAGTTTGCTATTAGTCGTCCTACCCAAGTAGTTGCAGTAGCAGGTGTATTACCAGCCCTACGTGAAGCTATGAGCAAGTCTAAGAAAGGCTTAACCAATGGTGGTCGTGTTGCAGGCTTTGTAGCCTTTGTTGGTGTCACTATGTTTGAGCGCATCATCTCTAGTGAAGATGTTAAGACAGCTTACCAGTTCTCACAAGGTGCAGGTAACGTCCTACGTAACGAACTAGGTTCAGTAGCTAATGGTTATACCATGTTCCGCTTTGGTAACATCGACATCGTTCTGTATGACGACACCTTTACCACTAAAGACGGTACTGTAGTTACATTGTTGGGTGATGATGAGGGTGTATTAGTACCACGTGCAAGCCTTGGTCGTACATTCTACGGTTCTAGCTCAACACTAGGTGGTTTAGGTTCAGTTGGTTCTAAGCGTTTCGCACAAGCCTACCGTGACCCTAAAGACCGTTACATTGAAGTAGAGTCAGAGCAATCAACTCTAGTAATCAATGAACAGTTTGGCGCTACTGTTAAATTAACATTAGCATAATACTTTAGTATTGCATTAATAAGGGAGTGGGTGGTGGTGGTTAATAGCCGTCTCTACTCATTCCCTTTTTTCGTTTATAGACCTTAATAATAGGAGGGTATTCTATATGCCTCATAAGAACTTGGGAGACAAGTCACAGATTAAAGGGGGAGCTGCTAGAGGTAAGAGGAACTTCACCTTTCATCTAACCCAACAAGACTTAGGGGAAATAGAGATTATAGCCCCTATTAGTATTAAGCAAGAGAAGTATTTGAATGACCAAGAGAATGACATTATTGTATGGGGTGGAGCAGCAGGCTCTAGTAAGACTTACATCAGTCTAATCAATATATTACTGTCAGCTTATACAGACAAGAACTACGTAGCTTCTATTGCTAGACGTTCACAGAAACAAATGAAAAGTGCTGGTTCACTGTGGTCTACAGGAACTAAGATGTTTGCACCAATGGGGATTAGTTCTAATAATATAGAATTGAGTTGGTCATTCCCAAACAAAGCAGAAGTTAAGTGTCACCACTTAGACGGTAATCAAGATGACTGGCAAGGTACGCAGTGTACAGAGTTCCTAGTAGATGAAGCTCAACAATGTAAAGAAGATGATGTTTGGTACTTAACATCTAGGTTACGTAGTAAGAGTGAGAAGAAGCATCAGTTACGTATGACTTGTAACCCACTCAACACTTCATTCTTATGTGATTGGCTAACTAAGGGAGGTTACTTACTAGAGAGTGGATTACCTAATATGGAGATGGATGGTGTAACCACTTATATGGTTCAAGTAGCTGGTGAGTTCCATTGGTTCAGTAGTTTAGCTAAAGTTAAAGCTACCTATGGTTCTGCTGTAGAACGTAGTGCATTGAAGTTTGTGTATTATTCAGCAACTGTGTATGACAACCCATACATACGCAAGTTTAACCCCAGTTACATTACTAAACTAGAGAACCTAAAGACTGTAGAGCGTATGAGGCTGTTAGAGGGTAACTGGTACGCTAAGGTTGAGAATGATGGTTTCATTGATGCAGAGTGGTTTCTACCAATCCCTAGACGTGAAGTACCATTACAATTACCCAGTATTAGGTGTTGGGATTTTGCTTCCACCAAACCACATGAAGGTAACAAAGACCCTGACTGGACTAGGGGTGTTAAGGCATCTTATGACAAAGAGAGTGGTGAGTTCTACATCTTAGACATGGTAGGTGTTAGAGACAGACCAGCCATAGTGCAAAACCTACTAATGACCACTGCTAGTTCAGATGGTAGAGAAGTCTACCAAGGTATTCCCTTGGATGCTGGTCAAGCTGGTAGAGTGGTTATGGATGCTAAGAGAGCAGAGCTTATGAACATCGGGGTTAAGGTGTTAACCAGCGCTGCGAGAAAGAGTAAGTTAGAACGTGCAGAGCCATTCTTAATAGCATTACAAGCAGGTAAGGTTTACGCCATTGATGGAGTATTCACTAAAGAACACATGAAAGAGTTAGAGAACTTTGATGGTAAGAAGAACAATGGTTGGCATGATGACATCATTGACTGTCTAGCAGACTGCTTCAACCACTTAACAAGTAGTAACTTAATCCCTACACTAAGAGTACCTAGAGATGGTGTAGGACAACGTAGGAATAACAGGATGGGGGGTAATACATTATTATGAGGGGATTAGGTATTCGTAGACAACAAGTCTATTACATAGTCGTAGCTGGTTACGATGGTAACACAGAAGGGGGTTTAACAGGTGCTATTATTAGTAGTCCTAGAATTATGACCTGTACTGTGCAACCAGACGTAAAGCTAACAGAGACTAAGTTAGCACAAACAGAGACTAGGAAGTCTAGGTATATTAACGTATACACTTCACAACAAATAGATGTAACAGACTTTACTGATTACATTCTAACAGAACCAACCTTACAACCAACACTACCATTAAAGACATTCAAACCAGAGTTATGGATTTGGTATAAGAATGAATGGGCATTGGTTAAAGGGGATGGTGACTACACTAGAAACAACAGAGGTGTTAAACACAACCTATATAAAGCTGTACAAGACCTAGAAGCCGACACTGTATTGTTTCCACAGGCTATTGCTATTATAGAATCAATGCCAGCACTAGGTGATGTAGGAGCTTATGAAAAGGCTGTAAGGCATTTAGAACAATTAACACCAATAGCATTAGAGACTTATTTAGGAGAATAAATATGAGTAATCAAACAGAGTTCACAGCGTTAATCAACAGAATCAATACAGCTACCAATACACTAGAAGCTAACGTACTGTTATTAAAGAATGCTGGTGTAACAGTAGGTGAGGGAGTTCAACAGGTAGCAGAGGACTTGATTCAAGTTAACTTAGCTGTAGAACTAATTGAACAGATTAAGTTAGACGTAGAAGCTGTACAACAAGACGTACAGACCACTAGAGGCGTTATTGAGGCTAACATAACCCTTAGTGAAACACAGGTGCAAGATGCACTACAGGCTGTTACAGAAGCAGAACAACTTGTAGACTTATTACTTACATCAGCACCATTCCAAGAAGCACCTATTAACGGTAAAGTCTTTGGACGTAAAGATGGTCAGTGGGAGGAGATTGTAGCTGGTGATGAAGTTGCAGTAGTTACTAAGGTTAATGGTGTTGAACCAGACTTAGGTGGTAATGTAATTATTGATGCAGCAGCAGTAGGTGCTAAGTCTTCTACTTATGTTCCTAGTTGGGATGAGGTTACAGGTAAGCCTTTGTTTGGCTCATTAGCAGCTAAGGATGAAGCACCAGTAGACTCTAAGCAGTATGCACGTAAAGATGGTGAGTGGAGTGAGGTAGTTATTCCAGAGCAGACAGCACCAACATGGAGTGAAGTTACAGGTAAGCCTCTATTCGGCACTATGGCTACACAGAACGATGCAGCCTCTACAGCTACTACATACTTACGTAAGAAAGGGGAATGGGTTGAGTTTGTAGCACCAGAAGTACCAGTAGTAGGTGCAGTACCATTCCCAGTACCAGCTACAGCGCCTGACTTAGATGGTGATGAATGGTTAGAATGGATTGATGCAAACCCACACGTACCAGTAGCACTTAGTCGTGTTGGTGGTGGTTACAGTGGTGGTCAATACCAAGGTGGTGCTTCCTTCTTTACACCAGAGAAGATTAGTCAAATGCCCACTGCATCCTATTCATTCAGTACTGTAGACTTTGGAAGTGATGTACCAGTGTTACAAGGTGAACAAGGTATTATAATTAAGTACAGTGATGACATGGTAGTAGCCATCCTTAAAGGTGATGGTGTTTCAGTTACACCTAAGTACTTAACTTGGTCTGCTTCCAATCCTAATTGGACTGACATTACAGACAAACCAGTAGTAGAGAAAGGGTTTAAGATTAACTACCCAATCATCTACAAACAAACCACAGTGAGTAGCTGGCCTGAACTAAACCCTAATGATGCTACAGCCCTTAAAGATTGGATTGGTAGTGCTGCGGGGGTTGCTATGTACGATGCAACAGGTCAACCAGCTAAGGTTGGTTACTTACCTAATGCTAACTATTCATTTATTGTTAATGACTTTAAAGTAGGTTCACCACTTAGGGATTATAAGGGTGTTATTACTAAGTTCAATGACACTGTGTCTATAGCCAAAGCTGTTAATAGTGCTGGTGTTACTAAACTATTCTCTTGGACTTCTACAGCACCTACATGGGTTGAAGTAGCTGGTGAATCAGCAGGTGGTAACACAGTCACATGGGAGAGTATTACTAACAAACCAACCTTTGGAACTCTAGCTTCACAGAATGATGTTAGCTCTACAGATGGTGTTAACTATGTACGTAGGAATGCCTCATGGAGAGTGTTACCAGCATCAGTACCAGAAGCCCCTAATGATGCTAATAAGTATGTACGTGAGAGAGAGGGGTGGACTGTACTACCAGACTTCTTAGAAGATGCTCCTAACAACACTACTGCTTATGTTCGTAAAGGTGGTGTATGGGTTGCAGAGACTACTGGTGGAGGTGGTAGTACATTAGGACACCCAATAGAGAAGCAGATTAAGTACTTAGGTGTTGTTACTAATAACTGGCCTATGTTAAACCCTAATCAACCTGTACGTATGGAAGATGTAGCAATCTATTACACGTATATTGATGTAACACAATGGTCTACAACCAGTAATGAAATATGGAAAGCATTGGATTCAGCTAAGGAATTACCATGTGGTAGCTACTCATTTAGAACCAATACGTTCAGTGGTACAGCTACAGGACTTACTGGTAAGGCTGGTATTATTATTAAGACTGATGCAGTTACAGCTACAGCATTTGTTAACAGTACAGGTACTACACCAGCAACCGCACCAGAGGTTTATACTTGGGACACAAGAAGCTATAAGTTCCAACTTGCACACAAACCAACAACACCTTAACAACACCTTAACAACATATATGAGGTGTGTTAGGAGGGAATAGAAACAATTAGTGAGGCTTTTATGGGGGGTATTGGTGTTTAATAAAGCAACTATAATGTTGAGAGATTACAATTCAGTAACTAATTTATGGAAAGTATTGTAAACACCCTATGAAAACCCTGTAAAAGCCCTTACTAAAATCACAAAAAGCCCTTGTTAAAATCCTGAAAGCCACGTGGCACTAGGTGTGTAGAGGAGTACATAGAGGAGAGAGTGATGCTGTTTAGGGAGAATATAGGGAATTGGGAAGGAGTGTTTTGTTAAGCCTTTTTTCACCATTATACTCTTTTGTATATTAATGGTGGAAGTGTTAGTTAGTTTGGTTATAAGTATAATAG
>UZAT01514290.1_pt1 | contig 10702 bp, 18 predicted proteins | sample 2160861 | NCBI WGS metagenome assembly UZAT01 (sample SAMEA5138306, study PRJEB28736) | viral metagenome | reverse complement strand
GGATCAACCGTGATCACTTTAGGCATTGTCTGCCACCTCTCTCAGCGCAAGCAGATATCCATTCTTGCTGTCCGCAATCCGAACAACGCGATACGTCGCACCATTAAACGTCACTCTGTCACCTTCAAAAACAGGACAGTTCCCGCAAAGAGAAACCGTCCTGCTGTAATCGGTCAAATCACCGAATATCTCATTCGCTTCTTCGCCGACAGCAGCGCTAACGTTCCAATACGCCGTGACAGGTGCGCCGTAAAGCTTCTTCTTTTCAAGCGTATCGTTGCCATACGCATCGTAAATCGGCTCAGCGCCGATCACGTTTTCGTAAGTGACCTTGCGTCCGTTGCGCTTAAGGGTGCGCATTGAGCGTCACCCCCGCACACATCGGAATAATCTGCTTGATCAGGCTGGGAGAAATGCTCCCCGCTTCATACGTTCGGCTGATTCCGTTTTCGCTATGAGCAAGTTCGCCCTCCGCGCCCATCTTGTTAAACAACTCCAGCGCGATGGAGATTTGAATTCGCTCATACTGAGCAGGCACTTCCATGTCCTCTGGATAGCCAAACGGGAATCGGCGGTTAAGCACGATCTCCCTAGCCTGCGCAAGCAGTTCGGACAGCAAATCGTCACTTGCCGTATCCGGCTCAATGCGCTGTCTCAGGGCGAAAATCTTTTCGACTTCCGTCATTTGCTGCCCACCTCCTCATGATTACTTCGTAATCTTGAAAGCCTTGGTCGCATCGGTCAGCGCGGCAAGGTAATACTTGCGGCTGATGATGGTGTTCTTACGGATGTTCGCGTCATCCGCAGCACGCGGCGGCTGCTCGATCTCAACGCCCTTCTTATTGAACAGGGTAACAGCCTCGCGAGTACCACCGACGATAGTGCCAGCAACCGCATCCTTCTTGGTATACAGGTTGATGCCAGCGACAGTGCCGACGTAGCCGTTGCGGGCAAAAGCCTCAACGTACTTCAGATCTTCCTTGAGCGCCTTGCGCAGAGCAGCCATATCAGTCGGATTCACGAACGCGAAGATGCTCATGCCCTCAAGATGCTCGGAATTCATCAGAGCACCAGCGTCAACGAACGCACCGAAATCAAACGCAGAAGCGGTAATGGTCTGAGTAGCCTTGTTGAACTCGGCGAAGATGTCGGCGTTGACAGTGTTGAACATGTCGGTCGCCATGTGACGAACGCCAGTCTGAAGCAGCATCGGATCAGTCATCGCCTGCTCATCGAAATACTCAAAGCGGTTCTGCGCCAGCAGAATTTCGTACTCAACGTCAGAGTAGTTGACCTCAATGGACTTGGTGTTACCGTTGCCCATAGTCACCTTCTCAGTGCCGTCAGTCGCACGATACACGTTGATCTTCTTCTTCATGCCCGGAACGCCGACCAGAGAATTGTCAACGGTACAGAACTGCTGAAGATCAAGATGAGAGTTGTACTGATCCTCGATCTCGTTCGCCAGCACAAAATTGTCATAGATAACATGCGCCATAAGTTAAGCCTCCTTGTAAAACTCCTTGTACTGTTCCGGCTTCTCTCTGGCGAAAGCGGCTTTCTCCTCAAGCGACAGCTTGCGGAAATCCTCCTTCGTCATGCCTTTGCTTCCCTCACCGGACGGGGGAGCAGGCGTATCCTTGAGCAACTGCGCTCTCAGATTCTTTTCCTTTTCGGCAATGAACTTTGCGTGATTCGCAAAGATTTTTTCGGTATCGCCGCTTACCATCGCTTTCGCAGTTTCGGTAGCAAGCTTCTCGTCATAGCCAAGGCTCATCCACTTTTTGGTGTTCGCGTCAATCGCCTTTTCAGTGCGGAGCGTTTCAAGCTCGGCCTGCATGCTCTTGAATGCTTCATCCTGTTCAGCCTTGGCCTGTTCGTCGGCAGACAGCCTTTCGCGAAGCTGCTTTTTATAAGCGGCGGCCTCGCTTGCCGCCTTGTCCATCAGTTCCTTCTTTACGAACCCGGACATGTCAACGTCATACGCCTCCAGCGCCGCAAGCTTCTCCTCTGCGGTCATGTCGGCGTAACCTTCGATCTTGCTGATATCAATCTTCATATTTTTTGCCTCCTGCGCTTGTTAAAGGAGATCTCCCTCCTGTTTATGCGTTTGGTAAGCGGTTCTCTCCGCTATAAAACAAAAACGACGCAAATCCCCGTTGAAGGGGATAGCGTCGTCAATGCGACTGGATGTTTGGTTTAAGTTGTTTGCTCCCACCAAGCCGGATTCAGATTAGTGACTGCGTCGATGGGGCAGAACCTCATATAAAGCGGAATATTAATGGTATCTGCCGAAATTTCGTCACCCATGTTGTTGTAGAACTTTGCTTCAAAGCCATATTTCTTGACCTGCGCAAGACTTGCGTTCCTGTAATTGCAATCGCAAGTGCTTAACGAATAGCCCGTGCCGTCTTCGCGCAAATATGAGGCAAAGCATAGCGAATAAAGGAGCATGTCCATATGATACAGTTCGATCTTTCCAAGCTCGACAGTATCAGACCATTTACCAAGCGGGAAAAATGCATCAAAGCGGTAATTTGCCGCAATGCCGTCAAGAGCCTTAATCACATCATACTGATTAGAAACAGTAGTTCCGTTTTTCAGCAGATTAACATAGCTGTCTTGCAGAACCGTTTCGGCCAATGCGTCAACAGTCTCTTTAGTGCCAAGAATCGCGGCTTGCCTTGCGGCTTCAGCACCGTTCATGATAAGCTGCCACGAATAACAAGAACTGCCATGACAATTCTTAGAAATGGACTGAAGTTCATAGATATCTCCAGTCTTAGTGTTTTCGTAAAACTGGCCTACTTCGCCCTGAGTCTGGATGGACGGTGCGCCCGCCCCGGTGAGCTTGCCCATGCAAAAACCTCCTTGTTTACTCAGAAAACTCTCCGCGAATATACTTCGCATCAATCTCGTCAAGCGTAGTGCGCTCATTGCAGCGAGTATACGCGCTGCCTGCACCGTGCCTGATCGTTACGGCCTCGCCGGTAATCGTGGAAACGTTGACGATGGCATAGCATCTTGCACGTCTGCATCGAAGCTGCGCTTCGCCGTCAACACGCCCCATCAGCGATCCGCAACGCGGACAACGGATATCACGCATTTTTCTTCTTCCTTTCCTTCGCGGGCTTCTGCTGGGCAACCGGAGCTTCCTTGATAAGCTGCGGACGCTTGCCCGTCGTGATCTTAGCTTTCCTCATACTCTTCGTCCTCCGGAATAAAGTAACACCTACATCCCCAATGGGGCTTCGGTGGAATCTTATTGATCGGGTATACCTTCTTGTGCCGTGCCTTGCATTCCGGGCATCTGCGCTCATCGACCTGAGTAATCCATCGGACGCGCTTAACGCCCATATCCTTATACGCAGTGATCACCGCATGATCTTCGACCATGATGCCAAACTGCTGCGTCTGCCGAATCCACAGGGACGCTGCGCGTCTGATCGCCTCCAGCTTATTGCGGCTTGCAATCACAGCCTCGGCAAACCTTGCACGCTTGCGGTCAACCTCATGCTTATACACATATTCCGTTACTGGATTGTATGCCGCGAGGAACGCCAGCAGCCAAGCGGCAGAAATACTCCTGCCGGGTGGCCTGCCGGTGATATCCTCGTATCGCGCACGTGCGACCTTAAGAAACGCTTCTTCGTTTTCTTCTTCAAGATCGTGATACAGGGTTTTACTTTCCTGCAACACGTTAAGCTCGTCCATCGCCATCATCCGGCGACTTCTTGCGAACTTCCTGAGGATCATCGCCCTCAGTTTCTTCATGGACGTGTCCGTCCTCTGATACATCTTCATCGTCCGTCACATCCCATTGCTTCAAAAACTCTTTGCTCTGCATGTAAATGTCCGTCGGATCATTCCACAGACCACAGGTAGCAATCGCAACCTTCGGCGCAATGCCGGAAGTAAGCAACTGCTGGAGCGCTTGAGCTTTCGTCGTGATATTGTCCACATAACGGCGAGTGAACTTGATTTCGATATCCTGAAGCTTAAGCGGAGTGCCAAGCGTGTCGCGCAGAATTCTCAGCACAAGCTTCAGGAACTTCTTCTCGCTGCACTTAAATTCTTGCTCGGTGCTCTTGGCTCTCGCTTCAGCCTGCTCCCAACCGCCACGCAGGATCACGGCACTGCCGGTATCGCTGGTGCTTGCACTCTCACCAGACTGTGACGGTACGCCGCAGATACTCAGCACGCTATGCCTGATCGCGTCCGCAAGCGTCTGAATGTCGTTCTGCTTCATTGCAGCACTCAGATACTTCGCGTCCACACCTTCTGGCAGACAGAGCATCTTGTACTCCTCAAGGTTCTTGAGTGCATCCTCGTTGATACTGCCTCCAAGCAGCGCAAGGAAACTGTTCACATACTGGACGATATCGTCAAGCCTGTTGCTCTGCACTTCGTTGAGCGCATCAAGCAGCGGAAGCACGATCTCAAACGCACCAAGCCTTGCGTCGTTCGCAGGGTATTCGATGATCGGAATCATTCCAAGCACATGCGGCTGCGCCTTGGCGATCAAGCCGTCTACGATCTCAAAGTACATGTCGTTCGTATAAACGCTATGCACCGTGCTCTGATCTTCCTTCGTGATCGACTTAACGCCCATCACAGGCTTGTTGCCGATGCCACTGCTGTACACGACGAACGTATACCTCGGATCAAGCGTATAGAACTCAAACGGAGGCTCATCCTCGTCTGCGCCCTTATACGGCAGCGCCATACGATACGCAGTACCGGCGATGTGCATCCAGTCAGCAAGCTTCCTGTCAGCAGCGGACTTATCCTGCGCGAACATCAGGTCATTCAGCGTATCAATCGCCTTGACAAGCGATTCGTTCTCGCCTCTCTGAATATACTGCACAGGTTCACCGAAACAATAACCAGTCTTGAAGTTTACGATCTCGTTTGCACGGTTCTCGCAAATCTTATGGTTGATCGTCGGGCGAACCTCTTTCGTCTTTTCAAGAATCGGCGTTTTGCCCTTGTAATAGTTATAGAGATACTCAATCTCAATCTGATTCTGAGTATGCACTGACAGCACTTTGTTCAGTACATCACACACGTTTTCGGCGGTTACGGAAGACACGTCCGTATAGATAACCGCTCGACCAAACATCTGCATCTTCTTCACCACCTTCTCTCTTATATTATGGCATTTTCTACCTTGTCAATCAATGTAGTTGCCAAAGTATAATATATTATATTTTAGAACGGTCTGCGCATGACCGTCACCATGTGGCTGCGCGTATCCAGAAGCTCAACCAGCATCGCAAGACTATCCGGCGCATCGTCGTGCTTATTCTTGCCCGTCTGCACAAACAGTGTCACTTCCTTCATAAACGCTCGGTATTCCTTGCTCCGGTGTGCTTCGTCGATGAAGTAGAACTTCTTGATATCCGGCGCAAACTGGATGATCCTCGACAGCTTGCTCTGATTCGTCGGCGCACGCTTCGTACTCATGTTAATTCGTACCCCATCAGCACGCAGCACCTCGTCCACCTTCTCGCAGTACGCATCGCCACCGTTGTTCGCTTCAAACCGCGCCATGTGCGGATGATGCTGTTTAAGTTTTCCTACCACGACAGGCCGCGTCACTTCTTTGTCGCCGCTATTGAACACCACATCGTGAATATATACTGCATCGCCGTACACATACGCAATCGGCATACTCAGGCTATCTCCACCGCCGAATGCAACGTCGCATACAGCAACGATACGATCAGGTTCACCCTCTGGCAGCACGCCGTTGTACGTCTGCAATTCTTCCTGCGGAAACAGCAAGCCCTCACGGATATACGGCTGTCCCATGTACTTTGCCCACCATGTGGCCGCATCAATGCTGTTGCGCATGTCCACATAGTACGCTTTATCAAATCCGAGGCCATACTGATAATTGAAGTTGCTCTCGTCGTTTTCATCCAGCGCAGGAATCACTCGGAATCTATATCGCGGATTATCCGCATACTGCTCCGCAATCCTGCCAAGCGGATCGAACACATTCCAGCGTGTGCCGACCATCAGTTCAAGCGCACCCAGCTTCTTACGGTCTTTAAGCTGGTTCAGATACGCATCGTACTTATTCTGCAAGCGCTGCGGGTTCAACGATTCTTCCAAGTCCTCAATCAAGTCATCACAGTACAGAATACCGCCGCTGCCGATTTCAACAGCACCCGTCAGCGTACCGCCTACGGAACGACATGTCATCGTCGGGAAACGCTTATTCTTTACCAGATCCAGCGTACAGTTCTTCGCGCTCGTATTCGCCACTGTAACGCCCGGAAACACATCTGCCCAGCGGTACGTCTCCCCATCACTGATGATACTCAGGATTTCTCGATAGAATCCCTCCGTCAACACTCCACTATGACCACTCATGACATTCGCCACTTCCGGTCTATGCCCGATCACGAACGTCATGAACAGAATGCACAGCGTAGATTTCCCCACGCGAGGCGGGAGCGATACGCCCAAGAAATCAATCTTCCCGTCGAACAGGTCTTGCAGATCATTCACCAGCGGCAGCAGTTGCTTGCGTCTAGGCAGATAGAACCGCTTCTCCGGTTCGCGATCCTTCTCAAGATAGATCAGATAGCTATCGAATACGCCGTTCTGCGCTTCCAACAGGTAAGTTTTATATACCAGTTCAAGTGCTGCACCAGTACCCAGTTTCATGCACTCACGACGTACCCAGCGGCTTGTATCCAGCTTAATTTCTCTGTCCTCACACTGCACAGCAAGATCAAACAAATCTTTCAGCGTTTCATCCGTCTGCGGTAGACGTTTAATTTTTTCGATCATTGTTTTCCCTCCTAAAATAAAAAGACGGCGTATCCCGTCTTACAGGCAGTGGCCTGCGTAGGGGATAGCCGTCAATGCGGATTATATTATTTCGTTACTGCAACCTATACCACTTGCTCCTGCTGATACCCAGCTCCTGACACGCCATCGTAACAGTCAGATCACCAGCAGCTACCTTTTCCGCATACTCTGCGTATCTCGGTACTTCCAGCGGCTTACGCCCTTCGCGGTATCCTTCCTTCATACGCGCAGCGGCTTTCCCTTCCTGAGTGCGTTCGACGATCATATCGCGCTCAAACTCCGCAAACGCCAGCATCATTTGAACCATCAGCTTGCCCATCGGCGTATCATCGATCAATCCCATATTCAATATGTGGATCTTGATTCCCTTCTTATGAAGCTCTTTTACGATGTTGCCACCCTCGGTCGCAGTTCGTGCTAGTCTGTCCAGCTTCGTGATGAACAGCGTGTCGCCAGCTTCAAGCTCTTCAAGCAGTGGGGTAAGCAACGGTCTATCCATCTTCGTGCCGGTGTAACACTCGCAGATCACTTCTTCAGCGCCAGCTTCCTTAAGCTGCTTCTCTTGCTCTGTAAGGCTGTTGCCGTTCTTCTCCTGACCGATACTGCTCACTCTCGCGTAACCGTATCTCATTTGTCTTCACTCCCAACAACGTAAGCGCCGTCGATTCGACCGGCTTTCCCACGCGGCATGATCACAAGCTCATATCCGAAATAGCGAAGCATTTCATTCAAAATCGGGATGGAAATGCTTTTTTTCTTACCGTTCAATCTATCCCACATTGTCGCCTGAGTGATCCCCAGTGCGCTTGCAACGCTTGCGTTGGTCTTGTTCTCTTTTTTCATGATCTCTTGGATAATCTCTTTTTCATTCATTTGCTTAGCCTCCCTTTGTTTGATCTTATTATAGCAATAAAGAAACCTCTTGTCAAGTGTTCTCTTGATATCAGAGCCTTTTTTATTTTTGCGGATAATTACGGGGATCACCCGGCGCAACTGGGGAACATGTGTTCCCCCGCCCCCCAGCACGCGAACGGATGTTCGCATATACGCGCCGACGAACATTTGTTCTTATTTACGATTTCTCGCCGGTACTGGTTAAAATGATCACGCACATTCCAACACATGCGCGCAAAGTGTTTCTAAACTCTTGAATTAAAACACGCTACAAACAATCAAGAAATAACTTGAAAAAGATTCAAGAAAACGCTTGACCATCAAGACATTACTTGATAAAATAAGGTATATCAAGAAATTACTTGAAGGGGGCTATTTTATGGAGATCAAAAGCAGGCTGGAGGCCTTGCACGCGATGTGCGAATGCAGGCGCATGGAGATTGACGGACGCTTTGAAAACAATCCTAAGGCGTATGACGTTCTGTTTGATGCGCTGGATATGTTTTTCAATCCGGAGAACAAGGGCGACAACGTAACAAGCGCCCTTGCATGCGGACTTGACCCGGTTTACGTCCGCTTTATGTACACCAAATAAAAAGGCCTTGCAGCGCTGCAACGCTAACAAGGCCGACTGTCCACCACTACACCACATAGCAAGGGACTTAATTATTATATCCCTTGCAACTAAAAATGAAAAGGGGTAAACGAAATGAAAACTATGAGACAATTCGAAAAAGAAACTGGTATCCGCTTTAATATGAACATGTCCGGCAAAATGTCCGGTGTTAATTGCTTAAGCACCTCTAATCTCGTTAATCCGTTCTGTATCGCTAGAAAGAAAGATCCGAATTCTATCTGCTCTAAGTGCTACGCAGACACGACAGTAAAACGCTATAGCGCCCTGCAGCGCAACATGCTTAACAATACGGAGATTCTTACCGAAAAGCTTTTCGAAATCTCCGATATGCCGATAATTAACGATCTGATTTTCCGCTTTGAGGCTTTCGGAGATCTGTTGAACGCCACGCAATGTATTAACTATTTCAGACTTGCAAAGGCTAACCCACAAACGCGTTTCGCGCTTTGGACTAAAAATCCCGGTTTCGTACGTCAAGCGATCCAAACCGAAAGCAAGCCGGAAAACTTGATCATTCTTTTAAGCTCCGCAAAGATCGGAGAAAAGGCCGACGCTAGCAAGTTTGATTTCGTGGATAAAACGTTCACTGTTTACCGCAAAACAGAGATGCCGGAAGAAATGATTAACTGCGGAGCGCGTGCCTGCTTTGCCTGTCAACGTTGCTATAGAAAAGACACTGAAAACGAGATCCGCGAATACTTGAAATAATGGAGGTAAACAGCATGATCACTTTCACCGCGCCCACCATCGCCGGAACATACATTCTCAAGGCCATGTTTCTGATTGCTTGCATGATTGCTGCCGGTATGGTAATCGCAGCGGACGCAGGATTTTAACCAACAATGGCGAATATCATACAGGAGGTGACAAAATTGAAAAACATGGGATGCCTCGGCACGCTGCTGATGTGGACTATCGGCCTGCCGTTCGTAACGCTTTACTATTTTATCAAGTACATTCGATAATTAACCGGCCTGCGTAGGAGGTACGAAAATGAAAAAAGAATATAAATACACCATTACGCCGACGGCAAGCGGCGATCTTTGGACAGTAGAAGTGCTGCACGACGGCAAATACATTAATGAAATGCGCGAATTTTTCAATCACAAATACGCAGGAAAAGCGCCAAACAGAAAAATCACACAGCTTTCCCGTGATCGCGCTGCTGAATATATTAAGCGCCTTGAATCAGAAGGATATATTCGCTTGAATAAATTTTAAATAATACCGGCCTGCATATGCAGGCTTTTTATTTTGCCTTTAGACCGGCCTGAATGCTGCATGTTATGATCATACGTCTATACCAGATCCGGAACATTCCAGCGCCTTTTAAACGCCTCTAGTAGGCGTTTTTATTATAGCCTTTATTCCGGCGAATATAGGCATATGCCTCTATTTTGCGTTTAAACGCGTTTTAAGGCGCTTGTTTTGTTCGGAAGAGATTCTATCTACCACGTATATTAAAACGCTCCTAGGCCGCATTCTGCGCGAATCAGGGCGTAATAAAGCCCTCGCAACGCTATGCGCTGGAGGGCTATCCGGAGGCCATGCCCCGGCACTTTATTGCGGTGAAGCGTTAATGTGATAACGCGGCGCAGTGGTAACGCGGCAGAGCGCTAAAGGGCTGGAGGGACTTGGCAGCCTCCTCGCAGCGTCAGGGCAACTCAATAGTCGATGGTCGACAGGTAGTCGACAGTCGACAGCCATAGATTTTTCCTATGGAATAGTCGATAACATAGACTTTTTTCTATGATGTCGTACCAGTGACACATCATTCCTCCGGCAATTCAGCATATTTTGCTTCAATTACCTTCCGATCCTGATAGTTATCAATAGGATTCTCCGGCTTAAACACAATTTCCTGCTTATCCTGATAACCGAACATAACCTTACCAAGGAAGATACCGGACACCGGATTCACCTTACCGTTGAGCATGTAGCTCTCCCACATAGCCTCAAGAGTTTTGTACGCTTTCTCAATGATCGGAGCATGGGTGCTATTACGAACAACGCCATTCTTCCAGTTGCACACGGTATCCCTATGCACGCCAAGCGCATTGCACATACCGTTGACAGTCGGTTTCATATCATCCTCTGCGCAGTGATTGAAATACCACTCAAGGCGATCCTCCACCTGTTTCGGATCAGAGATATCGATAGGCGGCAGATTCCATGAAGCCATCGCATGCCGCAGATAGCGGGAATTATCACCCTTAGTAGTAAGCATACCATTATCGCCCACAACAGGTGAAGTCGTATTTGGTTTACCCTTCTCAAAAGCCATTCATATTCCTCCTCTGGTTCAGTGGTGCATGGTTCAAGCACTTTCAAATCCTCTTTATATAT
>UZAT01489144.1_pt1 | contig 10722 bp, 17 predicted proteins | sample 2160861 | NCBI WGS metagenome assembly UZAT01 (sample SAMEA5138306, study PRJEB28736) | viral metagenome | reverse complement strand
ATGTATCTGCAAGGGAGAAAAGACCCATATCAGAGGAAATGAGTCGAAAGTCCCATACTTTTACCCACGGGTTCACATTATGTGAACACAAACGGAAAGGAGGACACATTTTGAGCACTATCAAGTTTAATCAGGAGCTCCAAAGGATCGAGATCGATCCTCCGAAGAGGCCGAAGAAGCTAACCGGAACCCGGCTCGCCGCTGTTCTCGGTCACAATAAATGGAGCACTCCATTCGAGGCGTGGTGCGCTATCACTCGAACCTATGAGAAGCCGTTCGAGGGTTCTATCTACACCGAGGCCGGAAAGGTCATCGAGCCGAAGATCACCGACTATCTCCGCAAGCGGTATTTCATGGAGCTCAAGAGCCCCGAGGACGTTTACGGTGAGGACTTTTTCAAAAAGACATGGGGCGACTTTTTCGGCCACATCAAGATTTTCGGCGGCATGTGGGACGCACTCGGCGAGGACTACGTCGTCGAGATCAAGACCACGAAACGCGCCGAGGACTGGGAGAACGAGCCTCCTCTGAATTACATGCTTCAGGGTGCCCTCTATGCGTGGCTGCTAGGGTTCGACGATGTGCTGATGGTATGCGCATTCATCGAGGATGAGGATTATCAGCATCCGGAGAATTTCGTCCCGACGATCGCGAACACGATCCTGCATCGGTTCAAGATTTCCGAGAGGTTCCCGCATTTCGAGGACGAGGTCATTCTCCCCGCGACGCTGTGGTGGACTGAACACGTCGAAAAAGGCATCTCCCCCGAGTACGACATCGCCAAGGATGCTGAAATCATCAAGGCTCTGAGGACGAATGTCGTCGGTGATGATGCGAACGACGAGGCCCGGACGCTCTCCGATCTGGTTGTCGAATATGAGTCCGTCATCGAGGACATCGATCGACTGCGTGAACGATACGGCATCGATAAGCTCGAGGCGCTGGCGAAAGAACTGAACGATCAGATCAAGGCTCAACTCGTCGCCCAGTTCCGCGAGAGCGATAAGTCGGTGAAATACGGTTCCTCGGCGTGGACGTACACCGTCACTAAGTCCGAGAGAGCGACGATTGACGCGAAAGCCCTCAAGGCTGACAAGCCGGATATTTTCGCGGCATACGTGAAAAAGTCCACGGCCTACACGCTCAAGGCGAGCGCGAACAAAGAATAGGAGGAAACATCATGAAGTTTGAAAAGCATCTCAAGAACACCGGCATCTATGGTGTCATCTTTACCGCATCCAATGGCGACAAGTATCTCCGCACCGGCAGGAACGGAAACGTTCTCGCGCGTATCCCTGCGGGGTTCGCTCCCATTGGTTCGCCCGCGACCTATGATCTCGAAGGTTGGATCAATGATATTCTCATCGGAGACAGCGAGAGCCTCAACGTCGCTCGACTGTTCGCCGCATGGCTGGCGAAGGATGGTAAAGCAAAGGACATCCGTCGAGTCTGGGCCGATGCGATTTCTCCCGATGCGGTCGGTGAGCGTCGATGTTCGATTGATAACGCCGCTTTCGGTCTGATCGAGCGCGGCGACGATGTGCGCATCTTCGACCCGAGCATTGACTGTTCTCTCGATCCGGATGATCTGGAACCCATCGACGAGCCTGCGGAGGTTGAGCATACCGAGACGATCACTCCCGCGCTCGTGATTCTGGATCACGACGAGAACGTCGTCGGTATCATTCTCGAGCCGTGGTGGGAGAATTGACTGCCGTTTTAATCGTGCTACTGGGGATCGCGCTGATCGCGTCTCCGGCGGCACGATGCGCCGAAGAATTTGAAGAAGTCCGAGAGGACGCAGAAGACGAAAAATAGGAGGATTTCACAATGGCAAAATTCACACTGAGCAAGCCGAACGGCTTTACCCTGATCCCGGAAGGATTCCACGTTTTCAAGGTTGTCGACGTGGACATGTCCAAGTATGACGATTACGGCAAGATCGCAATCAACCTGGAGACCGTGAACGGTCAGAAGCACACGGAGCGTTTTTCACTCAAGGACAACAAGGGCGAGCTGAACGAAAAGGCGTATAACGCATTCTCGTATTTCTGCCGCACGGCTCTGAATGACTACAAGAACGACGACATTGACACCGATGATCTGATCGGTCGGTTCATTCGCGCCGAGGTCAAGCATGTCGAGAGCACGACGATCAACGAGCGCACCGGCAAGCCGTACGTCAACGCGAATCTCGGCGATAAGGAACCCGCTCTCGGTTTCGATGGTGATGCCGACGATGTCGAGTCCGACGATGTCGAGTCCGACGAACTGGAGGAACTGTGATTCACGAGCGTGATCTTCAGTCGAAGTGCTTGAAATGGCTGCGAGATCGCGACATCTACACCATTAACACACACGGTGACGGCTGGGGCGGTAAGGGTACGCCGGACTTGACAATGTGCGTCAACGGTCGTTTCGTCTGCGCAGAGCTGAAAGTCGGCGAGGGCGAAATGAGCTCAGCTCAAAAGCTGCACCGCGTGTGGATCGAGCGTAACGGGGGAATCTTCTTCTCCCCCTACACGCTCGGGGAATTTATCGAAAAAATGGAGGGGATCATCAAAAATGAATAGAGAATACGTGATCCTCAATGAGAACAAGGAGCCGATTCATAAATTCAAAAACGGCGGAAAGCCGTGGGAAGAAGTCAAAAACGAGGCAAACCTCGCGCTGATCGTCCCCGAGGGATTCGTCGTTCTGGATTTTGACACAGAGTCGGATGCAAAAATCATCAAGGCAATTGTCGAGGGGATGAATCTCCCGGTTCGCGTGATGCAGACGACGAGAGGCGTCCACGTTTGGTTCAAGGCTCCGGAGGGCGAGGAAATCAAGAACGGCATCAAGCAGAGACTCGCGATCGGCATCTATTCCGACCGAAAGGCCGGAGGGCGAAACGCCTATGTCAAGATCAGAGACGGCGGCAAGAATCGCCCGTGGATCAAGTCGACGAATTTTGATGACCTGATGGTTCTCCCCCGCTGGCTCCGGCCGATTCAGGGCATCCGCGACGGCGGGTTCGATTTCAAGGCTCTCGGTGAGGGTGGCGGACGGAATCAAAAGCTCTTTAACTACATCGTGTATTTGCAGAGCAAAGGATTCACCCGCGATGATATTCGAACCACGATCCGAGTGATTAACGACTATGTGTTCGAAAAGCCTCTCGACGATGAGGAGATGGACAAGATTCTCCGCGACGAGTCGTTCAAACCGGAAGAACAGATTGCCGCCGAACAGGCTGAACGCAAATCGAGTCGGGAGTTCCGACACAACGATTTCGGCGACGAGTTAATCGGGATGTATCACATCATCACCTATAACGGGATGCTCTACATCTACGAGGACGGCTATTATCAGGCGGACGAGAGGATCATCGAGAACAAGATGATCGAGATGTTCCCGGGCATCAAGCAGCGTCAACGCGCCGAGGTGCTCGCGTACATACGCATCCGCACTCACGTCCCGGCAGGTGATCTGAGGTTCGACCCGTGGACGATCAATCTCAAGTCGGGTCGACTCGACCTCCGGACGATGACTCTCAGCGAGCACACGCCGGACGCGATTGAGTTTGACCGCATCCCGGTCGAATATGATCCGGACGCGTATTGCGCGGCCCTCGACGGAATGCTCGACAAAGTGTTCTGTTATGACGAGGAAGTTCGCAAGCTGTTCGAGGAAATGGTCGGCTATACGCTGATGAGACATGCAAACTATCAAAAGGCGTTCATGTTCTACGGCTCAGGCTCGAACGGAAAATCCACGATCCTCGATCTGATCAAGGCGTTTCTCGGGAAGCACAATTATGTGTCGATCGACATCCGCGAACTGACGAAAAAGCAGTTCAGTGCAGCCGAACTCGAAAACAAGCTCGCGAACATCGGTGACGACATCAATGACGGCGCGATCGAGGGAACCGGCGTTCTGAAAAAGCTATTCGCCGGAAACTCGATGCAAGTTGAGCGCAAGGGCGAGAGGCCGTTCCAGCTCGAACCCTATGCGACGCACATCTATTCGTGTAACGACATCCCGCGATCGGCATCCGATAAGACATATGGATTCTATCGTCGATGGGCGTTTATCCCGCTGAAAGCGAAATTCTCGACTGCTGATGCGGATTATGATCCTCTGATCAAAGAGAAGATCGTCACGCCCGAGGCTCTGTCGTATCTGCTGAATTTGGCTCTCGAGGGTGCTCAGAGGCTCATTCAGAGTAACGGATTCACCGAGCCGAAGGTCGTCGCGGAGACTCTGGAGACGTACAAGATCGACAACTCTTCGACGCTGTCGTGGGTGGATGAGTGCGAGATCGCTCTGAGCGTGATCCTCGAAAAGCCTACAACGGAGCTATACAGCATGTTCTCCGATTGGTGCAAGCTCTCCGGCGTGAAGTCGGTTCCATCTCGGAAAACGTTCTGTCGTGAGCTGCGCGATCGGTTCGATCTCGACGCGGGTATGCGTCAGGGCAAGGGCGGAAAGTGGTATTTCCGCGTGAATTTGGATTGAGGGTGCGAGCGATGGCTAGAAAGGGACAAGGCGAAAATTCAATCGATTCGCCGGAAATGATTGCGTGTTGTCTGTCGTGCCCTCTCAAGAAGTGTATCTGCAATACTCGCGGCGAATGTCCGCGACTCAAACTGGAGGTGATAAATCATGACGGGAATCAAAATCGCGATCCTGATTTGGATCGTCGCTGTGATGTTTTCAATCGTCGTGCAGATACGAGACGACGAGTCCGACGATGATCTTTTATAAATAATTTGGAGGTGCATTTCATGAAAATCATTGAACCCTCGTTCAGATGGCTCGACGGGAAACTTCCCGACGGTCATGCTATCCTCGCGAACATTGCGACCGCCGGTCGGGTGTGCTATCAGTCCGAACCGACCTCGGACGACGCGACGTTCGTTCGAAAGCTCATCGAGCGCGGACACGAGTCCGTCCTCGAGCATGAAAAAATCAGCGTCCGCATCATCTGTGACCGCGGCGTCTCCCACGAACTCGTCCGTCACCGGATCGCGAGCTATTCGCAGGAATCCACGCGTTATTGCAATTATAGCAAAGACAAGTTCGGGAACGCGCTGACGTTTATTCGTCCCCCGTGGGTGAATTTGGCTGATTTTGAGAATTGGACGGTTAATCGATGGTGTGCAGCTATGCAGAGCGCGGAAGAGGCCTATTTTGATTTACTTCAAGACGGCTGGACTCCGGAGCAAGCTCGAACGGTTCTCCCGAACTCTCTGAAAACCGAGGTCGTTATGACGGCAAATCTTCGCGAGTGGAGACACTTTTTCCGACTCCGCTGCTCCCCGGCGGCACATCCTCAGATGAGGCAGATTGCAAACTTGATGCTCGCGGAGTTCAAAAACGCTGTGCCGGTGATCTTCGATGATCTGGAGGTGTGATTATGGGACGTGCTGAACGACGCTCTGAGAGTCGCAAACTCGAAAAAGAGGCGCGAGCGTATGCGAAATACATTGAAAAGCGTGAGGCGGCTAAAAAGGCCGCGATGGCGAAGCTCGAACGTAACGGCATCACCGCTGCCGATCTCCAGCGCGAATATGAGCGCGGACGGAACGAGTCGGTCACCGAGGTATCTGATTTCGCGATGAAAATGATTTATTGCGGATTCGCCCTCGCTCTCAAGAGAGAGTTCAAGTTCGGCCCCGAGCGCGTTCTCAGAACGCTCCACGCCGCCGATCAGATCATTCTCGAGGAGCTCACGACCGAGGACATCATCGACCGCGTGAGTCGAGAGCTCGGAATCGAGGTTCGATTCACTTGTAAGAAAGGAGAGGAACTCTTTGACATTTAACGAATATCAGGCTCTCGCTCAGAGAACTAGCCCGAAAGAACATAGTCGCATCGTGAACGGTGCGCTCGGTCTCGCCGGTGAGGCCGGTGAATGTGCAGATCATGTGAAAAAGCATCTGTTTCAGAAACACAATCTCGACAGTGCTCATTTGGCCGAGGAAATCGGCGACGTACTCTGGTACTGCGCCGAGCTGGCCTCCGGAATCAATCGTTCTCTCGATGAGATCGCAGAACAGAACATCGCGAAACTTCGCGAACGCTATCCGGACGGATTTGATCCCGAGAGGAGCATCCACCGGGGCGAGTATGAGGTGATCGAGAAATGAGTTGCCAAGGATGCGAGCATTATCTCGGCGGCGGGTGCTGCCGAATGAATCTCGAAAGCGAATGCGCAGCCGGTGGTTTTGAGATGTATGAAACCAAAAATGACTCCGAGGGAGGTGTGAGTGATGGGAATCCATAGTGAACAGCCGATCGAAGCTCGGACGCCGAATCCGTCGTTCGTTCCTCCCGCCTCGGTGAGTCAGGTAAAATCCACAGTCGATCATCCGAGTCACTACAATGTCGGTAAGATCGAAGTTATCGACGCCATCGAGGACTGGGGCCTGAATTTCAGCCTCGGGAACGCTGTCAAGTATATCGCTCGAGCTGACCACAAGGGCAAGCCGATCGAGGATTTGCAGAAAGCCCGATGGTATATCGAGCGAGAAATCGAAAGGCGAAAGAAAGACGATTCCGAGGAGACGCGGTTCAAATTTCGCGGAGATGAGTGTCGACTCATTCGAGAGGGTAACGAGTTCCACGTGAACGGGTGTTGTCTTATCTGCGATATTTGCAGATTCAACGATCGGGAGCCGAATCAATATCCGTGTACGGTATGTCGTCACGGAGACGGCGAACGGGAATATTTCGAACTCGATGAGAGAAAGGTGGAAATAATCAAATGAAATTGAAAGCTCTGTGTAATCTCAAGCGCGAGCGGGGAAATCTCACGTCTCAGCAGTTCCGCACACTCAAGGGGCAAATTCTCGCCGGTGATGTGGAAGGCGCTGAGAAGGGGCTCGCGAAGCTCCTGAGACGACGGGATCGATGAGGGTTTCAGATGAGTAACATGCTGATCTTTCATAACGTCGAGAGCGACTCGGCGAAGAAGAATTTTTATCCCACCCCGGAGGCGCTGTCGGATAAGTTGCTGATGGGTATCGATTGGCGATTCGTTCAGAGTGTACTCGAGCCGAGCGCCGGAAAAGGTGATCTGGCCAAGGCGATCGTGAAGCATCTTCACAATAACCGATACTGGCACGGAATGAAAGACGCTGTGGATGCTGTAAAGGCATGTGACATCGACTGCATCGAGATCGATCCGGTTCTCCGGCAGACGCTCGAGGGTCAGGGGTTCCGCGTGGTGCATGACAATTTTCTCGGCTATGAGACCCAGAAGCGTTACGACTTGATCGTGATGAATCCACCTTTCGATCAAGGTGAAAAGCATCTGTCGAAGGCGCTGGAGCTGATCGAGCGCGGCGGAATGGTTCGCTGCATCCTGAACGCCGAGACGATTCGCAACCCGTTTTCAGCGGGCCGTCAAGCTCTTCTCGATCGGCTGACCGAGCTCGGCGCGAAGATCGAGTATGCGGCCGGAGCTTTTTCGAAAGCGGAGCGCCGGACAGACGTCGACGTGGCTCTCGTGAGCGTGGATGTTCCACGGGTGATGCTGGACAGTACGATCATGGAGGATATGCGCAAAGCGCCCACCTATAAGACGCAGACGATCCCGGAGGAATACGGCGAGATCATCCGATACAACGCGATCGATGAATGGGTGAATCGGCATAACTTTGAGGTTGCATGTGGAATCCGTTTGATGGAGGAATACGCCGCTATGCGTCAGTGTATGCCGGGTGCGACTGGGATGAGCGATGGCGACATTCTGACGTTGACGGTGCACATCCACGGCGGAAAAGATTATGCGGCGACCGTGAACGAGTACGTCCGACAGGTTCGCGGAAAATACTGGCGAGCGATATTCCAGCAAAAGACGTTCACCGATAAGCTCACCTACAATCTGTTGCAGGAGCTTCAGGACAACGTGAGCGAGTTGATGGATTATGAATTCTCGGCGTACAACATCCTGACGCTGCTGGTCAAGATGAATCGAAAGGTGGTCGGCGGAATCGAGCAGACGATCATGAAGCTGTTCGACGACTGGACGGGGAAATATCACTGGTCGGATACAACCTCGAACCGACACTATTATGACGGCTGGAAAACGAATGACTGTTTCCGCGTGGGAAAAAAGGTGATCGTCCCGTTCTACGGATCGCATGACGACTGGAGCAAGAAGTTCCGAGCGTTCAACGTGCTGCGAAAGTTTCAGGACATTGAGAAAGTGTTCGATTTCCTCGACAGCGGGCGCACGGGATGGGAGGGCACGGTCGAAGAGGCTTTCAAGCGAGCCGAGGAAGTCGAGAACGCGAAGAACATCGACACGAAGTACTTCACGGTCACGTTCTTCAAGAAAGGAACTGCGCATTTCGTTTTCAAGGACAACGCGCTGCTGGAGAAATTCAACCTGTTCGCGAGTCGTCAAAAAGGCTGGCTCCCTCCCAACTACGGAAAGAAGCACTATAAAGACATGACCCCGGAAGAAAAGCATGTTGTTGATAGTTTCCAAGGCGAGGAACAGTACGAGCGCGTAATGGCTGACGCTGTGTATTATCTCGATGTTGGACAGTCTCAACGACTCATGCTCGGGGCCGGAGAATGAAAAGGAGGAATGAATGATGAAACTGATCGTCGATAAAATGCCGGTCACGGCGAATGAGTGTTTGTTCTCTGCTATGGGAACCGGAAAGCACCGCTGTCGTCACGACGCAAAACTGTGTCCCCTGCTGCGCGGCGAGGAGTGTCCGTATCTGATGGTCACCGAGGCTCCGAATGTTTCGGAGATGATGAATCCGGTCTCCGAGCCGGTGGTCGAACCGAAGAAGCGCACGACCAAGCGATCCACGGCTAAGAAAGCCGACTGACATCTGAGGAGGTGTCCTCCCCATGAATATTAGAGGATTTAGAGCGTTCGACCTTTGCAATGATCTCGGGATTTGCGGCTGCGGTCTCCCCGGCGAAGCGTATGAGCGAGTGTATGAGATGCTCGTTCGGGCTCGCAATCGTGAGAATTTGATAATCGTTCCTGATGATAGTCCCGCGTGTGGTTTGGAGTATTTCATGGCCTACATTCTCGACGACCGGGGTTTCATTGACCACGGGTTCAACATCGATAACTCGTGGATCACGCCGAAGGGAAAAGCGATGATCGAGTTTATTGAAATTATCAGACCTCATGATTATGGGTATGCTGAGGACGCAGACGGAAATCCGATTTTCTGGAGGTGATTTCAATGGGTAAAGGAATTGCAGTCGTCGAGCATCATGTTTCCACAGATGCGAAATACTGCGAACACATTCACGCAGACGACGGGTTCGGTGAACGATCGCTCTGTTCATATTGCAAAATACGTGAGAAGCACGGAAAGCGCGGAACACCGATTCGGCATCTCCCGAGATGTACGCTGTTCGACGAATGGCTCGAAAAGGAAGGTTTTAGCACGTTGCGCTGTGAGGCTTGCAAAATCGCATGCGGAGAGGTGATCGACGGTGATTAAATGCTGTCAGAACTGTCACTTTTTCCGAAAGTCCGGCGCGATTTTCGAGGCGAGCGGAATCTGTGAGAGCGGGGAGCTCAAGGTGAACATCGGCGTCGAGGGTCGGCTCACCGATCTGCTGGAGAGCGGGATGATCCACGAGCTGTGCGAAGATCTCGGCATCACGGACTATGACTCTGAGAGCAGCAATCTGATCGCTGATTTCTTTCGAGATCATCTCACCGACGACGCCGGTGTACATATCAAGGATGCGCAGAATTTCTGCTGTAACTCGTGGAGGTGATTTTTGATGGACTGTCGTGAAGTTAAGACGCCCGAGGATGCGTTCGAGTGGTCTGCTCTCCCGCCGCATATTCCCCGCATGACGTTCTGCCGGTGCGATGAGATTGGATGGCCTTCCGAGGTCATCAAGCATCTCGGCATTGACGAGGTCGAGAACGTTCACGATCGGGATCAGTTGCTCCTTTTAGCAACGTTGACTCGGTTGTGTACACTCGAGGATCAGATCGAGCGAGGTGAGCTCAGACCGGTGCAAAGAGGTGTTTGGCAGGACATGAACGACTACGATGAATGGTATGCTCGAGTTTTCAAGTGTAGCGTCTGTGGTAAAACGATGCTGGGTTGTGACGCTGAGTATTGCTCCCGCTGTGGTTCAATGCTGAAACGCGATTGCGACCACTGCGGCGTGAGAGAGGAGTGTTATCTCGATGAGTGATCTGATTCGCAGGAGTAAGCTGCAAGCCGCGTTCGAAAGGGAATGCATCGGCGAATGCGGATGTTGTATGCACGCAAAGCATGATCCCGAAGGCTGTGCTCTGATCGACTCAGCTCCGACCGTCGATGCTGTCGAAGTGGTTCGCTGTGAGAACTGTTTGCACTGGTGTCGGAATCGATGCACACCGCTCGGATCGTGTTACTGCGAGTGCAACGGAATGTATCGACCCGCTGATTTCTACTGCGCATACGGTAAGAAAATACCGGGAAACGACTAACACGATCCAACATAACCGACTAACATGATCTAACATCATTAACATCATCTCGCCGGAAATCGGCCCTCTGAGCCCGACAGAATGTCGTTCGAAAATTTTTGAAAAATTGCTCGACCGCTCGAAATGGTCGATTCCGGCGAAAATGATGTTATTATGTAGAGATGATGTTGAAAATGATGTTATAGCACGTTGCACAAAAAGAGGTGTTGGAAACGCCGATTTGATGGGGTTTATCTGTTTAACCTATCTATATTTTATAT
>UZAT01419700.1_pt1 | contig 10725 bp, 14 predicted proteins | sample 2160861 | NCBI WGS metagenome assembly UZAT01 (sample SAMEA5138306, study PRJEB28736) | viral metagenome | reverse complement strand
CCATCTTCATCTTTGTAGATTACAGATGCAAACTTGTCATCATAAGCGACTTCAATCGAAACAATGCCCTCCATCGGGTGTCTACCTAATAGGAAATTCTCAATCTCCTTTTTAGAAAAATTCTCTTTTATCATAACTTAAAATTTAAAAATTTATTATTTTCGGAAGGAATTTCATTGGACAATGAATATAAATTCCGAACTATTCTTAACAAAGGTACTAATTAATTTCTAAAAAAACAAAAAAATAAATTAAAAAACTTTTTCATAAAGTCTATTTCCACAGTCATATATTCTATATATACCACGGAAAAGCATGATTTCATGTTCAGTCATACTAGAATCCCATCCATCTCTCACAAGAATGTCTTTACGGTATTTAAATCTATTTTCTCTTCTTCTATTAACAACATAATAGTAGTTAGGTGGTGTGTTTCTTGTAAATTCAAACCCTAAATTCTCATATAGATTGCCAATTCCCCATCTATTATCGCTGTATGATATTATTTTACTTGGTTTAATTTCCTTGATGAAATGTTTTAGTAGTCTACTAGCTCCACCAATAACAACGGTATTTAATTTATTACAGAATCTAATTAATTCGAACTCGTCATTCTTTTTAACTCTGCCCAAACTTTTTCTATAATGACCAAGTGTCATTAATGAAACTAATTCATTGTCATAATATAGTCCATATTTATATAGTGAGTTTGTTTTACCTTGAAGGTGGTTTTCATCTAAGAATTGGTTAGTTTCTGAATTACTAACACTTTTTATTTCACATTTTCTAGCGTATAGCCTATGTTCAGTCTTATTTAATATATTACTAATCCTAGATTTAACAATTTCCCGTTTCTCTACCCACTCATCTTCGAAAACATGGATTAATTTAACGCCCTTACTAGAAGCCAGCTTGGTTTTACCTATGTGGTATTTACTATCTTTACCATATTGTTCAGAATGCCACAATATGCCATTAACTTCAAAACCAATATTAGCATCAGGCAAATAGATATCAATTTCTTTCCCATTTAATACACATCTATCATTCTCAATGATTTTATTGTCATATATTGATTTAATATGGTATAAGATTTCTCTTTCAACATTGGATTTTTCCTTAAAACACTCAGGGCATCGTTGTTTTAAAAAGGCGTGGTTAGCTGGTGTTTGCCAAAATTCACCATGCTCAGGGCATATAATGCATACTTTGTCTTTACTTGTTTTATATTCTACTTTAGAATAATCATACTTATCTCCATGAACATCAACAGCTCTTTTAGTGAACTCATCATTCCCAAGCCTACTATCCAATCTCATTTGTGACTCCCCACATATTGGACATCCTTGTCTTAATAGAGTATTCAAATGATTATTAGGTGTTTTTTCAAATTCACCATGAATTGGGCATATTATTTTAACCTTGGTTACATCATTAATGTAAACAACCTTAGAATAATCATACTTATCCCCATGAATTAATCTAGCATCAATTAAAAATTGATTGTTTGTTTTAGTGTTTGAATTAGCTGATTTAATATAACGACACTTAGGACAGCCTTGACCATTTAAATGTTTATTAGGAGCTTGTTTAAACTTACCATGCTCAGGGCAAATGATTTCCACTTTAGTTTTACTATTCACATATTTACTGTTAGAGTAATCGTAAAAGTTATCGTGTTTAACGTTAGCCTCCTCAATAAATTGTTCGGTAGTCTTGGTCTTATTTTTAATTGATTTCAATTTGCCACATTCAGGACACCCCCTACCTTTTAAATGCGCATTAGGTGTTTGCCAAAACTCACCATGAATAGGGCAAATAATTTCAACATTTTTTAAACTATCTTCATATATTGTTTTTGAGTAATCATAATTATTATGAATACCCTTAGCTTTCTCAATAAATGTTTTTGTATCAGTTACGTATTTAGACATATATATTATATTATAATAAGTATTAACAAATATACTAAATGTTTTCTAAAAAAACAAATTAAAAGAGTTCTTTAATGTATTTATAATAAATATGAATGTTAAACATGAAAAAAATTTACATTACCGAAGAACAGTTAAAAGAACTAATAGATGATAGTTTGAATTTTGGGGATAGCACAACTTCCGAGTATTCAGGGTCAACAGTTTCTACAACAGAGCCTGTTGCTGGTGAACACTATGGTGACCCAATGACATCAGATGATAGGGCTAATGAGATGCCACCAGGAATTTATCAAAGAATGCTTTCACGTGGTAAATATTCAGGACCATCAATTTAAAAATTTAATTTAACATGCTAATTATAACAGAAGAAAATAAAGAACTAAAAGGTACGACTTATAAACTACCAAAGAAAGTATATGACATATTTAACAACGTAGTGTTTAAATATGGTGAATATGCTTCTTATCCAGGGTACGTTAGGGCTAAAAATGTATTTTCTGGCAATGGCTATGTAACAATGGAGTGGTTGAAAAACATGAAACAATATTTTAGCAAACACCCTAAAGGTATTGAGTTTGTGCTTGGTGGTGGCGAATATGTTAAACAATATGTTGAAACTAAACTAAGGTTGTTGACAGCTAATACTAGTACAAAAAAAGCTGAACACACAAATGATCCAACTAAACCTTATCAGGGTGGTAATACACACAAAGCTAAATTGCCAAGTATATCAAAGGAGTTAGGGTTTAAAATGGAATCAAAGGAGAATAAAAAAATATACATCATAACAGAAGAACAGTTTATAAAATTAAAAAACAATAAAAGTATCTTAACATTATAGTAATAAAAAATAAAAAAAACATTAACATGAAAATAGGTAAATTAGAACCGATAGCGATAAAAAAACGAGCAGTTGATAGTTTAAAAAATGCAACAACAGAATTTGGTTTAAATGGGGATACGAGCAAAGGGTATACCCTAGAAAATAATTATGATATAGAAGGTTCAAAATCCCAAAAAGGTAGTGAATCTGGTTATCTAGCAGACCATTTAAATTCAACCAAATTTAATATGACAAAAGGTGGTTCTAAAACAGATGATGAAGCGAGATTAATACAACAATCATATGAAGTTCCCGATGTTAGGAAATATGATTCTGAAAACATATATTCAGATGCAGATAATTTAAAGGTTGATACATCAGAAAATATTGGGCAAGTAATTATTTTTTAAATATTGATGAACTTGTTAAAAAAGATATATAATAAACTAATAATCAATGAATCTGCTAGTGTTGATTCAATTACCGATGCTATTAAAAATAAATATCAGGTAGTTATCAATTACGAAGGTGACCCCTCACATGGTATTGCACCAGGTAAAAGGGTTGTTGAGATATACACATACGGATTATCTAAAGCAGGCAACCCTTGTTTTAGAGCATATCAACCGTATGGTGATACTGTGACAGAAGTCCCAGAATGGAAGTTATTTAGAGTCGATAGAGTTGTATCATGGGAACCAACACATAAAAAGATTTTACGACCAGCGCCCAAATTCAACCCGAACGGTGATGGTAGTATGAGTCAAGTTTTTACAATAGCGGACTTTACACAAGAGTCTATTGATACTGCAACAGGAAAACAAAAATACAATCCAGTTGGTAAGCTTGATAACATTGATCAGATTTTAAAAAACAGAGAAAAAGATAAATTAAACAGGAGAGATGATAGCAGAGCAATTTCAAGGTTTAGAAAGCCTATCGACCGTGATGCTGTTGAACCAGAAATAGATAATACCACTGATGTTAATTTAAACAACACTACTATACCAGAACCAGAAATAGATGGTGTTGACGATATCAAAGATGATAACATAGAAGATGTTAACATTGACGATACTTTTAAAACAACAGGTGATGAACAGTTGGAAAAGATGAAAGATTTGAATAAAAGAATGGATACTGCACCAAAAATAGATTTGTCTAAATTTAAGTGATAGTTGTTTAAAAAAAATAAAAAAAGACTATAATTCCATATACAAACATAAATTAAAATGGAAAATAAAAAACAACTCACAATTGAAAACTTACAGCGAGCAAAAGCTATAATGAATAGAACAGACGTAATGCCAAGAAGTTCAAATACTTTAAATGATAATATCTCAAACAACTTTGATATTGTACAACCTACGACACCCCAATACACCCCAAAAACTCCAACACAAAAAAGTAGTGTTACGGAGTCAGCATCTAAACTACCAAAAGAGATACTACAATCATTCATGGCTAAACCATTAAAAGAGGCTGATAGGGACATTTCATTTCTTACAGAAGGACTGCAAACAACACCACCAGTAATGGCAGGTGATTTAGATGATATGGAATATGGGGAAAAACCTATGCCTGATATGAATGAAATGTTAAAGGCGAAAATGCAACAAAGACAGCAGATGGGAACACCTCCACGAGCTATCGCAACACCCATTAGTCAACCAAGCGTTTCAGCCCCAATTGACTATTCACTAATTAAAATGATAATTAAAGAGGCTGTTAAAGAAGAATTTGATAATATGATAAAAAGCGAAGGTGTCGCTATACTCAAATTAGATAAAAAGCTTAATGTCATTACAAATTCAGGTAATGTATTCAGTGGTGCTTTAAAAAAAGCTGGTAATATTAAAAAAGGTAGTTAATGGGTTACTAATTTCAAATTTACTCATATTGGCGTTGTTTTTCAACGCCTTTTTTTTTATTAAATATTTAAAAAATAGTAATATTTTTTAATATGTGATTGTAGTATTATAAAATAAACAAATATATAAGTAAAACCAATGGACAAAAAAATTAAAAAGAAAGAGACAACGAATATTGAACTGTTAACTGAAATATCAAAAAAATTGAGTTCGTTAAATAATCGTTTAACAAAAATTGAGAGTAGGTTAGATGTGGATAGTGATAATGACATTAACAAGCTTTCATTTACTGAATTATATTCATTAAGGGAGATAACGAGGAATATTTTTACTGACAATCATCACCGTGAAGGTAATGCTGAGCTCGTATCACAATCTAGAATATTAATCAATAAAATAAATTCTAAAATAGAGTATTATATTAAAAAATACAATGAAAATAATCAATAGATTTTTAAGGTGGATGAGGGTTTTTTTTATTAGCCTTATATATAGCTTAAAAAACACTGAGATTGATATTCTATCATCTAAAACTGAATCATCCGAACCAATATCTATTAATCAAAACCAAGAGATGAACAAACTTGGTGAAGCGTTACTGAAAGGTGAGCTTACAGAGGAGGTTGAAATGCTTCGAGACAGAATTTATTGGGTTTCAGAAGAGTCGGATAAATATGAGACTATTATCAACACGACGGGGTTTGCTACAGCAAAAAAGAAAGATACTTTAATTCATAAAACACCAATAGTATTCAACGAGGGTGATTTCATTATTGAGATTGTCATGAACAACATACCAGTATCAGCTGGAGTATCACAAGACAAGCCAAGTTATCCATTAAATTTTGAGTATGGGCAAACACCTAAATTCATCTTAGAACAGTATGTTAATAAGTTAGTGTTACGTAGCAAGGATTCTTACTTATTTATGGATTTATATGCACCTAAACACACAGACTCTTACAATAGATTAGATAGAATGTTTGATAACGAAATTAATAAAATTAAACTAAATAAAGTTAAACCACAAAATGTAAAATTTGATATCATTAAATTCATATCAAAAAATGCCTATGGTGTTGAGGATTTAATACCATTCACATTTAAAATGATTGATTTCGTTTCAATTGCAGAATACAATGAGCACCATGTCTTGACATATGAAGTTAAACAAATCGAGAGAGGAGAAAAACTAACCAATAAATACATAAATAAAAAACTAAGAGATGGGTACGCTATTGGGAAGAAAAGGAATGAAAAAGCCACATTAAATGTGTTCGACCACAAAGATATTATTTATTGTTCTAAATGTAACAGTGAAATAAATGAATATGACAATAGAATTGTCAAACACACAACAGGAAAACAACTTTGCCATAAATGCCTGTTAGGTGAATTTGATTAACGATTTAAAAATGAGAAAAAAATATTACAATAACAGACAAACAACAAACATAATAAAATGAAAATTTCGATAGATTTAAACGATGTATTAAGAGGTTATACAGCCCAATTTGCATCTTATTACAAAAAAGGTATTGATAGAAAGTTCGACATTGACTATGTGGATGTGTGGACAAATGATTTAATCCAAATATTCCCATTTAAAAGTAGGCAAGATTATTTGAGTTTCCTGTATGATGATTATTGTTTCGAAATATTTGGAGCTGCGGAAAAAACACATAAAAATATTGGGTCAACCTTTTCAGATTGGTGTATAGACTTAGAAAATTTAGATAATGTTCCTGAGTTGACATTAGTTTCAGTTGGTGAATATAACAAATCAATAGGTTCAACTTATTTCTTCCTTAGCAAGTTAGCTGTTCAAGTCCCCACAGTTAAATTATATTTGAAAGATAATAACATATGGGATGAGTGTGATGTGTTAATTACAGCCAACCCAGAATTACTACAACTTAAACCTGAAGGTAAAGTATCTGTTAAAATAAAAACTTCATATAATGAAGAAGATGCGTCTGATTTTACTTATGATGGTTTTATAACTTTATTAAAAGACAATGAATTTTTAAATAATATAAATGAAAAAATAAAACAAAATGATTAAAATAGATGAAAATTATTATTATCTGGATATTGATGAGATAGTAAAATTTGTTTTTGGTGAAAACATTAAAAAGGATAATAAAATGGAGTTCGTGTCAACTGAAGAAATTTTCGCTGACACCGAGGTCAAAGAAGGTAATGATGTAACTCCAACATCAATTAGATTGACTACAACGGAGGACAATATTGAGAATTACACCACAGTAAAATATGATATGATTAAACTAATGTTAGATACCCTATATAACTCAGGGATTGAAATGGAAGATGGTAGTACAAGCTATCTTCAAAAACTAGATGATTTAAGCATCGGCAATAAAATAATCATTAACACATTAATGCAAAAAGAATTTCTAAAAGACTTTCTTAATAATAAATAAATATAGAAATATGATGAATAAAAAGGAAGAATTAATAATTAATATAGAAAAAACTCTAAAAAGCTTAAAAGAGAAGACTTTTAAAATATTTTTCTTTGTTATAGATACTAAAGGAACACCAAACGGTAATACACAGTACACATATTGGATGGCGAAGAGGCTCATTGATTTGGGTTATACTGTGGAAATGTTATACCAAGAAGAGGATTTCGTGGGTGTTGGTGAATGGCTCGGTGATGAATATGCAGACCTACCACACTCATGTATTGAAAAAACATCAATTAAAATTTCAACTGCTGATTTTTTAATAATACCTGAGGTTTTCGCTAACGTAATGAACCAAACAAAAGATTTACCATGTAAAAGAATTGTTTTATCTCAAAATGTTAATTTTATAACAGAGTTTATTCCAATCGGAGTATCTTGGGATAATTACAATATTAGAAATGTTATAACTACAACTGACGAACAAAAGAAAGACATAAAGGATTTATTTCCAAATTTAAATGTAGATGTTATTCATCCTGAAATACCAAATTATTTTAGAGATAATGGAATGCCTAAAAATTTAATGATATCGGTGATTGCTAAAGACCAGTCGATTGTAAGTAAGATAATTAAACAGTTCCATTGGAAATTTCCAATATATAGATGGATCACTTTTACAGACCCAAGAGGTTTATCTAAGGAGGAGTTTGCTGACACATTAAGAGAATCAGCAATTACGGTATGGGTTGATGATGATACTTATTTTGGATATGTCCCAATTGAAGCGATTAAATCAGGTAGCTTATTAATTGGTAAGGTACCTAATATAATACCAGAATGGATGTATAATGAAGATGGTTCAACTTTAAATAATGCTGGGTTGTGGTTTAGTGATATTCGAGATGTGCAAAAACTAATTTCTGGTGCTATTCAGTGGGTCATGAACGATACAATCCCAGATGTTATTTGTGATGATATGGAGAAAATAAAAGGTAAATACACGACAGATGATAGAGTCAAAGAAATTGATAAAGTTTTTGGGCAGTATTTGACTGATAGAATTGATGAAATTGAAACGATTAAAAATAACATAAATAAAAAAGAAAAAAAAGAAAATGAATAATATAAGTATAATAATACCAATACACAAATATGATGAAAATATTAAGAAGTATCTTAATAGAGCAATTAAAAGTGTAGAGGAGCAATCGGATAAACCAGAACAAGTTTTTATTGTATCTAGTAAAGAAATTAACGAACAAGTAGAAAAAGATTTAGGAAACAATGTTCTTTATATTATAAATAAAGGTAGCTTAGATTACTGTTCACAGATTAATGTGGGTGTAAAAGAATGCAAAACAAAATATTTTAGTATTCTAGCCTTTGATGATAAATATAATAAAACTTGGTTTAAGAGTGTAAATAAATATATTGAGACTATGCCAGAATATTCAATATATTTGCCAATTGTAAATTTTGTTGATAATGATGATAAGATGATGGGGTTTGCTAATGAGTTAATATGGGCAATGTCGTTCTCAAACAAACTTGGTGTCATAGATGCTGATGTATTGGAACATTACCATGACTTCTCAATCAATGGTGGTGTGTTTAGAGTTGATGATTTTCTTGAAGTAGGTGGATTGAAACCTTCAATTAAACTTTCTTTCTGGTACGAGTTCTTATTAAGAGCTGTTAACAATAATATTAAAATCTATGTAATACCCAAAAGTGGATACTATCACCTAATTGACAGGGAAGGTTCAATAATGGATGAGTATTCAAAAACAATGGATGATAAGGAACGCTTATGGTGGATTAAATTAGCATCTAAAGAATATTTTAACAAAAAACAACATAAGAATGGATATAAATACATAAAAGAGTAGAATAAAGAATATATTATAAATGTCAAAAAAGAAAAAAAGAGTTGGGTATTTTTATGAAGAGGAAGAACAAGCTGTTGTAGATTATATTAACGCTGAAACAGCGGAAGAAAAAGATGATATTTTCAGGTCTATATTACAACCAGCATTTACCATAATGATAGAATCAATTATCAGGAGATACCATTTATTTGTAAGAGATGAAGCTTTTAAAGAAACCTTTGATGACACAATGGCTTTCATTATAACTAAAATTGATAAATATAAGCAGGGAAGCGGGAGGGCATATTCATATATTGGAACAATATGTAGGAATTATTTAATTGGTAAAATCAATGAAACCAATAAAAATCTGATTAGAAATGTCCCGTTTGATGAAGTGTATGATGACATCCTTAATAGTGATGAATATTTATATGATATTGATGGTGATTGTGATGAGATGAGTAAGGTAATATTATATATAATTGATAATTTAAAAACTGAAATTAGAGAAAATGAAAAGCTAAAGGAAAATGATATTATTATTGGTAATTCGATAATACAAATATTGAAAAATAGGGATAATCTTTTTGCTGAAATAGGGAGTAATAAATTCTTGAAAAGTTCAATTATGTTATTCATAAAAGATGTTACTAATTTAGAGACTAAAGAGATAAGAAAATCAATGAATAAATACAAAGTATTGTATTTTAAAACAAAAAACAACTATTTTGATGAAGAAGTTTAATACAAATGTATTTATAAAATGAAGCGTAAGTCCCATTCATCACTTTAGCGTGGATGGGATGTAAGCGATTAAAAATATTGTCTGGTTGTGGGACACAGTCGGACGTTAAACAAAAACGGGGTGAGGCGTTACCATTAGGTAAGTCTATGAAACCCGAAGCCCAACCCATCGGCTATGCTGTGGGTGGGTAGTTCACAAAATGAGAAATAAATAATAAAAATGGAAATGGGAAAATTTAAACTAAAACTAAATTCACTTGAGAAAGTAGAGGTTGTACTACAAGAAACTTATGATGATACCCAAAAACAACAAAATTTGATATTGGGTAAAATAGCCGAACTTGAAAATTCAACTAACCTAAGTGAAGTTACCATTGAGGAAAAGGTTAAATATGCAAAAGCTATGCATGATTACATAACTGATAATGAGAAAATTATATCAAGAAAGATAGAAATATCCAAATTGATGTCGGAAATACTTAAAGCCAATGGGAATATTGAAAAAATAATGTCTGACAAGGACATTAAAAAGAATATAAAACTAGACGATGCCTTTAGTTCAATTAGGAATAAATTGAATAATGGTGAAAGTTTAGATATGGATAATAATTCAGATGAACCTGAAGAATATATAACAAATCAAACACGTAAGTAATGTCTGTTTTTGGGAAATTCACATCGAAAATAACTGGAAAGGTAAGTGCCTTAAGAACAATAGCTGAAAAAGCTAACAAACTTAAAAACATGTATAAGGATAGGTTTGACCATATAAATTCATTAATGGATTCTATTGTCAACATCTTATTATCTGTAATTGGTTATGATGAGTTAATTGAGGTGATTGAGTCTATAATATCTGAAAATATTGAGAATATTGAAGAGCTTGTTAAGAGTTCCATTAAGATAATACTAAAAAATGTAATCTCTTGTGGCGTTGAGCCAACAATTACTAAAGAATTAATTGATAGTGGGTTTACATTTGAAGTACCAAATTTAGACCCTTTATCTTTACTTGCAACAAGTCCGACTTCAAAAGAAGGTAAATAT
>UZAT01226230.1_pt1 | contig 10727 bp, 31 predicted proteins | sample 2160861 | NCBI WGS metagenome assembly UZAT01 (sample SAMEA5138306, study PRJEB28736) | viral metagenome | reverse complement strand
TAAATATATAGTCGATTATCTCAATCAAAAGGCCGGTACAAAGTACAAACCCACCCGTGAAAAGACCCGGGAGCATATCAACGCCAGACTGGCAGAGGGTCACACGGTGGAGGACTTTTTCAAGGTGATCGACAACAAGTGCCTGGAATGGATCGGCACCGAGTTCGAGAAGTACCTGCGGCCGGACACCCTTTTCGGCACCAAGTTCGAGGGCTATCTGAACAGCAAGCCCACGCCCCCGAAACAGGGCAACCAGGGAGGCGGCAAGCCTGCCCCCACCGAATACGGCAGCCCGGAGGAGTTTTACAGATAGGAGGTGGAAACCATGGACAATCTGGAGCCGATGATCGACCACTTTGAGCGCATCGTGCCCACCGACGGGGACACCTACCCCGGCGAGGACGGGCGGCTGTACTGCGCCCGGTGCCACACGCCCCGGCAGAGCAGGATCAAGCTGCCCTGGAATGGGCAGGAGCGCCTGGTCAACTGCGTGTGCAAGTGCATACGGGAGGCCATCGAGGCCGAGGAGGAGAAGAAAAGGCGCATGGACCGCTTTTCCCAGCTGGCGCCGGTGCGGATCGCGGGCTTTCCTGCCGAGGAGGTGCAGAAATACACCTTTGCCAACGACGACCGCAAACGGCCGGAGCTGAGCGCGGCCATGGAGGCCTATGTGCGAAACTTCACACAGCTGCGAAAGGACGGAAAGGGCCTGCTGCTCTATGGCGACGTGGGTACCGGCAAGACCTTCGCAGGCGGCTGCATCGTCAACGCCCTGGAGGATCTGGGCCACCCCTGCCTGATGACATCCTTTTCCCGGCTGGAAAAGGTGCTGTTTGATATGAAAGAGGGCAAGCGCAGCTTTTTGGACAAGCTGCTGCTGTTCGACCTGGTGCTGTTTGACGACCTGGGCGTGGAGCGGGACACCGAATACATGACCGAGCAGGTCACGGGTATCCTGGACAGCTTTTACAGGGCGGGCATCCCCATGATCATCACCAGCAACTTTACGCCAAAGCAGCTGACCGGGGCCGAGGACATCCGCAAAAAGCGGGTCTATGACCGCCTGCTGCAGCGGTGCCACCCCATCCTGGTGGACGGCGAGAGCCGCCGAAAGCAGCAGGGGCGGCACGACTATGCAAGCATGAAAAATCTTTTAGGACTGTGAGGAGATAAGCATGAAAAAGAGCGAACAATATCAAACTGCCTGCCTGGCAGTTCTGGACCATGAGCTGATCGCACCCAAAGCCAAACTGGAGATCCTGGAGACGCTGATGGCTGACCGACGCCTGGCCCTCTTTGCAGAGGGCGGCGACAAGGAGGCGGCCACCGAGTGAGGGCCGTCTTTCAAAAGGCCAAGGTGATCCTGGAGGGCGCCGACGCGTTCCTGTGCCTGGGCATCCCCTACCGGGAGGCCAAGAAGTTCACCGGCGAAATGAAAGACCGCAAATATGTGGTGGATATTCACGAATACCGGCAGCGGCGCAGCCTGGACGCAAATGCCTATTGCTGGCTGCTGCTGGGCAAACTGAGCGCCAAGCTGGGCCGACCGGCCGATCAGCTTTACCGCGAGGCCATCCAGGGCGTGGGCGACAACTTCGACATCGTGCCGATCCGGGACGACGCGGTGGAGCGCTGGGTGGCCAACTGGCAGCACCACGGCATCGGCTGGCTGTGCGAAAACCTGGGTCCCAGCAAGATCGAGGGCTACACCAACGTGCTCAACTACTACGGCAGCAGCGTCTACGACAAGGCCCAGATGGCCCGGCTCATCGACATCATCGTGGAGGAGTGCCGGGAGCAGGACATCGAGACCCTGACGCCGGAGGAGCTGGCACGACTGAGGGAGGAATGGAAATGAACGACCGCACCACGGCGCTGGCAATACCCCGCCGGGTAAAGGAGACTGTGGCCAAGCGTGACAGCGTGCAGCGGTGGCCCTGCTGCATCCTGTGCGGCCGGACGGCACCAACATCCAACCCGCTGGCCTTTTCCTGTGCCCACTACATATCCCGCGCCCAAGGCGGCCTGGGCATCGAGGAGAACATCCTCACCCTGTGCCCCCGCTGCCACCGGGAATATGACGGCGAGAGGCGGCAGGAGCTGCGGCCGTTCCTGGAGCGCTACCTGCGGGAGCGGTACCCCGGCTGGGACGAAAGCAAGCTGTATTACAGCAAGGAGGGAGAGCATGGCAACACAATGTGACCGCATCCTGCAGTATATGCACGACTTTGGCAGCATCAACCCGGTGCAGGCCATGAGCGACCTGGGCGTGATGCGGCTGGCGGCCCGGATCTCTGACTTGAAAGACGAGGGCCACAACATCACCGCCAAGCGGGTCAAGAAAAAGAACAGATACGGCGAGAGCGTCAGCTTTGCCGAGTACAGACTGGAGGAGTAAACCAATGTTAAACAAAGTTGTTTTAATGGGCCGACTGACGGCCGACCCGGAAATGCGGGCCACCAAGCAGGGCACGCCCGTGGGCAGCTTCACCCTGGCGGTCAACCGCCGCACGAAACCCGACGAGCAGCAGGTGGCCGACTTCCTGGACATCGTGGTCTGGGGCAAAACTGCGGAGTTTGTAAAGCGCTATTTTTCCAAGGGACAGCAGGTGGCCGTGGCCGGCCGCATCCAGAGCCGGATGTGGGAGGACCAGAACGGCAACAAGCGCAAGAGCGTGGAGATCGTGGCCGAGGAGGTACACTTTGCCGAGCCCAAGCGCCAGAGCGGCGGCCAGGGCGGCGCACCTGCCGAAAGCGCCGGAGGTTTCGATCCCTATGTGGGGCCGGACAATGATCTGCCGTTTTGATGAGAAAGGAGAAAAGCATGAAAATCAAAACCATCCGCAACCGGCTGGACAATGCTGACGCGTTTGACAAGGAAGTAAACGCCGCCCTGTCCGCTGGCTGGCGCCTGATCAAGCGCGAGTACATCAACCCGCTTTCGCAGGGTGGGGGACACTTTACCTATATCATGCTCTACGCCGAGCTGGTCAAGGACGACCCGCCCAAGGAGGCTGCGCCTGTTCTCAAGGCCGTCACCTGGCAAGAAGCGGTGCGGACCCTGCGGAACATCTGCAAGGGGCAAAAAGACTGCAACGGCTGTATTGTTCGGAAATGGTGCGACGCCGCCCTGGGCGAGGGGGACGTGGAGGACCGAAAGATCCCGGCCTATTGGGAGGTGCCCGGTGATGAATAACCGAGAGCGTGACATCGAGCGGGCCCTGGTGGGAGCGGTCAAGCGCAGCGGCGGCCTGTGCCTGCGCTGGGTCTGCCCCGGCTGGGTGGGACTGCCCACCCGCATCATCCTGCTGCAGGGCGGCCGGGTGATCTTTGCCGACACCCACCCGCCCCACAATGACAGCGAGGCCGACCGGGCAAAGGTCTGGCGGGATCGCATCCGAAACCTGGGCTTTATCGTCTGGAAGATCCACGACTGGAAAGGCCTGCAGGCGGTGGAGCGGTATCTGGACCCCATCGGCCAGAGAGACGGGAGGAACAGATGAAAAAGAAAATCATCCAGCTGCTGCTGAAATGGGGCTGGACAGACCTGGCCTTTATGATCTCCCCGAGCCTGGCGGTGTACTACTACGGCAAGAGCGTGGGAGAGTGCCTGGAGGCAGGTATGCGGGCGGCCATCTGGAAAGAGTGAAAGAGAGGTGATGGTGTGAATATTGTTTTCTGGGCACTGGTGATCCTGGCCGTGGTGGCTTTTTGGTTTGGCCTCTGCTCCCTATTTGAACCGATAGGCGACTTCCTGGTGGAAACATTCAACGCAGCGAAAGAGATTATTTTGAACAAAGAAGAAAAGGAGAAAAAATAACATGAGTAACAAGGGTTTTATCGGAGCGGTCGCGCTGGGCATGGCGCTGATCCTGGGCGTTATTGGCTGCATTTTCTGCATTGAAAGAGTACCCACCGGCTACGTCGGCGTGGTCTACAACATGAGCGGCGGCGTGGATGGTGAAGTACTGACCCAGGGCTGGCATATTGTCTCCCCCACCAAAAAGGTCACCACCTACTCCATCGGCCTGGAGCAGAGCTATCTGAGCTCTGAAAAGATTGGCGACAGCAGCGATGACGAAAGTTTTAGCATCCCCACCAGCGACGGCAAGACCGTCCGAGTAAATCTGGAGTTTTCCTATCGCTTTGATGAGGAGCGGGTCGCGGAGACCTTCACCACCTTTAAGGGCAAGAGCGGCGAGACCATCAAAGATACCTTTATCAAGCCCAAAGTGATCGCATGGACCCAGGAAGTGTCTGCAAACTATCCCGTCACCGATATTTTTGGCGATAAGCGCACCCAGATCAACGCAGAGCTGGACACCTATCTCCGGGAGAAGTTTGACCAGTATGGCATCATCATCGACACCGTAAACTTTACCGACATTTCCGTGGATGATGAAACAGCTGCGGCCATCCAGAAAAAGGTCACCGCCCAGCAGGAGCTGGAGCTGGCAACCATCGAGGCCGAGACCGCACAGATCCAGGCCGAAAAGGACAAAGAGGTGGCCAGGATCGCTGCCGAAAAGGACAAGGAAGTGGCCCAGATTGCTGCTGAAAAGGCCATCATCGAGGCAGAGGCAAAGGCGGAGGCGGTGCGGATCGCTGCCGAGGCAGAGGCAGAGGCAAATAAGAAAATCGCCCAGTCTCTGACCCCCGAGCTGATTGAAAAGATCAAATATGAGCGGTGGGACGGTGAGCTGCCTGCAGTATCTGGGGTCAGCACCATCGTCGATATTGGCACCGTAAACTGACACGGCCGGGGAGGCCTGACCATGGGCCTCCCCTTTGATATTTTGGAATGAGGAGGCGGTGAAACAATGAGATTTACACCGATCAAGGTGGGCGAACGCCGAACAGAGCAGCCTCTGACCTTTGGGGACGGGCGGCTGATGGAGGGCCGGGTGGTATACGTCCACCCCAAGGGCCGCTGGTATACGGTGGAGTTTGAGGTGGTGCCGGTGATCCAGAAAATGATGAAGTTCGGCAGCGTGGTCAAGATGGGCACCGAATATGGCAAGCCGGTGAAAATCCGGGAGGCGTTCCAGGCCGCTCCCCTGCCCGGCATCGAGCCCAGGGAACACGCCAACGGATGGAAATGGGGGAAAGACGCATGAACAACGTGGAAACTGTATGCAAGTATCTGAGCGGCCCGGAGCTGCTGGCCCAGTTGGCAGAGGAGGCGGCAGAGCTGGCCCAGGCGGCCCTCAAGCTGCGGCGGGCACTGGATGGCACCAACTGGACGCCCAAGACCCTGGAGGAGTGCAGGAACGCCCTGACAGAGGAGATCGCGGACGTGGAGGGCGTGCTGGAGGCGCTGGACTATGCGGCGCCCCTGGCGGACTATGACAGGGTGCACGGCATCCAGAGCATCAAAATGCGCCGATGGGCCGGGAGATTGGAGGAACACCATGCAAATGACTGACGGCGAGATCCTGTGCAGCTTTAACCAGGCGAAAGACCCGCACTGGCAGGTGCAGATCCTGGCAGACCTGAACGCCACCAGTGTGGCCAACATCAAGCGCATTTTGCTGGAGTGTGGCGTGGAGCCCAAGCGGCTGCCATTGGGGCGGCCGAGAATGACAGGGAGGATCGTGAGATGATGATGGAGCATAATCTGAAACCCTGCCCGCTGTGCGGGGGCAAGGTTAGCCTGGAGGCGGTCTGTCAGACACCCCAGGATCGCCGGGTGCATATGCGCTGCGGTTGCTGTGGGATGGAGTTCATCCATAAACAGGACTTTGTCTACGGCAAGTATGCCCGGGTGGCCATCGGCCAGAGCTTTGAGGACATCTGGAACGGGAGGGCTGAAAATGCAGAGGCGTGACCAGGTGCTGGAGTGCCTGCGGGCCATGGACGAGGGTATGCTGATCACCGGCACCGCGGACCACGTCTCCCAGATCGACGTCCCCAGACTGCTGTGGTGGATCTGTAAGGCCCTCTATCTGCTGCTGAAAAAGGAGGCGGGAAAATGATCTTGATTTATTACAAGGACGATAACGGCTGTATTGTTAGCCATCACCAGGCACGCGACGGCCGGACGCTGGAGCAGCTGCAGGCCGCGGCCGAGGAATACAACAGCAAACCACCAAACACCCGTAAGGCATACATCAAGGAGATCCAGGAGGACAGCCTGGAAATGTATCTCTTGAAATATGCCGAAAAACAAAAGCTCTTTACTGAGCAGAGTGTCCAGGCCGCCAAGGACGCCATTCGCGAGGCGCTGGACGCCATCGACTATCTGGAGGTGGCCAAATGAAACAACTGACAAAGGAAAAGCCCTGCGGGGACTGTCCGGCGGTTTTCGCGGTCAAGGCTATGGCGGCCGCTGACCTGGCGCCTGTGGTGCGATGCAAGGACTGTGTGCGATGGCCAAAGGCAAAGGTGAACAGCAAGGGCTTTCTGATCTGTCCGGCGAGCGGGATGAAGATCATGGCGAGCGACTTTTGCAGCAAGGCCGAGAGGAGGCTGGCAGATGGATAAAGATCTGATTTCCCGGAGTGCGCTGGTTGAGTATTGCCAAAGGTTGGCAATCGATGAATGGAACAACAAAACAGCACCAACATCGTGGGCCTGCGCTTATGGGGAGTTTGCGGACATGGTAGAGGCCGCCCCTGCCGTGGATGCGGTGGAAGTGGTGCGGTGTAAGGACTGCCGGTGGTATCAGATCCGCAAATGGGACGATGGAAAACCCGAGTATGATTGCAGAAAGACGCAAGGGCTTTTGGATGTAAGGCCCGAGGACTTTTGCAGCTACGGAGAACGGAGGCGGACCGATGCCGGGAAAGTGTAGACCGTCTTTGAGGGCAAAGACATTGGACAATGTGATGCGCTCCAATCTGTCCACTACCGACAAAGAGTGCATCAAGGCTGTTTTCGATCTCAATGATGTTTTGCAACGGCGAGAAGTCGAGCCTGTGGTGCGGTGTAAGGACTGCTGCAACAGAAACCACGATGGAATAGGTAAGTCGTGGTGCGATGCGTGGGAAGTGTATCTGTCGGACGATGAAGATTTCTTTTGCAGCTACGGAGAACGGAGGGACGACGATGACTGACACCCAGCAGGCCATCGCCTGGTTTAAGGACCGGGCGAAAAACACACCCATGGCCGGGGCGCGGAGTATGTTCCAGGCAGCCCTGGAGGCACTGGAGGAAAAGGCGGAGCGGGATGGCCCCTCCCCTGCCCTGGACCTGGCGCCGGTGATCCGCTGCAAGGACTGCATCCTGCGCAGCACTCCGGCCTGTGTGCTGGACGGCCTTTACTACAAGATCAACAAGGATCACGATTTTTGCAGCTATGGCAGAAAGGAATGATGCACCATGGATGAGGAGCGTCTGAAAAACTACCGGGCAATCGTGGCGGAGCGGGAACAGATCAAGCTGCAGCTGGAGCAGCTGGAAACGGCCATGTATGCACCCAAAATCCAGCGGCTGACGGGTATGCCCTCCGCTGCCCCGGTGGACAACCCTCTGGACGAACGGGTGGACAGACGGGCGGCGCTGATCGCCTTTTATACGGCAAAGGACAAGGAGCTGGCGGCCGAGCTGCTGGCCATCGAAAAGGCCATTGAGGGGCTGACCCCTGCGGCCCGGGTGGCGCTGCGGTATCATTACATCGAGGGCATCAAGTGGGAGCGGGTCTGTGTGCTGATGAGCTACAGCTGGCGGAGCGTGATGCGCATCCGTCGCTATGCTCTGGAGCAGCTGGCAAAGGAGGGCTGATATGGCTGCTATGAAATACGACCCGGCGACCCTCACGGATGATATGTACGCGTTGCTGGAGATCGTGGGACCGGAGCTGTTTGAGAGGATCGTGGACGACTTCGGCGGCAGTCCCCTTTACATCGTACGCCGCTCCACGCTGGCCAAGGCCAATGTTTACGAGAAGATCCGGCGGGATTATGCGCAGGGCGCAAGCCTGTCCACTCTGGCGGATAGGTACCGCTATTCCAAACGCCATATCCGTGAGATACTGTTCGGCAAGATGAAAGGCAAGAAAGGACCGACAAGGGGGCTTTTGAATGACTGACAAGACCATGACCCCGGAGGAGAAACGGGCCCGGCAGCGGGAGTATAACCACAGATACTACGAAAAGCACCGTGAGGAACATCTGGCCAAGCAGCGGGCGGCCTATCATGCCGACATCGAAAACAGCCGGGCATATTCCCAATCCTATGCGAAATCATACCGGCAGAAACACCGGGAGGAGATCAACGCCCAAAAGCGGGCGCTGTATGCAGCCCAAAAGGAGGCCCAGAAAAGTGCCGAATGATATTTCAGAGCAGGTAAAGGCGTGGGAGCGCAAAAAGCGCCGGGCCTATTATGAGGCCAACCGGGAGCGCATCCTGGCCGACGGAAAAGCCTGGCGGGAAAACCACCAGGAGCAGGTGAAGGCCTACGGCAAGGCATACCGAGACGCCCATCGGGAGGAGGAAAACGCCAAGGCCAGGGCCAGACGCCGAGCCGACCCGGAGAAATACCGCGAAAAGCGCAGACTGTATTGTGAGACCCACCGGGACGAGATCAACGCCAAGAGGCGGGCACGGTATGCAGCGAAAAAGGCCCAGCAGGCCAGCGAGTAAAGCGAAAGCCGGGGGCGTCATGCCTCCGGCTCTTTGTTTATGGCGGCCTCTACGGCCTGGATGATAAACTGCTGCAGGCTGATCCCCTGCTCCTCTGCTGCGGCTTTCCAGCGGTCCTTTGTGCCCTTCGGCGTGCGGATCTGGATGCTGTCCGTTTTCTCCCGCAGGTATTTGATGGAGGCGGCTTTCTGCGCCTCTGTGTATTCTCTGCCCATGTGTGGCACCTCCTCTATGTATCTGGAATTATAGCACAATACAGTATATGTTTGCTATATACAAAATAAACAAAATAGGGTTTGAAAGTTTAGTAATTTTGCGAATTGAATGTATAGCAAGTATATACTATAATAGAGCCATAAGATAAAGGAAACGGAAACACCGAAAAACAGGAGGAAATAAAAATGACAAAGACTGCACGAATTGGTTTTGGCGACAACGGCAAAAAGATCACCTGCACATCCACCGGCGAAAAGGACGCCTGGGGCAAAGTGTACTGGAAAGACGCCGAGGGCAACCTGTACGAGCTCAGCTACGCCAGACGCGCCAAGGTCTACGCGTTCATCCCTACCGGCCGCAGAGCCTAAACCATCCACCACACCGGGGCCGGGAAACCGGCCCCCACCATAAACAGGAGGACAACACCATGATCGAAATCGCCCGTATCTTCACCATCGCCACCAGCAACCGCCGCGACATCGTCCGTCGTCTGATGGCCTGCTGCGAGACCTTTAAGCGTCTGACCTTTGCCGACGCTTTCGCGCAGTACCGCTATTTTGAGCAGGCTGGCCTGGTCAAAAAGGGCGACGGCTATCTGGTGATTTACCACGACTGCGAAAACTAACCACCACCACGCCGGGCCCGGCGGCTAAACCGGGCAGAAAGGACGGGACACCATGAACAAGTACCCCTGCGGGTGGGCCTACCGCCTGCCCCGTTTCTGCGAGGGCCGAATGTGCAAAAATTGCATATTGCTGAAAGACAAACAGACAAACAACAAGGAGGCGACCCATGGAAAGAAAAATTGACGTCCGGCATGGCTGCGTGGACTGTGGCCACTATCCACTGCCCTGCAGCAAGGAGCCCTGCAAGAGCTGCGAGAGGTGGAGCAACTGGGTGGATAAAAAGGAGGCGGACAAATGAACGGTGACCTTATTTCCCGGAGTGCTCTGCTGGAGGAGCTGCAAAAGGGTACTATCATAACGGACGACCTGTATGGCATGGGCATTATGGCAGGTAAAGATCACGCCATGAAGAAAATCAAAGAGGCCCCTGCTGTGGAGCCGGTGCCTGCGCGGACTGGGCGGTGGATCGAGCGTCTGGACGGTGACGGCGAGTTTGTGCATCATATGTGCTCTGAGTGCAAGGCAGACGCGATTTTCCAGTATATCATCGAGGATGACTGGGATGAGGGAATGGATGGCGAATGGTACTCCATTGGCAAGATCACGACTGGAATTGAGGAGTATCTCACCAACTGCTGCCCCAACTGCGGGGCCAAGATGGACAACCCGGATCTGCTGGAATGGGATACAAAATAAATGAGCGAAAAATGAAACATGGCACACTTTGGCACATAAGACTGTGATATATTGCTACCATGAGGACCAGGCGCAAAAGCCTGGCCCTCTTTTTTATGCACCGGCATAGCAGACGCTGGTGCGGTGGGAGGGCGGGACAATATGGCATCACACCCATGCCCGAGGTGCAAGCGGCTGATCCCGGTGGGCATCGCATACTGCGACGACTGCAGGCCTGTGGCAGAGGCCCAGGCAGCAGAGGCCATCGAGAGGCGGCGGGCATTTAAGCGGGCCAAGTATAACAAGGCATACAACCAGCGGCGCGATCCCAAGTATGGACGCTTTTACAATTCCCAGGACTGGCGCACGCTATCGCGGACCAAGCTGCAGGACTGCGGCTACAAATGCGAGGCCAAGCTGGACGGCTGCCAGAGGCTGGCCGTGGAGGTGCACCACATCGAGCCGATCAAGACACCCGAGGGATGGGACAAGCGGCTGGACTGGGACAACCTCATGGGCGTGTGCATCGCGTGTCACAATGTGCTGGATGGCAAAACATTCAAAAAGAAAGAAATACCGGGCGTTATTGATCTGAAAACGCTGAAATAATTCCGAAACCCCCAGGGG
>UZAT01595206.1_pt1 | contig 10728 bp, 19 predicted proteins | sample 2160861 | NCBI WGS metagenome assembly UZAT01 (sample SAMEA5138306, study PRJEB28736) | viral metagenome | reverse complement strand
ATCACAAAGAGTATGCACCGAATTTAGGCAAATCGGTCACGTCGCCTTTAGTTGCGACATCATTGATTGCTCGGGAGGACATCCCGAGTGGCACATTATGCAAGATGTACTACCTTTGCTCAATGGTAATTGTGAGTTTGAAACAGTAGACGGAACAAAACACAAGATAGTGGGCAAATGGGATATGATTATAGCCTTTCCTCCTTGCACACATTTAGCAGTAAGTGGTGCGAGATGGTTCACACAAGGATATAAACCTATTGAATTACAATATGAAGCAAGAGATTTTTTTATGAATTTTGCTAATGCAAATTGCGACAAAATTGCAATAGAGAATCCAGTGGGCAGAATGTCTACATATTGGAGAAAACCCGACCAGATTATAAACCCGTGGCAATTTGGACACACAACAAATAAAAAAAACATGTTTGTGGCTGAAGGGCTTACCTTTGTTACAACCAACCGACATCATTCCTTCGGAACAAAGAACGAATGAAATATGGCAATCAGAGTTTGACGGAAAAAAAGTTACGTGGGGGTCAGATGAATGCAGAAAGATGCGAAGCAAGACATTCCCCGGCATTGCAAAAGCAATGGCCGAACAGTGGGGTATCTACGGCACTAAAACTCGTTCCGAGTGGCTTGACGATTTGTTAAGAGGTGATGCTCGTTGATAATTAAACCTTGCTCTCTCAAAGAAGCCAACGAATATGTTTCATTACATCACCGTCACCATAAGCCGAGTAGAGGACACAAATTTTCAATCAAAGTGGTCGATAAAAACGGACTCACGGTAGGAGTTGCCATCTGCGGCAGACCTGTTTCAAGACATCTCGATAATGGTGAAATTCTTGAGATAAACCGAGTGTGTACAGACGGTACATACAACGCTTGTTCAATGCTCTATGGTGCTTGCGCAAGAATAGCAAAGGACATGGGTTATCGAAAAATCATCACCTACATACTCCTCTCCGAAAACGGAGCAAGTCTCAAAGCAAGTAATTTCATTTGCGAAGGAGCAGCAGGGGGAGAAATGTGGACAGGTAAAAGAAGTGGTAGAGATAACGGGGTCCCGAAAGAGCTTAAAACAAGATGGAGCAAGACTTTTAGTGGAGGTGCATAAGTGACAGAGCAAAAAATCATTACCCCTAATTACGAATGGTACACCTACGATGTCGAGGTTTTCGCCTATGACTTCATAGTTGTTTTCAAGAACAAAAGCACCGGAGAACACACCGTATTCCATAACGATAACGAGGGTGTTCGAGATTTCATCAATGAGTATTCCATCTACTGTGGATTCAATAGTAAGGGATATGACCAATATATCATCAAAGCTATTTGCACAGGATATTCGCCCGAAGAAGTCAAGCAGGTCAATGACTGGATTATTGGTGGCGGTCAAGGATGGCAATGTCCTATGTTAGACGGAGTTTTCTTCCGATTTAATAATGTGGATATTATGGATGATATGCAAATGGGGTTATCCCTCAAAGCTATCGAGGGGCATCTTGGTTTGAGCATTGAGGAAACGGAAGTAGACTTCAATCTCGACAGACCACTCACTCCCGAAGAAATTGCTCTCACTATCAAATATTGTATTCACGATGTTGATTGCACAGAGCATTTAACCGACCTGAGAGAAGATTATCTCAAGAACAAGATATATCTTGGTAGCTTGAAAGGTCTTGATGAAGTCAAAGCACTCAGTATGACCAACGCAAAACTCACTGCTCTTTATGTTGATGCTCACAACACTCTTACTGTTGAGGAAATGGGTGCAGACGAGAGACAGTACAAGTACCCCCGCAATTTACTCCGTGAGTACATTCCTGATGAAGTCTTTGACTTCTTCAACAGACTGTATAACGCCAATATTTCCGACGAGGACCTGTTCAAAAGCAAACTAAACATCAAAGTGGGCGAATGCCCGGTAACGCTCGGTTTTGGTGGAATACATGGTGCTATTCCTAATTTCATTTGGAAGGAGGGTGAGGAATGAGTTACGAATTACACGGTGACACCGGCACAAGGCTATATCGCATTTGGAAATCCATGAAATGTCGATGCAATGATACCAATCACCCTACATTCAAACACTATGGTGCAAGAGGCATTACTGTCAGTAATGAATGGCAAAATTCATATAGCACATTCAAGCGATGGGCAATGTCCAACGGATATTCAGACAATCTTGAATTAGAGCGAGTGGATGTGAACAAGGGATATTCACCCGATAATTGCAAATGGATTTCTCACCATGAGCAAACCTTAAATCGAAGAGATACCCTTTACGTAACCATTGATGGGAATACCCTAAAACTGAGAGAGTTTTGTTCACTCCATAACATCAATATGAATACTGTGAACAGCTGGAGACACCTGAACATTCTTGAAAGCAAATTGACGGAACGAATTGGACACACAGTTCGTGTTATAGGTGGAAAAAAGGAGGTGGTCAATGTATGAGAATCGTGCGTAATTTCGATGTTGCCTCATACTACTGAACCCTCATTTGATGACAATATGCGGTTATACAAGTAGGAATATCCCAAATCCTCAGATATACAAAGATATGCTTGAAACCCGAATGAGAGCAAAAAAGGCGGGTGATAAGTCTACCGCTAATGCTCTAAAGTTAGTTGCGAACACGACATACGGGGCAATGCTCAACAAATACAATGATTTGTATGACCCTTTAATGGGAAGGTCAGTTTGCATAACCGGGCAATTATTCTTACTCGAATTGGCTAATCACTTGAAAACGGAATGTGACACCTTATTCGTAGTTCAATTAAATACGGACGGTATCATGATTTCGTTTGATGATAGCGAATACGAAAAGGTACTCGCAATAACAAGAGAGTGGGAGCAACGCACTGGTTTTGAATTAGAGGAAGATAAAATCAAGGGCATCATTCAAAAGGATGTAAACGGATACGTTGAGATTCCCTATGAGGGCAAACCCAAAATCAAAGGCGGATATCTCGTTAGAGGTATTGCACCGGCAGGAGCATTCAACATCAACAACAACGCCACCATCGTAGCAAAAGCTATTGTGAACTACTTTGTACACGGTGCTCCCCCGGAAGAAACAATCAACGAATGCAATGATATATATGCATTTCAGTTGATAGCAAAGGCGGGTGCAAAATACAAAGAGGCATACCACATTGTGGATGGTGAGCAGCAACCCGTTCAAAAGGTAAACCGAGTCTACGCTACCTCCGACGAGAGATACGGAAAGCTATACAAGGTTAAAGCAGAGAACGATTCAACCGCTAAGATTGAAATGCTCCCGGAACACTGCATTATAGACAACGATAACCGTCTCACCATAGATGCTGTCGACAAGACATTCTATATTGAGATGGCTCGTAAAAGAATTAACGATTTTTTAGGCATCAAGCCTGAGAAAATAAAAAGAAAAAAAGGAGAAAAACAAATGGCAAACACAACAACCACAAAAGACAAGCAGAATGTCTATCAGAAGTTGCTCAAGGCGAGAGCGATGTTTCTCGCGTCCGAGGCAAAGAAATCGGGCAAGAATATGCACCTTGCTTTCAAGTATTTCGAGCTGGATGACATCGTGCCTGTCGCAACCAAAATCTTTGAAGAAGTAGGCTTGATATCCATCGTGAGCTTCACTTCCGATGTCGCAACAATGACAATGGTCAACACTGAGAACGGTGACGAGAGAATCGAGTTCGCCGCACCCTTCAATCAGATTGCCCCTATTGTTAGCAACGCAGGTAAGCAGGCAACCAACGAGATGCAGGCACTCGGCTCGTCTATCACATATATGAGAAGATATCTCTATATGATTGCACTCGACATCTGTGAGCCTGACAACATCGAGCCTGTTATCGGTAATGCTCCTACACCCACTCCCGTAACACCTACTCCTGCTCCCACACCTACACCGACAGTATCTATCCCGGTGGTAACACAGGACAAGCCTCTTACCAATGGTAATGGCAATGCATCGGAGACACAGATAAGACAGTTGAAGGATTTGCTTATCAAGTTGAAGGAAAAAAACCCTTCTAAGGAGGAAATGATTGCAGAGATTGCAGTGCAGACACAGGGATTTACGGTAATCTCCAAGGCTGACTGCGAGACACTGGTAATCAAAATTGGAGAAATGCTGAACGAGGAGGTTAAGTAATATGTATGTAAATCCGTTTTGGATGGGTGTACTTCTCACCATAGTGGCTGAAATCATAGCTTGTATCGTTTATGCGATTGTACAGAACAGCAAGGGAGGTAAAAGGTAATGTGCGAGGTATGTAGACAAATTCCCTGTCATCCCCGTTGCCCTAATGCTCCCGAGTCACCCATTATTCATAAATGTATACACTGTGGAGTTAAAATCCGTGAGGGAGACACCTATTACAACGTTGACGGTGAGCCATGGTGTGAGGAGTGTATAGACAATTCCCGCACCACGGCAGAGGGGAGTGATTTGTGATATGAAAAACATTAAATGGAATGGTACGTCAATCACAACCGACGTACCCGCTAAACCCAAGAAAATCACCGGAACACACTTCCCTACAGTTATCGGTATCAATCCCTTCTCCACTCCCTTTGAGGTGTGGTGCAGATGCACCCGTACTTATGAGATACCCTTCGAGGGAAACAAGTACACCAATGCAGGTCAGATTATCGAGCCTAAAGTATTTGAGTTCCTTCGCAAGTCTATGGGATTCGGCAACAGAGTAGTAACACCCGAAGATGTCTATGGTAAAGACCACTTTAAAAAGACGTGGGGTGACTTCTATCCCGGTGTCGCTATATTCGGCGGAATGTGGGATGCTCTCATCATGGGAGATGACGGTAAGCCTGAATACGTAGTTGAAATCAAGACCGTACAAGTTGATGGTCGTAGTGGTTCTCTTGAGGAGAGATGGAAAGATGGTGAGGCGCCCCACTATCAGGCGTTACAGGCCTCCCTCTATGCCTACCTACTTGGTATCGACAAGGTACTTATGGTAGCGGTAGCACTTGAAGATAAGAAGGGTGACTACGAACATCCCGAACAGGTTATCCCTTCCTACGCTAACGAGAATGTCTACACAGATGAGTTTAAGGTATCGGAGAGATATCCTAACTTCGACCTCTACATTGAGCAGGCTACAGCTTGGTGGAACACATATGTTCTCAAGGGTGTTAGTCCCGCTTTCGATGAGAAAAAGGATTCCGAGATACTCAAGGCTCTCCGCACCAATAGCCTCTCACCCGATGCCGATATCACTGCTCTTGTTAAAGAGGTAGAACAGTTGACTACTGAAATCGATGAAGTCACTGCTACTGTAGCGGATAAGGAAAAGAGACTCAAAACATTAACCGAACAAATCAAAAAGTACGCACTCGATCAGTTCCGTGACGGTGACACAAAGGTTTCTATCCCCGGTCAGCGTTATGAGTTCGTACTCTCCAAGTCGGAGACAACAGAACTGGACAAAGATGCACTCAAAGCAGATGGTCTGCTTGAGAAATATAGTAAACCCAAAACAAATTATCGTTTTACAAAAACAATTAAGGAGGACAAATAATTATGGCTATGATTCCTATGACAAGTGGTTTTTCAATCTGCCCCGAGGGGGTTCACACATTCAGAATTTACAAGGTAGATTACAATGAGGAGTTTGGTAAACTCGTTATTCACCTTGTAAACGCACAGGGCATTACTCATCAGGAGAGATTCTCTCTCATGGGACAGGGTGGTGTTATCAACGAAGGTGCTTGTAACGCATTCTCATTCTTCGCTAAGACTGCTCTCAACGATTTCTCCCTTGAGGCGGTAGACCCTATGATGCTCGTTGATAAATACATCAAAGCTGAGATTACACATGATAAGGTTCCCTCAAACAAAGACCCTAATAAGACGGTGACATTCGCTCATCTTGGTGACAAGTGGGCAGCAGAGGGATTCGATACTCAACCTGTGGCAAAGGCACTCACACTCGGTAAGGAGACTGCTGTTCCCGTAGCACCCGCTACTCCCACTCCTACACCTGCTCCCGCAACAGGACTTGACCTTAACGCATTGCTTAATCAGTAACAATTACAGAGGTACGAGGGAGTGTTCATCACTCTCTCGGGACCTCGGATTTAGGAGGAAATAATGAGTATAGTTGATAGTGGAGAACGTAGAGAATTTGAATCAGGTGCGGTAAGAGACATTGCCGAAGGAAAAGGCAGATGTGACTTGCTCCCTCTCGATGTTATCGCAAAAATGTTCGCCACCTATGGTAAAAATACTACCCCGTTGTCTTACATAGCAGCATATATTTACACAGGCAATCAAGAACATCTTTTTAGAGCCATTAACTCATTCAGTCGAGACAATTACGCTGACTATGTAACAATGATAATTGAAGTCTCGAAGCACTATGAAGAAGGCGCAAAGAAGTATAACGAGCGAAACTGGGAGAAAGGTATTCCTCTCCATTGTTATATAGATAGTGCTGTTAGACATTATCTCAAGCATCTAAGAGGAGACAATGATGAGAGACATGACCGAGCATTTGTGTGGAATTTACTCGGTGCGTTATGGACACAGGAACACTTGCCAGAATTCATCGACCTGCCTTTCAAGGAGGTAACCAATGCTGAAAAGACTTAAATTGTGGCTAACACCACGTAAACACTGTCCACACTGTTGTCTGTGGTGTAAACACTTCGATAAATGCAAGGAGGAAATATGAAAACTGAAATCATTAAGATTAAGGGTGATTGGCAGGAAGTAGTGGACGATTGCCGAACTACAGTAGGCAAGGAGAGTCTTGACAGAGAACCGAGCAAAGATTTTAAGGTGGGTATCCTCATCGCAGAACACTCTCCTATCCGTGATATTATCGTGAAGTGGAGGTGGAGGAACATGCCCCATTGGGTGACAGTTCATTGGGTGAGACACAAATGGGAAAAGTTCGTCCGCACTCAACGGAGCGACAGGACGGGCATTGACCGTTCAAAGTTACCACAAGACGAGCCACAGACTTTCGTGGGTGAGGCAAACACACAACATCTCATTGACACACACAGAAAAAGACTTTGTTATATGGCAAGTCCCGAGACACGGATATATGCCGAGGATTTCAAAATGGCTCTCCGCGGAGAGCAACCCGAAATATCAGACACACTTGTTCCCAACTGTGTTTATCGCGGCGGATGTCCCGAATTAAAGAGCTGTGGATGGTATGAACAAATGGTCGCAAAGCATCCTGAACTCAAAAGCACCAGTATTAGAGTTCGATATAACGCATATAACAAGATTTTTTATGATACCAAAGGAGGAAACGAATGAAAATTAAACACGAAAACGGAATGGTCACTTTCCTTATGAGAACCGGAAAGGATTTTGTAAGAAGTCAGATGACTATTGGTTCAGCTACAGGAATTATAAACCACGGTAAAAATGTGGTGGAGGAAAACAATCAGATAGTTGTAGATAACACCTACTTCTTCCCCGCAATTCCCGATCGCAAAAAGAAGGAGAGTGATGAAGAATGACAGGAGTAAATGAACTTTATGACAACACCAAAGGTGCGAAAGCCTATAGACCTTTTTATTCTGATTATGTTCGACACGCACTTCGATTCTATACGCGCCACTTGCGAATATCTCAATTCAAGACAGAAGCTGATAAAGAGAACTGGAATTCTTGTCACAACGTTCTCAAGGATTATTCCGATAGAGACCGTAATATTATCGTTGCCGTTTACAGTGGATATGACACCCTTGCTGATAATGTCTACGAGACAGCCAAGGAGTTTGGTATCAATCAGAATATCATATGGGATATTATAAAGGAATTCGAGCGAAAAGTGGCTCAGATAAGGGGTCTTATATGAAGGTTGGAGAGCGTTATAAGGTGAGAGTTAAAATCAAACTCCACACACAACCTGTTAGATATCTTGAATATGAAAGAGATGGCATCTTCTGTAAAGAAACATCATCTTTCTTCGTGTTTAAGGATTTTATGGTGAAGAAAAACAACGTACTCGACATCACAAGGGAGTGATAACAATGAACCTTAATAACATACCGAAAGAGATACAATCTCTCAACCAATGGGTAGGTGTCGGTGTAGATAGCAAAGCACCTATGCGAGTTGACACACTCTATCCGGCATCCTCAACAAACCCGAGCACATGGTGTTCTTTTGAGGAAGCAAGGACAGCGGTAGAATACAGCGAGATATCCTACCCGGGGTTTGTTTTCAACGATAACGGTATCGTCGGTATTGACATCGATGACGGATATGACGAGGAGGGGTTTCTCTCTCCTCTCGCCTCCGACATTATCGGCAAGTGTAAATCCTACACCGAGAGGTCCAAAAGCGGGAGAGGGTTTCATATACTACTCCGAGGAGACATACCGTTCAAGGGCAAGAACAACCGCAATGGTCTTGAGATATACAAGACAGCGCGTTTTTTCATAATGACAGGCGATGTGCTTCTCTATCGTGAAATTATCGACAATCAAGAGGCTATTGACTATATCGTTGACAAGTATTTCCCCGAGATGCGAGAGAGCGAGAACAAGGGTATTATTCCCAAGATATATGCACCAATATGGGATAAGCCAATCATCGATGGAAGGATAAAACTTCGTCCGGTGTACCCTCTCATTCCCAATGGCTGTAGGAACATCTGTCTGACATCTCTCGCGGGAATGCTGCACAACCAAGGATATACCCCACAAGCAATATATGAAGAACTAACATACTGTAACACTGTAGCTTGTGAGCCTATGCTCCCCGATAGCGAGGTTATAAGTATTGTGAACAGTGTAACAAGGTATAAAAGGTAGGAGGTGATTTCATGCAGGTAATTAAAATTGACTTACCGCAAGACCTTTTAAATATGGAAATACACATTTTTGCAGATGAACATATCGGTGACGAACATTGTGACATTAAGCGATTACTTGAGCGTATAGAGTATGTCAAGAACACCCGTAACGCCTATTGTATAATGAACGGTGACATTCTCGACAATGCCACCAAGACAAGCATCGGAGACACCTATACACAGGTGTTCAACCCTATGGAGCAGTTGCAAAGGGCAGTTGAATTGTTTGAGCCGATCAAAGATAAGATTTTGTGCATCACCCATGGTAACCACGAAAACCGCACTTACAAGAAGGAGGGCATCAACCTTTCCCGTCTCATTGCCAAGCAGCTTGGTTTGGAGAATAGATACTCCCCTACCTCAGCGTTGATATTTATTCGTTTTGGTAAAGTGTCAAGCGGTCGGAAAGAAACCAACGGAAGCGGTAATATTAGAAAAATCTGCTACACAATATATGCTTTGCATGGTAGTGGTGGCGGGCGTAAAGAGGGTGCCAAGACAATTCGCCTTGCAGATATGGCGAGTATCATAGATACCGACATCTATATCCACTCTCATACACATTTACCATTAGTGATGAAACAAGCGTTCCATCGAGTTGATTGTAGGAATAGCACTGTCGCTCTTTTTGACAGACTATTTGTTAACACCGCTGCAAATCTCAAGTACGGTGGATATGGCGAAGCTGGTGAGTTCAAACCATCAAGCATGGAGACACCGGTGATATATCTCGATGGTACTAAAAAGGATTTCAAAGCAAAATTGTAGGGAGGTATAAAATGGAAAACCCTTGTAGAAAAGACTGTCCCCGGAGGAGTCCTGTATGTCACTCAAGTTGTCCTGACTATCCTAAGTATAAAAAATTCCTTGAGCGCAAGAAAGCGCTAATCCGAAAGGGTCAAATATACGATGAGTATATCAATATTAAGAAATCTGCCAAATTCACACATGATTTGAAGGAGAGTGTAAGAAAGAGATATCGACACCCTTGTGGAAGAAATGACAGTCAACTATGAGTCAAGTAAAAAAACGATAAGCAGAGAAAGGAAGATGGAAATGTTAGAAATGCCGACAGGTTGGCTATCTCCAAGCGGTGAATTGTTCAAATGCAATTATTATGAACACGAGGCAACCGCAGAGGGTATATGCGAAAAGTTTAATATATCTTACGAGCGTCGTTGGCTTGGTGTAGATGAGGCTTTATATTCTTTGGGGTGGTGTAAACTTGCCATATCGTCGCTTGGTAATAAACAATATTGGGTGCATTGGGAAAGACCTTTGACAGCATATCAGAGATATTTTCTTAACGAATATTTTGAAAATGAAAAGGATTTAAAATTTCCTATGGATTGTACAAGTCTTTGCAAATATTTGTATGAAGATGAATTTTTCACAACTGAGAAAGGCGGTGAGACCGACACAAATGTCGGTAGCAAAACCGAGAAAGGCGGTGTGCAGGAATGACAATAATATGCTCTAAAAATCCGCCAAAAAAGAGATTTGTGTTACATACAATTTACGGAAATTGCCTTGAAAAATTAGGTGTAAAAAACAATGGTGGCGGTTATGCAATTATCGACCTCAACGCAACAGTAAAGGTTGGAGACATTGTACATTGTGGCAAGGTGACAGGGCAAATAGGTGGATATATCAAGCAAGTCAAAGAGATAAACGGAGATAGCATAATCGTAGGAACAGCTTATCTTGACGAGTCAAAGGACTTTCAATTTGAAGCTGCCGAAATCTATGGTGTTGTAATTGAGACATACGGAAAGATTAGTGGTTTCCGAGAATACGTAAGACCGACACATTTGAGAAAGAAGAAGTTGAAAGGAGAACCAAATGCGTGATAGATTGATTGAGTTGT
>UZAT01145404.1_pt1 | contig 10744 bp, 15 predicted proteins | sample 2160861 | NCBI WGS metagenome assembly UZAT01 (sample SAMEA5138306, study PRJEB28736) | viral metagenome | reverse complement strand
CTGCACGCATACATAGAATGTATTACTGTACGAATAATAGGACACTGTCCGTATAACAGGACACCATATTGACACCGTGTCGATTGTATAAAATAAAAACCTTAGCAGCTTGCTCTTTTTGTATTCGGATAGTTGTGATATTTTAAAATGTACGGAGGTGATCACATGGCAAGGAAGTCTGATCCTGAATACCAGGCATTAGTAAAAGAATATAAGTCTTTAGCGAAAAAGGCAGATCAGAGACTGGTCCGCCTGGAAAGACTGTCAACGCAAAAAGGTTTTGAGAATGTGACAAAGTTCGCATATAACCGGGCCATGAAAGATATCCAATACTGGAGCGGAGCCGGGGCATCCCGTTTCAATCGGGATATCCCTCGCAACATAAAAAGTTTAAGGGCCCGGATCAGTGATGTAAAGCATTTCCTGGAAGATACCAAAACAAGTACAAAACGGGATATCATGCGGACCTTTCAGGGCCGTGCAAATGCGATCAATAATAAATACGGCACTAACATGAAATGGGATGATCTTGCCGGATTCTTTGAGTCTAAGAAATGGCAGGATATGTCCAGGCAGTATGGCAGCAAAACAGCGATGAAGGCGATCGGAGAGATCCAGACGAATGAAAAGGGAATCAAAAAGGCATTTAAAAAAGGCCAGACTCCGACGATCCGGGTATCAGATAAAAAGGTTCAGTCTGCCATCAATAATATTTTGGAGGAGCAAGGGTTATCAGTCTTTAACATGATGTAACAATGAAACGCTCAGAGTTAGAAACAATACGGAGAAAATATTATCAATCTAAGGGCTATAAGATGACATTCTGGAGGGATTATAATTATAATGATCTCTCTTATATTCTCTATGCAAAAAGGGCCGGAAAAGGCGATCACAGGCTTTATAATGATGCGATCATGATGCTCGACACGGAAACCAGTAAAAAGGAACCGAATATCATCGGCCAGAATCATATTGTTACCTGGTGCATCAGCATCCGGGCTTTTCATCTGAATATCGTAACTCTCTGGGGCTATACTCCGTCTGAATGTATCGAATGTATTAAAAAAATACATGATACCATGCCCGGAGAGTTATCATATCTGTATGTCCATAACTTATCTTATGACTGGGTATTTCTCCGCAAGTTCTTCCTGAGGGAGTTTACGGAGCCGGTCAGGCAGCTGAACACAAAAAGTTTATATCCAATTTATATTGAATTTCCATGTGGCGTTGTCCTGCGTGACAGCCTTATTTTAGCACAGAGGAAACTTGAAAAATGGGCAAAAGACATGAACGTTGAGCATCAAAAGGCGGTCGGATTCTGGGATTATGACAAGCTCCGGAATCAGGGCGAACCGCTGACGGCGGAAGAATTGCAATATATAGAGAATGACACGCTGGCCGGTGTTGAGTGCATTGATGCAACGCTGCAGCTTTTAGGAAAACAAATCTATTCGATCCCCTGGACAGCAACGGGGATCCCCAGAGAGGAAGTCAGGAAACGGGGAAAGTATCAGAACGCTCATGAAAAGTTTCTGCGTCAGGCTCCGGAGTATGAGCTGCAACTGATATTAGAGCGTGTTTTTCATGGCGGATATACGCATGGAAACCGTCACTATTATAACCAGACGATCACGGATATAACATCGTGCTACGATTTCGCGAGTTCGTATCCGTTTTGCATGATTTCTGAACGCTACCCTTCTGAACGGTTCACGCCGATGAGTAACCGGTCGATCTCTGAGATCCTGGCGGATAAGGACAACAACGCCTATTTTTTTAAGCTGATCCTGATCGAGCCGGAGCTGATTGATTATTATTACCCGATGCCGGCTCTTCAGTTCTCTAAAGCGGTAAAATGTATCAATCCCGTTCTGGACAATGGCCGTATTTTATCGGCCGATTATGTTGAGATCTGGCTGACGGAAACCGATCTGGAAGTGATCGCAAAGCAGTATAAGTATAAGAAGCATCTTTGTACTAATATTTATGCAGCCCATAAGGAATATCTCCCAAAATGGTTTACGGATTATATCTTTGAATTGTTCCGGGATAAAACACAGCTCAAGGGCGGAGATCCGGTCCTTTATGCCTTGCGGAAAGCAACACTTAACAGTATTTACGGTATGACGGTCCAGAAGCCCGTGAAAGATACCATAGCAGAGAATTATGAAACCGGAGAGTATGAGCTGCAGGAAGTGAACGGTGTAGAAGAATATGCAAAATATATCAAGCGTTTTACAAGTGTGCTTAATTACCAGATCGGGGTCTGGGTCACGGCCTATGCGTTCCGGAACCTTTTCGATCTGGGAGCCTGCTGCCGTGACTGGATCTACTCTGATACGGACAGTTGTTACGGTCAGGGATGGGATCCTGAGAAGCTGGCAGCCTATAACGACCGATGCAAAGAAAAATTGTTACAAAACGGTTACGGACTGGTGCAGCATAACGGCCGTGACTACTGGCTCGGCGTGGCGGAGCATGACGGCGATTATAATGAATTTAAAGTGATCGGAGCGAAACGCTATTGCGGAAGATCTGTTGAAGATAATCAGCTGCATATCACGGTGGCCGGAGTTCCAAAGAGCGGAGCTTCCTGCCTGCAGGATGATATTGACAATTTCAAAACGGGCTTTATCTTTTCCGGAGCGGAAACCGGAAAGAAAACGCATACACATTTTTATGTGGATGATATCTATATAGATGAAAACGGAAACGAGACCGGCGACAGTATTGACCTGAGCCCATGCGATTATCTGCTCGGATCTGCGGTCGATTATGACAGAATTTTTAAAGAGGAGGTTTTGATACAAGTTTATGAATGATTGGAAAAGTGAAAAATATTATTATTTTGCGGATGATCTGGAGCGGCATCCGGATGCCTGGTGTTTTGTCGTCTGGTCCCGTAGAGGACCGGGAAAAACTTATTCTTCTTTGCGTTATGCTTATGAAAATAAGATCCCATTAGTATATATGAAGCGGACGATCGAGGACGTGGATATGGTCTGCTTAAACCGTGGCGGTCTGGATCTTTCGCCGTATGTTCCGATCAACCGGGACGCAGGATATACGATAAAGCCCGGAAAGATCGTGAAAGGCGTCGGCGGATTTTATGATCATCTGGATCCGGAGACGGGGGATCCGTGCGGTGAACCGTTTTCCTATATCGTGGCTCTTAATTCCATAAAATCCATCAAAGGCGTTGATCTGTCTTTCTGCGATTGGCTGCTGTTCGATGAGTTCATCCCTCAGCGTGGTGAGGTCGTGAAGCGTGTCGAAGGTGAAATGCTGCTTGATGTCTATATGACGATCGCCAGGGACCGGAACAAGAGAGGCCGTGGAGATCTGAAACTGATCCTTTTCGCTAATGCGGAAAATATTTCTACGCCGGTCACGAATGAGCTGCAGATCGTTGACGATATGGTAACTCTTATGGCAGAGGGAAAGACGCATAAATATCTGGAGGACCGGGGGATCATGCTGCATCATATCACAGAGGAAGAGTACCCGGTGCAGGAAGAAGAAAAGAGCGGGATCTATAAAGCGATGGCCGGCACGGCATGGGGACAGAAAGCGTTCGGAGGTCTGTTCACAAATAATGATTTTTCAAATGTCAATAGGCAATATTTAAAAAATTATGTTCCGGTGGTGGGCTATCATTACAAGCAGGATAATGTTTATATCTACCGGAAAGATGAAATGTTGTATTTCACATCCAGCCGGAATGATAAGGTCGAGATCTACGACCTGAACCGGGAGAACGACCAGAAGCGGTTCTACTATGATTATGCAATTGATCTGCGGAATGAGTGCATCGAGAACCGGGTCCGCTTTGAAAAATATACGATGTATGATCTTCTGGTGAATTATAAGGACTTTTTCAGAATCTGAAGATTTTACCAAAAGATTGAAATATTTTTATATACTTAAGTATATCTTAAGTAGTAATCTATCTCCTGAAAGGAGGTCGATGATGACATATTATTTAATTGATATTGTGCTTATAGCTATGATTGCATTATTAATCGCTATGATCGACTTTTTAAATAAACTATGAAAGGAGAAACAAAAATGGAGATCAAATTTTCAATTCTTACGCAGGATCAGGACGGCAGCCAGCAGAACATTGCATACACGACTTCCAAAGAATATGCTAAGAAACTGATCAATGTTCTCTTGGCCGGAATTGATCCGAACAATCTGAACGATATTGTGATTCATCCAGTGATTGAGAAATAAGGAGGTAAAAGGATGAGCAGCTTGATTTATTTCACAGAAAAACAAAAGAGAATGATTTACGAGGGACTCAATGCTCTCATGGTGGAGAAAATGGCAACGCTGAATAGGACCAGAAGCACGCCTTGGATGTTTTCTGATCCGGAAGAAGCAAGGGAAAAGTTATATGATGAGATGGATGAGATAGAAGATCTCATGGCTAAAATGGAGGTGTTTGATGACTGATTTACAATCTGAATTATCAAAACAATTACAAGAGTTAAGGTCGTTTTTATATGAAGTTATGTGTACTGATCCTACTATGAAAGCAATAACATTTTACTATCAGGACGGTAGTGAAATAGAAGTAAAATTTACGGAGGGCATTGATGACTGATAATAACAGAATGGATTTTGAACAGTTTGAAATGATCTATAACACGAGCAAAGAATTGATTACAAGTGTGCAGAAGCTTTTCAAACTGTCGGAGGGTCTGGACACCCTCCCCGGCTATTTATTTGCTGAAGTCTGCCGGATGCACAATGCAGCGGTCGATTTTATAGAAGCCTATACAAAGTATTTAGAAAATAAGGAGGATAAGTAATGGCTTACACAAGAAAACAGAAGAAACAAAACGAATGGACAGCAGTTGACAAAATGAGCGGATTCTCCGTGATCGGTTCCAGGGAGAGATTTTCTATCAGCTTTGAACCGTTTGACGGGATGCTGATCGCGATCCACGGATGCCGTGTTGTTTCCGGAAAGAACGGGGATTTTATTTCTTTCCCGGCATGGAAAGACAAAGAGGGCAATTATCACGATTATGCTTATATGACCTTTTCAGATGAGGAGAAAGATGCTATAATCAACACGCTTGAATAAGACACCATGTGCCTGTGGTGACATTTGAAATACTTTCCTATATAATAGGACCGGGAGCGATCCCGGTCTTATTATTTTGGGAGGTGAAATAATGAAATTTTTCGAAAGCAATGAATTAAAATATAGATTATTAAGAACGATCATCCAGGGCGTGATCGGTGTCCTGGTCGCTAATATTGACCTGATCATAGGATTTATTCCGATCATCCCGGAAGCCTTAAGGGGTGTGATCGTTCTCGTTATTATGGCGGTACTCTCTCCGATCATGGCAGAGATTGGGAAGCGTGATAAAGATGAGTGAATCAATTATTATAGCATTGATCACCGGCGGGATCATGCTGATCGGAAATATCATAACGGCCTACTACCAGAACCAGAAAACCATTTACAGAATTGAGCAGCTGGAACGGAAGCAGGACAAGTATAACAATCTGCAGGAGAGAGTGCTTGCCAACGAAAAAGATATCAAACATATCTATTATGAGATAGACGAGCTTAAGGGAGGTAAATGATGAAACAGAAAGCAAAAGATCTTTGTGAACATTTAATCTTTATGGCAAAGAACCGGGAGAGCTATTATGATAACTCTTTTCCGGCCAACTGCTGCCAGATCCACGACAGGGGCGTGATATCCGCCGACTGCATCGGCCTTGTAAAAGGGATCATCAATGATCCGGACATCTGGAAGCGGTTCAAGCCGTCCGGCTACTATGTCAGGCCCGGCCAGATCATCGGCGACTGGTCGGAGGAAGGCATATTGCAGCATTGTACATCTGTCAGTCCGTACTTTCCGAACATCCAGCCCGGAGAGTATTTATATATGGCAGGCCATGCCGGGATCTTCTGCGGAGAATTTGAGCACGCCGGAGGGATCTGCAATACGGTCGAGTGTACAACTGACTTTGGCGATAACGGGATCACATCCAGTTATTTAGATCCTGCGTCCGGCCGTCGCTATGATCATAAAGGCGGGACGGAGTGGCGTTCCTGGGAACGTCACGGGAAGTTATCCGATTATATCGAATATGATAATTCCTTCGTGGATGTCATTTATCAGGTCTTTGATGATGTCAAACGGACCTGGCTTGAAGCGGTCGAAGGTACTTCCGACTATGCCGGAATCTACGGGCATGATGTCGACTGTGTTTCTGCTGCCTTTTACGGAGCGGACCTCTATTATAAAGTGCATACCTGGAAAGGTGATGAATCTGAGAAATATAATAACTCTGAATGGCTTCCTGAGGTGAAGAACCGGAACGATTACGCCGGGATCAAAGGCCGGCCGATAGATGCGTTTATGATCCGATGTGATTCTTCCAAGTATAAGATCTCATACAGAGCACACCTCAGGAAGAAAGATCTCTGGCTCGACTGGGTAGAGGGATATAATGAAAAGGATCCGGAAAACGGCTTTGCCGGTATCATCGGAGAGCCGATTGATGCTTTACAGATGAAAATTATTAAGATAAAATAAAAGATGAAGCAATAAATATTTTCTCCATTATTTTTTGTTTCTTTCTTTATCAATGCTAATTATCCGGAGCGTTAAGGCTTCGGATAGTTGGCATAAGGGAGGTTTTAATCATGGGATGGAGTGATCCGACTAATCCGGTAGGGACATATAACCCGTGTTATATGACAAACTTATATGGTGCTTCCTGGAATGATGCCTGGAATACCTGCATCTATGGTTCACCTACCCAGACGGGAGCGAATGTTTTAAGTAACTGCACAGGGTACGTGCAAGGTCGCATGCTTGAGATCTGGCGTGAGGATTCCCATCCGGATTATGATCCTTCTGTTACGCATACACATCCCTTTGCAACATTGAACGGGGATGCAAATTACAGCTGGTTAGAGCGTGCGATCGCTCTAGGATTTGAAACATCAGATGAGCCGGTGGCCGGTTCTGTTTTTGTAACAGATTCCCATGTCGGCGTGGTCGAAAAGTATGAGAATGGAATCTGGATGATCTCAGAATCAGGTTACGGAAATGTGATCCCCTGGACCTATGGAGAGGGAATCTATAAATCCGGCAATACCTGGTATGCGATGCACGCAACTTATCATGAAATATATAAATTTGTTCTGATCCCGGACGTGACTCCGGGACCGCCACCGGGAACCGGTATGATATACGACCGGAAGCGGAGAAGGGATAGGTATTACTATTATGAATATTAGAGTATGGTCGAGTTTTACAAAACGCCAGAATAGTACATTACAGCCGGGCACGACCGGAAGCACACAGATCAGCTGTGTTTTAAAAGAAGAAACTTCTATCAGGAATCCATCTTTTATCCTTGCTGATCCGATGCCGTCTATTACTTACGTTCAGGCGTTTGGAAACTATTATTTTGTAACAGATATCATTAATATAGATGCACACCGGGCAGAAGTGGCATGCTCCCTGGATGTCCTTGCAACATATAAGAGCAGCATCTTAAACTATACAGCTTTTGTTGAGCGGTCCGCTTCCAATTATGATGTAATGCTCATAGATCCGTTATTATCCGGACAGCAGAATTATATTGTTGATGATGTTACAACTACAAGTGTTTCTGATATTTTTGATCAGACCGGTTTATATGCTGCAACGGTTTTAACGAAAACAAGAGGGCTTGTTATTTATCTGAGCAACACCCTCGGAGTGTATAAAGGGATCTTAGACTCCGGATGTTATTCTTCTTCTGATATCTCTGAATGGATCACTTCTAAAATTGCCGCTGCTTATGATGCCGATGTTTATATCGGGTCCGTGAAATGGATGCCTTTGAACCTTGCAAGTCATGGGATCTCGGTCAATCTTTCAGCAAATCCACCTGAATTTGTGATCGGTCCTTTAGGTGTTAAATCCGGATTTATTCCATCTGGTGCTGTTGTAAAGTGGATCTATCCGGAAAGCAATATCGGAACAGTCAAAAAATTAACTTTGCCGTCAACAAATCTGTTTAATGATTTCAGGGATGGAGATCCCCGTTTTGTTCAATATTCTTTAACTCTTCCGGGAATTGGAACCGTGCAGCTGGATCCTGCTTTTGTTGGTTCCTGCATACATAACAGCCGTGATATCTATGCCGGAATTTATATGGATATCTCAACCGGACAGGTCACATATATTATTGAGACTCTTATCGGCGGTTATTATGTTAAATTCTGTGAATTTAAAGGCAGTTGTGCCGTTGATGTGCCGATCGGAAAATCAAGAGGGAATGTGATCGAAACGGTTACCACTTATATCGGAGGAATTGGAGCTGCAGTATCAAACCTTGCCGGAGGTGGTGGAAATCCCGGAAGTATTGCACAAGGTATAAGTCAATCAGGCGTAGCTACTTTATCAGCATATAAAAGTGCAGTCTGTCCGCAGACTTCTATCCTTGGAGGATCAGGAAACAGATCTGATCTCTGGGCTCATGCAAATAATATTTATCTGAATAGGAAGATTTTTGGACAAAAACAGTTTCCGACCGCTATCGCCGGCCGTCCATTATGCCAGAATGTGCAGCTTTCGAGCTTATCCGGATTCTGCCAATGCGGAAACGCATCGGTCCCGGTAAACGCAAGGGATGCGGACCGGGCAGAGATCAACGCATACTTAAATAGCGGTTTCTATATTGAATGATTTATTATATAATTAATAAGATACGGGGGGAATGTCCCCGGATCAGATGCGTAGGCATGGAGGGCGGATTGATCATCCAGTAACCCCCCGTATCATTATTTTCAAAGGAGGAAAAACATGAAACTCGGAGATATTATTGCTTTGGCAAAACTTGGTTACAAAAAGGAAGATATTCAGGAATTGATAAGCCTGGCTGATACTGCTGAGGGTCCTGATAGTACGGGAACAGAAAACGGGCCGGAAGATGTGCCTGCAGGAGAACCGGAAGAGAGATCCCCGGAACCGGATAAGGGACCGGAAAAATCAGCAGATGATCATAAAACTGAGCAGGACCTGATCGCTTTACAGAATCAGATATCAGATCTAAAAAAGCAGCTGGAAAATGCTCAAAAACAAAATATCAATAAAAATAACTCTGGCAGCTATCAGGAACATTCCGATCAGGACATCCTGAATGATGTCATGAGGAATTTCATGTAAAGGAGGAAAATTACATGGCAGGAAGAGTATTAACAACAAAAGATGCTTATAGCATCGTCAATTTGATGGTTAAGGAAGCGACCGGCCAGGATGCAGCGATTCAGGCAGTCGATAGCAGCACATTTGTTTCTGTCGGCGAGACCCTGCTTGCTTCCGGCGTAGAGAACACGCTGAATACCTTAGCCCTTGTGCTTGGCCGTACCTTTATGGCCGTCCGTCCGTATGAAGCAAAACTGCGTATTATCAACGCTTTAAACAGCGGAATTTATGCGAACAGAATGAGAAAGATCTCATTCTATTCCCGTGAGGCAGTCATTGACGGAGCTTCCAACACCGATCTGAAAACAAACTTTGCAACCGGATATGATAACGGATCCAACAGCTCAGCTTCTGCTGCTTCCATGTGGGAGCAGAATCAGCCGGTTCCATTGGAGCTCAACTTTGGAGGTTCCAGCGAGTGGCAGGATGTTACCACCGTATACGAGAAACAGCTGCAGGTCGCTTTCCGTTCGGAAGCTGAGTTCATTGATTTTGTTTCCGGTATCATGACCGAAAAAGGAAACGACATCGAGAGCCAGAAGGAAGCGTTCAACCGGATGACACTTCTCAACTTTATCGCAGGTGTGATCTCCCTGAATCAGGGCGGTTCTGTCATCAACATGACAAAGCTTTACAATGATACATTCGGAACATCCTATACAACTGCACAGTTGCAGACAACATACTTTACGGAGTTCCTGGAGTTCTTTGTTGCAACATTCAAGACGATCTCTGACGACTTAGAATACAGAAGCAACAAATATCATTGGAGCCCGGCGAAAACGGTCGGCGGTGTTTCCTACACTCTGTTAAGACATACACCGAAGAGCCGTCAGCGTTTAGTTATGTATAAACCTTTCTGGAACCAGGCAGAAGCAAGAGTATATCCGGAAGTATTCAACGAGCAGTACCTGAAGATTGAAAACTTCGAGGGTGTACAGTTCTGGCAGAACGCTAACGACGGAGCAGCGATCAAAGTGAAACCGGCGATCCCTGACACATCCGATCCGACTAAGCAGACAGCTGCAGCCGCAAACGTTGCAAAAGATTATATCCTCGGAATGATCTTCGATGAAGACGCAATCATGGTCGATTATCAGCTGGATGAAGCTGCCGTAACTCCGAAAGAGGCAAGAAAGCATTATCATAACATCTGGTGGACATTCAGAAAGAACGCTATCAATGACTTCACGGAAAACGCTGTTGTCTTCATCATGGAGGACCCTGTAACACCGTAAGGAAGGGAGGTAAATCTCTATGGAAAACGATGTTTTATACAATCGCATAATGAACGTAGTTCATGAGGAATACGGCGAGGGTAGCACGGCGGTCGCTAATCCGGAAGGTGAGCCGACAGATGATCTCACTTCGATCCAGATCGGGGATGAGATCTACGGCATTTCCGGAGGCGGCGGAGGTGGCATATTTGTTGTAAATGTTGTCTTTAATGAAGAGACAGAAAATTATGAATTAGACAAAACCTATAATGAAATAGTCACATCCAT
>UZAT01454020.1_pt1 | contig 10777 bp, 13 predicted proteins | sample 2160861 | NCBI WGS metagenome assembly UZAT01 (sample SAMEA5138306, study PRJEB28736) | viral metagenome | reverse complement strand
ACTAATCATCTCGTCGATCTTGCTGCTGGAATAAGTGGTCGTGGTGCTCGGCGCGGAATCGTCGATGCTCGCTCCAGCAGGTCCCTGGGGACCGGGCGGGCCTTGAATGCCTTGCGGGCCGCGCAGCCCTTCCAGCTGCTCCTGCGTGAAGTCGCTGTATTTGAAGGCCGCGCCTGGGTCGCCCTTCGGACCGGTTTCACCCTGGGGACCGGCTGGGCCGGGTTCTCCTTGCGGACCAGCAGGGCCGGTCTCGCCCTGGGGACCAGCGGGACCGGTTTCACCGTCCTTCACGTCAAACGTTTTCGTACCTTCGGCGTCGGTGATGCTTACCCGGTGGCCGCCGTCAATGGCCGACACGTTCACGATCGGGCTGAATCCATCCTGGCCGGGCGCGCTGCTGCCGCCTTCGCTTGTGGTCACGCCGTCCTTCACGTCGAAATGCTTCGTTCCGTATGCATCCGTGATCGTCACGCGGTGGCCGCCGGTGATCTTCGTCACGGTGATCTCCGGGCTGTATCCGTCCAGGCCATGGCTGCCCGCTGGACCGGCAGGACCGGTCTCACCTTGCGGACCGGCGGGGCCTGTCTCACCCTGGGGGCCGGCAGGACCTTGCGCGCCGTCTTTGCCGTCAGATCCGGCAGGACCGGCGGGGCCTTGGGGGCCGGTCGGGCCTTCAGGGCCTTGCGGGCCAGCAGGGCCATCAAATGCGCCGGTTTCCTTCGCTTCCTCAAGCGCAGCTTCCACGGCCTTGTTCAGTTCATCTTCATTGATGCCGTCAATCGGGTTTTTCGCCAGGTACTCAGCCAGGGCTTCCTCGATCTGATCGCTGGTTACGCCGTTTTTCGCAATTTCATTCAGCATCTGAATGATCTGCGCATACACATCCGGCATCGGGTCAGCAGGTACGCCGCTTTCACACAGGATGCTCTTTTTGCAGCTGACATAGGCCGCTGTGGTCGTGTGCATGTTTCCTGCGAATACGCCCACCTTGAAGCTGTGCGTGTCAGAAATCACTGGGATGGGGCATTCATCGCCTTCAAATACCACATCCTGATAGATGCCGTTGTAGGTAAACCGTGCCGTCTTGATGTCGTGTTCGTCCCATTCGCTGTCAAAGTCAAACAGGATAGTGAAGTCACTGTTTCCGCAGACATACAGGGCTTCCTTCAGGGCTGATGCAATCTTATCCCGTACTGTTACGGGAATAACTCTCTCCATATGACCGTCAACTCCTTCCGTCTCATCAAGCCGTCAGATAAATGATGTTGATCCGCTCGCCAGCTCCCCAAGGCTCCCCATCAGGGGTATAGCATCTGATATAGAGATTCGATCCTGCCACAAACGAAGAACTGGCAGATAATGATCTTCCGTATACTTGCACAAAAAACGCAAGTTTGCTAGCATCCGTGGTGGATACAGGATTGGTAAACGCAGAAACAGGGATGCAAAATGCATTCTGGCCGCTGTCCCATTCAGCATCATACTGAAGGACTCCCAGTTTCAGCACAGGCACCGTAACCGCTCCGGTTATTCCGTTCACGCTGGTCACACCAACGTTAATCGACACTGCACCAGTCATTCCGTTTACGCTTTTCACAGGTGCTTCATAACTGTCCGGCAATGCCCTCACTTCGGAAGCCGTTGGCATCCATGTATCTTTTCTTGCGCCGACACTCTCAGCATTCAGGGTCACATTTCCGTTTTCATCAGGGGCTACGCCGCACACAGTCTGCACATCGCCGCTGCCCAGTTCGCCCAGATCAATGTTACCCGTCTGATCCGCTTCATACTTCGTGCCGGATACCGTCACAGCATTCACCGTGCCAGCGCTTGCTGGGCCTTGTGGGCCTTCTGGGCCTGTAGCCATAACCCCCGTATCCACGTATTCCCTGGATTCTGTGTCCCAGGTCATCCAGTGGTTGTTGGATGTGTTCACATACGGGGCATGGCCAGCAGCTTCATTCGCTGCATTTGCTGCTTCGTTCGCTGCCTTCGTACCCGCTTCCATCACGGCAATCTGTGCCAGCAGGTCAGAAATAGAGGGGACAACGTTCTCCTCATCCAGAATGGTGTCCGTGACGCTGACAAGCATGGTGCCTTCACCATAGAATGCCGTGCTGATGACATCGCCATCCGTCACCTTGATGATCACGGCAAACTGTCCGCACTTGCTGTAGCAAGGCTTTTTCAGCGTCACACTGAGCACGTTGCCGGATATTTCGCCATCCAGGGTGATGGTCGCATTGTCACTGTAGCGGATGAAGTATGCGTTCATAGCCGTGCCGCTGGGCAGTGTCATCTGCGCCTTATCCTTAAACAGGGCAATCTCAAACCTGTGCGCTTCGTTGTCCTTGGTGACAAGCAGCGTGTCCAGGTATGTCTTCTTGAGCGGCTTCGCCAGATCAGCAGAGTAGGGGAGAACCTTCACAATGGTGTCACTCATGCTGCATCACCCTTTTCCAGCGTAATCCGTACAGTTCCCGCCGCCTTGTTGCGCTGGATGCCCACCAGCTTGTTGAATCCTTCGTATGTCTGATAGACGCTTTCCGTTTCATAGGTTCGCATCGTGTCAAGCCCGTCAAAGTCGGATGCGATTTTCGCAAGCGCTCTGCCGTCCTCCAGTTCAATCAGCACCATGTTGGGACTGCGAAGGCTAGTGCAGATAACCCGGATGTCAAACGTCTTACCTTTGCTGGTTTCAAGCTTCATCAACTTGTCCCTCCTTCAGCATCTTTCTTGCACTTCGGATGCGCTGGATGGCAGCAAGCACATTATTCAGGTTATTTTCGCCTTTGACTTCCACGGTGTTGAGCAGAAGCATGGCTGTGTTCAGTTCAAAATCAATCGTACTTTCACCCATATCTTTCACTCCTTATTCGTATCCCAGGAAATGGAATTCTGTGTATTTTTTGTGAAACTCAACATTCGATACCACGCCGCCAGTTGCCACAACCTGAATGGTTGAGTTTCCGTTCAGCAGCGACTTGGTAATCAGCTTGAGGTTCGTTCCACCAATCGTCAGCCCTCCCGCAGACACGGATGTGGCCGTCAACGCTCCGTTGATCCATCCATTTCCGTTCACAGTCAGCGCCGCCGTGCTTACGGCTTGCGATATGTCATAGTTGACATCCGAATACACGGCATCAATTTCATCTGCAATCAATGTCTTGACAGTGGTGATCTGTGAATCCACATATACCTTGTTGGCCTTCAGCGTGATCTCGCTGTTCATGCCGTCAATCTCAATCTCTGCTTCAGAAACCTTGTTGTTAAGTGCGTCAACCTCTTCCACGCTGGCCTTCAGCACAATCTGTGCATTTACGCCATCCAGTGTGATTTCTGCCTTGCTTAACCGTTCGCCCATTCTGGAAGCTTCGCCAGTCAGCAGTTCAATCATCGCTTCGTTGGCATTCACCTTGACTTCAGCCCAGCGGATGATATCACCCATTTCTTTCTTGACACTGCGCCCACCGCCAAAGCCAGTCAGTTCTCCCAGGTCTTCTTCGGCCTTGACCACATTTTCAGTCAGCGTCCTGGGTGGTTCACCGAACGTGTAGGTGGTTTTTTCTGGGTTCAGCAAGTCAATATCCAGCTTTGTGCAGTTCATGATGGTGTCCAGTCCATGCGGATTGGACAGGATGCGCACATATGCACCGATTCGGATGGCTTTGGCATCACCATTTATGAAGTGCATGTCAATGGCGTTCAGGGTCAGTGTCTGCAAGGCAATGCCCGTCTTCAGGTATTGCTGTGCCTTTTCCATCAGCGCAGTCGGGTTTTCCTCATAGTCCCAGGTCTTCGTTCGCCAGATTTTGCCGTATAGGGCAATAGCGTCATCATCCTGGATGTACTTCAGCCCATTGTTGACTGGAGCCACATTGACAGGTTCCGTGTATTCGCCATCTTCGTCCATGTTGGAAGCGCCCAGGGGAATCAGCACCGTGAACACATCGGATGCATCCACCTTGTCCTTGATATCCAGCAGATTCACGCTGAATTCAATCACCTGGCTATTGGTATCGCCGGACTTGGCCAGCCAGTCCACGAAGGTTACGCCGTCTTCTGTGCGGGTCATCAGATAGCCGCCGTAAACAGACAGCAGCTTTTCGTCAAATTCCTTGAGCGTTTCGTGATAGGCCACATTCTCCACTTCCAGCGTTTCATTGGAAATGGCTGTCACATTGCCAACGGTGAACTGCTTTTCGCTGTCCACCTGGGCATTGTGTTCACGGATCAGTTTTTCAAACAGCCCAAGCGCCGTTCCTTTGTAGGCGTATGGCGCACTCAGACTGTCCAGCAGGAAGGAACGGTCACCTTCGCAGTACACGTCCTTCTGATTGTAAAAGTCCTTTTCATCATCCAGCACACGGCCACGGAATATGATGTCATCGTTCTGCTTGACCGTGATGATGCTTTTCAGTTTCTTGATGTCGTGATACAGCGCATTGCCGGGTGGCAGGATAAAGGATAGGGAACCTGCGCCGCTTACATCCAGGGTGAGCATAGGGGAAAGGATGATGTGCTCATCATCCACCGCTGACGATGAAAACAGCAGCTTGCCGTCAACGTGTACCGAATACATCACAGGCACCGCCCTTCACCAAAGCGCTCCCGCTTGTACGGCTCCACCATGGCTGTCATCACAATAGTGGCCGTCATCTTGTCGGCTTCCATGTTGCCCACAGTCACCCGGCCCATATAGTAATAATTCGGATCATCATCCATGAAAATCCGAATGCTCTGCCCATGCAGATAATTGAGGATATCAGAATAAAGATGTGGCCACCGTACCCGGTCTTCACCAGTGATGAATTCAAACTGAATCGTCCTGGGTTCATAGTGAACACTGCCCGTCAGGTGCTGGGAAAGATCGATGATCTTGTCGCTTCCAGGCACAGAAATCATCTTCAGCTTGGGAACCGGGGGACTGATGACAGGTCTGGTCTTCATGATCAGGCCCCAGTCCCTAAAGGAATGCTTGTCACCGAAAATCACGCCCTGCATGGTCAGTTCCCCCTTCCTTTACGGCTGGAGATGGTGCCAAGCCGTGCATCCATCTGGGAAGCAATCTGGCCCACCAGCACACCCGATTCAAGCACAATCTGCTGACCGCCGCTAGTGTTGGCCACCAGCTGGGAAAGAAGGGCTTCAATCCTGCCGCTGCCGCCGCCACGCCAGACTTCTGCTTCAGTCTTGTCCAGCACGGCTTCGCCTTTGTGCAGTCTTGCAACATAGCTGTCCATTGGCACATAATCAAGACCGCCAGCAAAGCTGCGGCCCGTTCCGCTTCCTTCGCTCGTTCCACCGCCGAAGGTGATCACACCTCCTAGATTTCCTGAACCGAAGAAGTCGGCCACAGCGTATGCGGCTTTTTCTGCCCAGGTAATCACATTTACAAATTCTTCAACGATCAGCGCAATGTCGCTGACCATCATTTCAACATACGGTGCGCAAGCAATGACCATATCCGCTACAGCGGTTTTTAGGGCAGACATGCTAGGCTCACAGATTTTACCCAGTGTGCCCATTGCGCTGTTCAGCTTTTCCTGGGCTTCGTTGGCTGCAATGATATCTGCGTTGATTTGTTTGTACTGATCCGATGCATTTTTATATGCATGGGTCAGATGGTTCACAATCAGGTTCTGCCGTTCCTGTTCGGTTCTGCATGCTCTGAGTTTCTTGTTGAAGTCTTCTTCAGAGATTCCGGCCCAGTTCAGGGCATCTGCAAGACTGCCAGTTACCTGGCCAACCTTCGCCGTTTCATTGGCCGATTCCGTCAGGCCCTCAATAGGAAGACTGTCACCGAACGTGGCATATACGCCCGTGCAGATGTCCGTCCATTTGGCCAGGTCTTCTTCGTTTTTGCACAGAACAGCCAGGTGATTGGCCGCTTCCACAGCTTGGTCAGTGTCACCCAGTACACTTTGAAGCGCCCTATAGGTCTTCAGTGCTGTTTCAGCAGAATGGCCGTTGGTCACATAGGCCGTTTCCAGCTTGCCCATGGCCGTTCTGTAATCTCTGGTCTTTTCAACCGTTGCCGCAAAGGCTGTGCCAACGGCTGTGGCACCTGCCGCAAGGCCCTTTCCGATTTTTAAAGTGGTAGCACCGACCTTCTTGAAGGCTTCCTGAATCCGCTTGCCTGTTCTTTCGGCCTTCTGTGCAGTTTCGTTCAGGGCATTGTTTGCATCTCTGTTTTTGATGGCGATTGTTCCAAAGAGTTCAAATATATTCATGTGTATCACCGCCTTTGTTATTGCGCACGAAAAAAGGCCGTGATACTACGGCCTTATCGTGTATTGCCCCGTCTGGTGTGGCTGTATCTCTCATTCAGACCCGTGTCAATGGCCCCAACCAGTTCACCAACCAGAACATTGCCATCCAGCCGGATGTCATGGGGGATGATCCTTTCAAGAAAGTCCATCATCCGCTGGTTCTGCTCAATCAGTGTACGGATCAGGTGTTCATCCTTTTCCTTGACAGCATCCCGGATGTATGCTTGCAGCGTGGTGATAGGGGCCACCGCTTCCGGCCCAGCTTCGCCCACGCCCTGGAATCCCTTGGGTGTGCTGAAGATGGTGGGTTCATCAAAGACTGCGCCCTTCGCTTTCCATTGCACGTCAAAGCTTGGCATCTTGCCCTTTCCGGCAATGCCGAACGGTGCCTTGCCGCCGCTCACGCTGATCTTGGGTATCTTCAGATTGCTGAAAATCTTGCCGATACTCAGAGGGAAGAAGCCCTTGATTTTCTTGATGACACCAGAAACCTTGTCCCGTGCTTCATCCAGCTTATCTGCAATCGTGTCCTTGATTTTGCTGAAGGTATCACGCACAGTTTTCAGTGCATCCTTTAGGTCACCAAACTTGTCTTTGATCCACTTGGTTGCCGTGCCGCATGCAGACTGTATTTTCGCCCACATCTTGATCCAGAAATTGCGGAAGCCCTCATTGTTGTTCCACAGATACACGAATGCCGCCACCAGTCCGGCCAGCAGGGCCACTACCAGGCCGATGGGGTTGGCCAGCAGGGCAGAGTTGAAAAGCAGAATCGCCGCCCGTGTGGCTTTGATGGCCTTCGTGGCAGCGCCCATGATAGCGCCCCACTTGAGCACCAGCAGGAATGCACTCACGCTCACCGTTGCGCCGATGATCACAGCCGCCCAGGCATCAATGGTGTTTTCGTTTTCCTTGATCCACTTTTTAAGGTCTTTCACTTTCTGTATGAAATTCTCAACGTGGGGAACAGCCGCCGTCACAAATTCGGCCACCTTGTTCTTGATGGCTGTCAGGATGGGTTCACCCACAGCGCCAAGTGCAGCAAAGGCAGCTGTCAGTTTTTCCTGTGCCTTGTTGGCAGCAAGCACATCCTTGTTGGTTTCCTGGTACTGCACAGATGCATCTTTATAGGTGCCGTTCAGCGTGTCCATGATCAGCTTCTGCCGCTCCTGCTCAGTTGAGCACTTGGCAAGCTTTTCATTGAATTCATCTTCGCTGATTCCGGCCCAGTTCAGTGCATCCGCAAGACCGCCAGTCACCACGCCCGTCTTCGCCGTTTCATTCGCCGCTTCTGTCAGGCCCTCAATAGGAAGGCTTTCACCGAATGTGGCATAGATGCCCGTGCAGATATCCGTCCATGTGGCCAGGTCTTTTTCATTGTCCGTCATCACCGCCAGATGATTGGCGGCTTCCACCGCCTGGGCTGTATCGCCCAGCACGGCCTGAAGATCAGAATAGGTCTGCTTTGCGCTTGCTGAAGAATGGCCGTTCGTTGTGAAGGCCGTGTCCAGCTTGCCCATTTCCGTCCGATATTCCCGGCTTCCCTCAATGGCAGCAATCCAGGCAGTGCCTAGTGCAGCACTCGCTGTCACGATGCCCCTGCCGATGGTCAGCGCTGCGCTGCCGATTTTGCCAAAGGCAGAAGATACTTTGTTGCCAGCATCATCTGCTTGCTCAGACGTATCGTTCAGGGCCTTGGTCGCTTCATCGTTGTTGATGGCGATGGTGCCAAGCAACTTGAATAGTTCCATGATATTCACTCCTTCCTGGGGAAGAAGTGGCCTATCATCCATCAGGTGAACAGGCTGTCAATGATGGCCTGTGCGCCCTTTTCATCCAGGTCTTTGTCACTGCTTGCTGCCCGTCTGGTGCTGCCTTGGGTGGTGCTCACAGGCTTGCAAACACGATTCATGAAATCTTCAAAGGTTTCGTCCGTGTGGCTGTGGATGTACATGGCCCACAGTTTGCGCACCCTTTCCGTTTCAGCTTCGTTTTTCCTGCGCTCAATCTCCAGCGTCAGGAATTCTTCCACGAATGTTCCAAACCGCCCCTGATTGATATATCGGCCCATCAGATCCATGGGACAGCTGTATTTGGCATACAGCATGTCCATGAACCTGACTTCACCGATTAGAACGATTTGGAAACAACCTCGAAAAAACTGGCATTCTTTTCGTTTTTGATGATGTCCCAGATCATCATGGGCGTGGTGCCAAACTCCATTTCCTGAATCTCTTCAGCCGGAATGCCGGAAACATCGGCAAGCAGGGCATATACTTCATCCTTGACATCGTTCATGTTTCGGATGACAGCCACGCCCAGCTTCGTCACCACCTCAATACCAGCCTGTTCAATGCTCTTGTTGCCCGTCACAATCTGTGCAAACACATTGGACAGGTCACCGGGGAACACCGTGCCGATGATGTAGAGAACAGGCCACAGGTCTTTATCCTTGAGCCTTCGCAGGGTATAGGGTCTTTCAGTCATTTCCATATCGTTCATCCTTGGGTTGCTCCTTCCTTACGAAGCCACTTCGTCAGCGTTGACAGCCGTCCAGCCGTCCTTCTTGCGGATGAAGATGGCATAGGGCAGCTTGACAGTGCCATATTCAATGTCACTGTGGCATTCAAACGTGCCCTTGAAGATGGTGTTGGTCTTGCTCTTGTTTTCGGATACATGGCCGGACGTGCAAAGCGCATTCTTGAAGATGATGATCATTTCACGGCCATCCAGGTGGTGCCCCCAGAAGCCAAAGCCCTTATAGAAGTGGCCGCTGCGGATATGCTCATCAGACGTGATCACGTCAAAGTTCTTGTCAGTCGATTCGGAAAGCTTGCCAATGACCTGATGCTTCATCAGTTCAGGAGTCATCTCCAGATAGCTGACTTCAATCAGCGCCTTCTCTCCGATCTTCTGTACCAGTTCCTCCAGGGCAACGTTCACGCCGTCAGCCGGAATGTTAAAGAATTCCGGGGTGATGGTCACATTGCCGCCGTCCTGGGTGGCACCAGTGATTTTCGCCTTCACGGCTTCTTCAGTGGGTGCAACGGTTTCGCTGTACTCAACGCCGTTGAAATACACACCCGCACCGAACGGAATATTCGAAGGGGTGCCCTGGGTTACGCCACTATGAAGCATTTATTTCACTCTCCATTCGTGTACATTCAGATTGATCTTGATGCCCTTGAGCGCAGCGTCACCCGTGGGAACGTGTTCCCCATAGGCATAAAAAACAGCAAGTCCCGTGCCATCCTCCAGGATGGTGGTGACTGCTGCGCTCTTTTCGATTTTTGCCTTGGCCTGTTCAAGAAGCATCCAGTCCTTGCGGGTAAAGCCCCGCAGGATGAATGTATATTCTTTATGGCCGTTTTCTTCTCTGTCTGTCGTGATTGCTTCAATGAAATCGCCCACAAAATAGTAATCTTCCGGGGGCTTCGCTTTCCATTCCATGAAGTCATAGGGGATAGAAAGGTTGTCCATCAGATTGGCAAACCACGTCAGGGCCGCTTCAGTCATGATTCCATCCTCTCCTTTAAGCGCCTTTTCAGTTCGGCAATGGCCGGATTCTTGGTGGTTTCAAAGGCTTTTTCCAGGGTGTAGTTGGGCTTGCGTCCGTTGGTGGCATAGGCATCAAGGCCGTCTGCCCTCATGGAAGCCGCCACCGCTTCAGCTTCATCCCTGTCACGGTATTCCTGGCTGACTTTAGCGCTTGGCCCCTGTCCCTTGACATACACCCACCATCCTTGTCGGCCCCGCTTGCCGCCGTTCTTGGTCATGTCGGCCCATTCGCCTGTGCCGAATTCTTCCCAGTATCCTTCTTCAAGCGGGGTGCCAATGGTTGCCTTGCCATCTGATTCATCCACCACATTGGCATAGGAGCCTTTCAGCCGCTTTCCTGCATCTTCATCCAGCACACAGGTTCTTTGCGCCTGGGATGTGACTTCATTGGCGGTTTCAAGCAGCCATGCCTTGGTGGCAGCATCCAGTTCGGCCATGACCTCAATGGAAAAATCCTTGAATTGTACATCAGCCATATCACTGACCACCTGTGTACTTCAGATAGAATTCCAGCTGCGCATTCAATTCCATGGGATTGTCAATCAGCACGATGTCATGCAGTTTGCCATTCACCATCATCCGGGAATTCTCAGCCGTGATCCGCTCATCCAGCTTCACATAGTCACAGATGAAGAAGTGGGTGCTTTCCTGAATCTTGGCATTGTATGTGCCGTATTGGGAATCACCAGAGGCCAGGTCAAGCCATCCTTTGATGGTCTGGATATTGGCCCAGGTCATGACGATTGCGCCCACCTTGTCACGGATGTAATGTCCGTTTTCGTCCTTGGTGTTCTGCTTCATCTGGATGATGGCTTTGGTATTGCCGCCAATGCCCTTCATACCCGCACCCCCTGGCCAAACCTAGCCTTCATGTACGGCTTCAGGAAGCCCATCAGGCTTTTCGGATAGCCCATGATGGTGTTTTCCCCGTCCATGTTGAAATAGGT
>UZAT01289123.1_pt1 | contig 10792 bp, 15 predicted proteins | sample 2160861 | NCBI WGS metagenome assembly UZAT01 (sample SAMEA5138306, study PRJEB28736) | viral metagenome | reverse complement strand
TCGAGCCCGTGCCGGTCCTCGAGGTCGTGCCGGTGCCCGACTCCTCGGTGGCGAGGCTGAAGACGTCGCGGTAGGTGTAGCTAACGTTGGTGATGGGGTCGACTATCAGATTCAGCGACGAATAGAGCTGGTTGAAGTATGGCATGTTCTCGCGCATGGTCATGTCCATGTACCATCTGAATCGCGCGACGGTCTCCTGCCCTATCTCGCGGAAGTAGAAGTGCCTGATGATCTTGTCGTTCAGGCTCTGGCGATAGTTCTCGTCAAAGATCGGATAGGCGTCGAGCCCCAGCGTGGCGTAGGCCACGGTGAAGTCGTCCGGGCCGACGTGCGCGTCTGCCTGCCTCTGCTCGACGATGGAGCGCAGAAGCGTCGTGTACAAAGCCATTACTCCTCCTCTTCCTGCGGCATGCCAGCCGCAGGGTCGTCGAGGTCGGTCGTGGTGATGTAGGTGCCCCCACGATACCTCACGCTCACGTCGAGCCCGAAGATCCGGTTGATCTCCTCGCACGCCTGCTGCCGGGCGCAGAGCCTCGAGAACCTGAGCGCCTCCGTGCCGCCCATGGCCCCGGTCACCTCCGATGTCACCAGGCGCTCGCGCTTCTCCGGCGGCACGCTCTCGACTCCTGCGAACTGGAGGGCCTCGGCGACGTACCTCTGCTTGAGGACGTCGAGGTCGAGCGCCACCAGCTCGGAGGAGAGGTCCAAGACCTCGAGGTCCTTGAGGTCGATGCTTTTGTCACCCATGATGGTGTAGACGTTGCCGTCGTACTGCATCATCACGTTCTTCCAGGTGAGTCGTTGCTTGTCATCGCACCTCACCACCTTGGTCGTCTTCTGCGCCCTCACGTTGACGTCGATGGTGCGGTCAAGCTCCGTGATCCGTCGCGCATACATCTCATACGTGAAGATCTCCGGCGTGCGCAACTGGTTGTGGAACATGATCACAGAGTTGGTCTCGTCCAGCGTCTTCTGGAAACCCATGGGCGCGTAGACGCGCCTCTCGTTCGGGATGTTGTACAAATCCCACTCCCCATAGGCGACGCCCTCGAGGACGGCGTAGCCCTCCGGCGCACGCTTGGCCGTGTCATCTATCAGAGCCGGGTCGTAGAAGAAGATGGCGTAGCCGCGCGTCAGCAGCCACATCTCGAGCTGCCGCTGGTCGATGCCCGCCGGCAGTCCATCCCACTCGTAGACCGAGAGCGCCACGTTGAGGAACTTGTAGAGCCACGCATTGTAGGTGGCTTGGTTCATGATGACGTTCTCGTTCTCCTCGGCCTTCTCCATGCCGCGCTTCCATGGGAGCCACGGCGTCAGTGCCCGTATGCCCAACATGCCTATATCACCCCGTTAGAGAGTCCGTAGTTGCCTATGTCAATCGTGTGCCAGAAGGTGACGCCCCGGTCCAGCGTCGCGTTCATCAGCGCGAGGCGGTCGGCCGGTATGGTGCCGCCCATGGCCGCACCCTCCGTCCTCACGTAGTTCCACGACGGCCGCGACGTGAGGAGCGGAGTCTTGACCAGGTCTATCTCGTAGCCGAAGACGTCAAAGAAGCTGTCCAGCCTCCGGGCGCTCTCCTGCGTCAATCCGTGCGCAATGAAGCCGCCCTCGTTGCGCCCGATGCCCTGGAGCGAGTTGCCCGATGGCGTGCCCACGCGGTGTGCCGGCGTCTTGCTCTGGACGGTGATCTCGTTCTTGACGTCCGCCTGGTCGCGCATGCCCGAGGCTATGCCGTGGATGCCACCGCCTGCGGCAGCGGCCGCGACGGTTCCGAGGGACTCGCCCAGGAACGCCGGGCCGACGGGCGTGAAGGCGAGCACGAGGCCACCCAGGAGCATGCCGGCACCAAGCACGGTCTGCGCGACGCCCACGTCCGTCTTGAGCTGGAGCGAGCTTGAGTTTTGCGCGAGCCAGACCTGGTATCCGTTGTAGGTCCAGCCGCACTGCGGGTTCTGCGCTATGGGCATGGAGTGGCTCGGGTCGATGCTCTGCCCCTGGTACTGGAGCATGGTGAGGAAGAGGGCCGACGTGGGATCGAGGCCCTGCGCGAACCGGTATCTTACCTCTCCGTAGGTGTTGCAATCCTCATACTTTATGTCCATCTCGGAACCCGAGAAGTCGGTGATGGTGGCGTAGCAGTAGGGATACGTGAGGACCTTCTGGTTTCGTGGCGTGTAGCCGCCCGCAGCATAGGACGGCGCGTTGAACGCACCGTCGACGCTCGTGCCGTAGCTTGTGACCTTATGGTTGGAGTCCGTCTGGAGGAGCGCTCCCGGCACCATGTACATGCAGCAGACGGACTCCGCCGCGCCGCACAGGTTGAGGTTGTTGAGGAAGTTCTCCAGCGCCGTCAGCTCCGAGTTGGTGAAGCCGAAGTAGGCCGCGCCGCTGTATATGGTGTTGTACATCCCGCCGGATATCGGGTCGGAGCCCAGGAAGTCATCGGCGGTGTGCTGCGCGAAGTAGTCCGTCGACTGGTTGGCCTTGAGGTGCGGCACGGCGTTCGTGCCGACGATGATGGCGTTATAGGTCAGGTCGTTGAACTCTTGCACCGTGAGCGTGACGCCCTCCAGCGCAAGGTTGGGCTCCGGTGCCCTCCACTCGCCGGGGGAGTCGGTGGCGACGTGCTCGCGCCGCACCAGACAGGGCTTGAGCTGGAGATAGAGGCCCCATGTGTGCCAGACGTCCTCCTCGAGATGGAGGGTCGACGTGACGTTGTTGACGTAGCTGATCGTGTTGACGAAGGCGAAGAACCATTTGTTGTCGTTCTGGTAGCCGACATAGTTGATGCCATAGATCGAGTCCGCGTTGTACGGCACGCGGATGTCGGTCGATTCCCGGATGTAGACGTAATCGGTCGTCTGGTTGGGAAGGAACGTCGATACGATGGTCTGTGGGTTCAGCATCCCCTCATACCAGATGTTGCCGTAGGAGCTGGTCCATGGGACGGTGCCCAGATAGACCGTGCCGGTAGGTGCAATCATTGTGTCATCACCTCTCTGGAAAAGGGGCCGGCCCATCCACGATGGACCGGCCCAAGGGAGGAAGGAAAGCCGATTGTGGCCTATGAGCCCACGGTCACGGTTATCTGGTCGTAGGCCGTGGGATCTGCGATGGACGTGGCCCTCACGTAGAGGGTCGAGGCCGTCTCGTTGGACGCGACACGCAGGGTGCCACCCATGAGATAGGTACCCGACTCCGCCGCGCCTGACATGCCCCACCTTACGGCGTTGTTGTAGATGCCGGTACCGGCAACGGTGGCGGCAAGTTGGATGCTGCCGCCCTTCGGAACGGTGGCGGTCGTGTAGGCGGTGCCGTCGGCGTTGGTGATCGTCACGCCCGTGACCTCGAAGGTATCCTTGGTGAACACGATGGCCTCCGCAAAGGGAGAGATGGAGAAGGTCTTCCAGGCATGCAGCCAGTAGTTGTAGTACAACCCCTGGCCGTTGTTGATGCTCTCGAACTCCTGCAAGTTGTCGTAGACCATGAACAGGTTGCGCTCGCAGACGACGGCACCGACGCCCTCGAGGACGGCAAGCTCTGCGTCCGTGAAGGGTGTGTAGTCGGGATCCTTCTCGAACAGGAGGGCGAGGCGGGCGGTGTCGTGGTTGGCCCATCCGTCGATGTAGACGCGCCTGCCGGTGAATGTGGCACGGTCCATGTTGAAGGCCGCGGCCAACACGTTTACGTCGATTCGTGCGTCGAGGTAGGTGTCGACAAAGCAGTAGATGTCACGTGCATGGGTCATGACGCCGGCGGCGTTGTACTTGTCCGAGAGGAAGCGCATGTTGTTGACGGTACCCCTCACGGCGGCGATGAGGTCGCCGAGGTTCGAGTTCGAGGTGAAGTCAGTGACCTTGTAACCACCGATACCACCGTTCAGGATGGCCCGGCACAGCATGTACTTCATGCAGATGTACTCGTCATAGTTCATGGCAGTGTAGAGACTGTCGATTATCCTGGTGACGAGGTCCGTGATGCCAGCCCAGGCAAGGAACGCCGTTCTCAGCTCCTGCTGCGAGATGCTCACCTTATAGAACTTCTGACTGTTCATGGAGTGGAACGTCGCTCGGACGTCCGGGAACTCACGACGGAAGACGTGCTTCTCGGCCGTGTCGGGGTCGAAGTCGAACGGCCTGGCGATGTTGACGAAGACCTCCTCGATGGTCTCCCCGAGGTCGAGCGTGCCCCTCTTGAAGTCGCGCCACTCGTTGTCCCATGTGCGCGAGGTCACGAGGACCATGACGATGCGGTTGATGAGCACGTCGACGAAGTGGTTACGGGTCGCCTGGTACTCGGTGACATAGCGACCGATGGTGTGCAGGCCGTTGGTTGATGTGTCCTGGATTACGATCATATGGCTAGTCCTCCACTCTCGCGGCGACGCCGGCATCCACGAGCGCCTGCTCGAGTGCCGGGTCCTTCATGTCGTTGATGATGGCCTCGAGGGTCTTCACCGGGTCGAGCGTCTTGTCCTTTGCCGCCAGCGTCGCGGCGTCAGGCTTGCGTGGCATGTACGTACCTCCTTACGCGAAAAGTGACGCGATGGTCGCGCCGGTTGGCTTTGGGTCCTGTTTCGGCTCGGGGTCGCCCTTGGGTCTGCCATCCAAGATGGCCTGTGCGTACTTTGCCCGGGCCTCCCTAGCCTCCTTGCGTGCCTCCTCGATCTGCGTGAGCGCCTCGTCTCGCTGCCCGTTCGACGCTGCAAGCTCGTCGGCCAGCGCGTCGTAGCTTTCCTGGCTCACGACTTCGGCCGCCTCGAGCCCATCCGGCAGCTCGTCGTAGTAGACATAGGGCATTCTCTTTCCCCCTCCTTCAAAGTGCCGATGATTTCATGATAGACAATGCCTCTGTGATTTCATCCAGCGTTTTCGCTGACATGACAATGAGCTCGTCCCCGAGCGTGTCGTGAATCACTATTCGGTCGGTCACGCTGTCCCACCGGACGTCAAGCTCGAGGTCCCTATAGACGCAGACGTTGCGGTCCTTCCAGTCACCGTGAGCCATCTCAGCCCACCACCACGAGCCGGCAGCCATCCGCCAGGATGCGGAACGATTCCATGGGACGGTGCCACAGGTCCACCGGAACCTCATTGACCCTCCCGCGATAGAGCTCCTCGTCCGACAGATAATCGCGGACGCGGATCTTCTGACGAGAGCCCATGAACGCCAGGTAGTCGTTGATGGTGATATGGCACTGCGGCCCGGTGTTCCCGTTCACGAGCTTGTGCATGCACTTGGCCGGGGTACGCGCGGCCGTCGAGCCTGCGGAGTAATAGCAGAAGTAGGCCGTGCCCTCCTCGTCTGCCGCCCTCTTGACCTTGCCCAGCTCCCAAGACGAGCCGTTTACATAGACGAAGAACTCGCCTGGAATGAATCTGATGCGTTCTGCACTCATTGTCTCTATTCCTCGATTCCCGACATTGCCTTTATGATCCTCTTGAGACTGGCGAACTCTGCATCGTTCATGCGCTTGGTCTCACCGTCGATCTCGAGATAGTAGGTGTCCTTCGACACCATCCCGCCATGCGCCGGGCTCGTGGTCGTGGTCGTCTCAATCGTGAGCACGACGTTCCCGTCACGGTAGCTGACTGAGTTCTGGTGCGTCACTATCATGTGCCTCATCCCCTTATCTCGAAGAAACCCTCATACAGGACCACCCCACCGGGGACGTTGCGCCGGTAGAGCTTCCCCCAGTACTTCGCACCGACCTCGAAGTTGTCGAACGTCACCTGCGAGTGGCAGCGCTTCGGCATGCCGGCCACATGGATCTCGTTCTTGACCGGGCTGTCGTGGCCCTCCTCGCCATACTTCGGGTCGTCGTACTCGGCCATGTACGTCTTCGCCCGGAGTGCCTTGAAGCGGTTGAAATGTCCCTCGTCCTTCCACCAGCCGAGCCTCACGTCATCGATCTTCATTTTCGGTCGCTCGAGCCCCAACACCTTCACGCTGTCGGTGTCGCTGTACAGAAAGCGGTCACCCAACCTCTGAGCCGTCGTGACGGTCTTGTAGCGTGCCCACGCCGTGACGAAGCACCCTATCGGGAGATAGACGCCGTCGCGCTCCTCGGCCGGCAGGTCCACGTATCGCAGTATCCCGTGTTCGTCGAGCGTGGGATAGCGCCCGATGACCTTGATGGTTGTGGCGAACTTGCCATAGAGGCTGTTGAGCATGAGCTTGGCTATCTGCCGCCTTCCGGGGTTGCCCTCCTCGGCGGCCCTGTTCTTCTCCTCGATCCACTTGGAGACGTAGCCGCGAAAGAGGGTGCGCGAGGACTTGAAATAGTAGCCGCCTATCCACTCCGTGACCTCTATGTCGTACTGTCGCTGTATCAGCTCCCAGTCGACGCTGGTGATGGTCACGACCTGCTCGCCGTCGGAGTCCAGGATGTACTCCGTCGGCAAAAATGACAGATTGCCCTTGAGCTGGATGCACGGCAGATGACCGTGTTTCACGTGAAACACCAGACGGAGGCGGCACACCCAGAGCTGGTACAGTTCGTCAGGCTGCGGCCTTCCGGTGAAGGGGACCGGCTTGCCGTAGGGCAGCAGCTCGCCATCGCAGGACGCCATGACGGACGGATAGAGGCTGTTGACGTCGTATGATATGCCGGCACCCATCTCGAGTCCCGCATACCTGGGGTTGGCGTAGACCCAGCCGCCGCGGTACGCCTTGCGTATGTCGGCGTCCTCCTCGGGCGTGAGCAGCGGGAACGCCTTGCGGAATCGCCTGCCGCTCCCGACGATGCCTCTGTAGTCGGAGAGGGCGCACGAGCCGATGGTCAGCTTGTCGAGCCCCTCGGCGTGCATCACGTTGATGCTCTGGGCGTCTATCTGGACGTCGCGCCTTATGTAGTCGGCCTCCTCATCCGTCATGACGTAGCCGCGAGGTCGCGGCGCGTTGTAGTCTATCTCTCCCTTCTCCATCTCGAGGCCGAACGCCTTCGCCTCACTGGCGATGGAGAGTGGTATGAGCTTGAGCGAGTCCCATATCGTGATCCGCCCGGTGTCCATGCCGATCTCGCAGCTGTATACCTGGTTCATGTCGCTTATGAGCGTCGTGAACTCCCCCGTGCCGGGATGCTTCTCGTCCACCCACTCATAGCCGTTTCTGAGCAGCCAGGAGAAGATGAACGCCCCGTCAAAGGCCAAATTATGGAAATAGAGCTTGGCCGGAGCCAAATTGTAGAGGCACGTCATGAACTCCCCTATCGAAGAGCCGTATATGACGTCGTCGACGTCCTCGAGGGAGCACACGGCGAATGCCCAGACGCGACAATCCTCGGTGTCGTTGGTCGTCTCGAAGTCGGCCGTGTACTCCTTCGTCTTCCTTCGGGCGCACACATCAGGCACCCCCGAACGTGCCTATGGAGTAGAAGATGTCCTTTATCTCCTGCATGGTGATACCGGTGGCCCATTGCGCCAGCGTGCGGCCGGCCTTCTGGAGGTGATAGCGCCGTGGCCTTGCGTTGGCCTTGTAGGCATCCATGACCGAGGGCTCCGCGTCGGGCTCGACCGCAAAGAGGTCGCCGTTACGCAGGTGCATGTATGCCGGATCGGCAGGCGTCACCGGCATGAGGTCGCTCGTCTTGGTGCGCTCGTCCCCCTCGAGCCCCTCGTAGTCGTCAATCTTGGGAACGACGGTCTTGCGCCAGAACTTCATCATGCGTGCGAGCTTGACCGAGGCCGGGCCCATCGTGTCACCATAGACGTAGTCAAGCTGTGCGTATGCCGCGTCCTCGCCCTCGATCAGCTGATAGAGCCGGTAGCGCTCCGCATATGGGAGCCGTTGGATACGGTCGATGTAGCCGGATATCTCACCGCCCAGCTCGGGACCAAGCGCCGTCTGCGCGATGATGTCATAGTTGGCCCAGTACATGCGATTGCGCATGTCTGCCACGGTGTCGCTGCGGATGCTGTCATAGATCTGCCTCGGCGTGTATCGTGCGGTGCGTACCTCGCCTATGGTCTTGAGGTCGCCGAACTTCATCACGCGCATGTTCGATGCGGCCTCGTCCGGGATGTACTGCGCCGCCGGGTTGCGCTCCTCGAGGGCACGCAGCTTGCGCTCGTTGTCGGGCGTCGCCGGAACGTAGGTGTAGAGCTTGTGACGCCACTCGTCCGTCACCTGCTTCCCATTCTCGTCGAGCACCGGCACGCGCTCCATCTCTATGCCTGCGTCGCGGATGAGCTTGAGGGCCGCGTCGTTCTTCCTGCGTTTCGTGAGACTGCGCTCGTGCTCCATGAACTGCGTCGTGAACTGGCCCGTGGCCGGGTCCACACGGCCCGACGTGAGCGAGCCGGCCGCCTCGTAGGTCATGCGCGAGTACTTCTGCCCCCTCTTGGTCTGCTCGCTGTCCGCGATTCGCCTGAGGTAGGACAGCTCGCGCGAGAACTCCCGGCGGTTGGCGAAGCCCGTCTTCAGTGATGCGAGGTCGTCGCCGGTCTCTGCCGGTCCCAGCTTCGGCAACAGGTCATCGAGCTGACGCTGCGACCATGCCAGCTCGCCGGCAAGGGCCCGCTCCGCGCGGACGATGGCGGATGAGGCGGCGTCATAGAGGGTGCGGTACTCGTCCAGGTCCGCCGACGTCGGCCTCCAGCCCTTGGGTGCGCGTGCCATCAGCCAATCCCCGCCAGGAGGGCACCGAGGATGCAGAGTCCCATGAGCACCAGCCCACAGGCCATCTGCACGCGCTCGTCATCGCACCATGAGGTGACGCCGGTGATGATGACGATGGCAGCCAGGAGCATGACCATCAGCAGGTCGCCGGGTGATAATGGTATAATCGGCATAGTACATTCTCCTTTTGGTATGACGGCCCGGCACCCACCATGGGTGCCGGGCCGTCGTATGAGGGCAGGACGCGCTATGACATGACGGAGGTGTCGATCTCCAAGGTGATCACTCGCTTGGTCGAGTCCTTCTGGATCTGACGCACCTTCAAGGGCAGGCCGCCCTCCCACGTCGGCTCACCCATGATCTGGATGAGACGAGCGATGCTGTTGTAGATTCCGACGCTGACGGACTGGTAGGTCTGACCACCCACATCGACCAGCACGACGCGAGGTGCCTGCTTCACCTCCGCGGTCAAGTCGTCGGTGATGTCGATGATCTCGACGATGACGTCCTTGACGAGGATGGTCTCTCCGATGTTATCGGAGGTCTGGTGAGCGGGGTTGGAGATCGCGTTGAAGAGCGTCGCACGCTCGAGCGGCGTGTTCGCCTTCAGGGAGCTATAGAAGCTCCTGTTATCGGTCGTGGAGAGCGTCGCGCGGACGTCCACGTTCGACAGGCCCTGCGTTTCCTCAGCCATGGCATTCTCCCTTCGGCTGCGTGGGTGGGGCCCCGATGGCCCCGTTGATTGCCCACAAGGTGCGGCACATCACATGATATGCCGCGCTATGCGGGTAATCCACTACGAGAGGGGACGGACGGTGCCGTTCTTCGCCCTCGAGACCTCTATGGCGTTAGCCAGGAAGTCGGACTCAGTCTGGCCGTAGATGTGTGCCTCGTGCGTGACCCACGTGACGTCGCGCCCTCCCAGCTCGTGACCGAGGGCACGCAGCTTGGCACGAATCTCGGTCTCCTTGAGCCGGGTCACCCTCAGCTCCTCCTGTGCCACGCGGACGTGTCGAGGGCTGCCGTCGGCGTTGTTGCCTCTTCGCTCCCAGATCGAGGCCGTGATGGTGATAAAGCGCCTTGTCACCCATTCGGCCATTACCGGTCCTCCATCGTGAGCAGGATCCAGATGCAGACGACGGCGCACGCCGAGACCACGAACAGTCTCCATGAGCCCGTGACGAGGCCGAAGACGAAGCCAAGGATCAGCGTGAACCCGAATGCCAGAAGCGAGGCCAAAGCCATGAACCACAACATTCTTCCCTCCTACCAAAGAGAGTTGGCATAGCGCTCCTCACGCATGCCGTCGATCGTCGCGTCATCGTAGCCGGCCTCACGCAGGGCCTCCCAGAAGTACAGGCCGTCACCCGGGACGGCATGGAGCGTGAGGTCGTTGCGCTGGGGACTCACGGCGCGATGGCCGCCCGGTGTCCTCTCGTAGACGCCACCACGCGAGCCGGCGAGGTAGCAGAGCCAGAAGCAGGTCAGGGTATGCTCGTTCTGGAGTTCCTGGACCACCACCCACTTGCCCTGTTTCGTGGTGGGATAGTAGGCACGCAATGCGTGGGTCGTCGCATAGCCGCGTGCCTCATAGGCCGTCGTGACCCGCTCGAATGCGGAGAACCCCATCATCCAGCGGTTGAAGGGATGCGTGAATCGGTCGGAGCCGTGGATCATGTCTAGTCCTCCGGACCCTCGGCGAGCCAGTCCTCGACCATGTCATACTCTTCCCTCACCTCGAGGAAGGTCTCGTGCACAAGCAGAAAACGGTCACGGAAATGCGGGTCCGCCTCCATATCCAGCAGGGCACAGTAGGCGCTGTCCAGGATGCCCCACACGTCGATCACGTTGTCAACGAGCGTGTCACCCATAGGCGAGCACGTATGGTGCTCCTCTGCGTACTCGAAGACGGCACGGTCAAAGACCGACACGTTGCCAGTCTGTATGTAGTCAAGGAAGACACGGGCAGCATACTTTCTGTCCGTCGATACCTTGGCCATGTCTGGTGTGAATCCCATAACTCGAATCCTCTCGTCTCCCCGGCCGGGCGGATTCCTGGCCGGACCTCCAGTATGGCAGATGCCGTCACGTTTGTAAACGGAAAATATGGGACGTTTCACAACACGTGGCAGGGCGGCCGCCTGGGGGGATCGCGGCGGGACCGGTGCCGGGC
>UZAT01230965.1_pt1 | contig 10793 bp, 14 predicted proteins | sample 2160861 | NCBI WGS metagenome assembly UZAT01 (sample SAMEA5138306, study PRJEB28736) | viral metagenome | reverse complement strand
CCGTATAAATATACCATATTTTGTAAATCGTTTGTAAACCAATTATGAACGCAAAAAGCACCATTTTCAGGTGCTTTTTTTTGTTTATTTGTCCATTTTGGCTCCGCATTCGGGGCAGTATTTAAAATGTACACCATACAGCCGGGCGAACTTTGAGGCACAGACACTGCAGGTGATCATCTGCTGATAACCTACATTTGACGGGGGCGAGAATGAGCGGTACAACCACTCGCCGTGCTTCACTTCCTCAATCTCGGCTGTGGGTACACGACCTATTATGACATCGACGCCCCTGTATAACTCATCTAATGCACGACGCGTCCTCGATACTTGTCCGTTTTGCGGTATACTGTCATATAAACTTTGTGTTTGCCTGTAGTAGTTTGACAGCATCTTTATTAGCACATCCGCATCAATATACCTTGCCATCCTCCCACTCCTCGTCTTTCAATCTTCTTCCAAACTTAAAATCAAAATACATTTGACTACAATGAGGACAGAAATCATCAACAGTTTCGTGTCCGTTGTAATATGTGCTGCGGACTGTGCGTGTATCTTCCGCCTTATCTTCATAAATTGCATTACATCTGTCGCACTTCTTTACATTTGCCATTTAATCACACTCCTTCGGGTCAACCACAAGAACGCTCATTTTGTACACAATGGTATCGTGTTGATAGTTCACACATTGGCAAACGTCAAAAAGATTATTTTTTTCAATTTCAAGTGCAAGTTTACTCACAAGGCATTCTATCAAACATTCTTCGCTGATGGCTTCATCTCTGTATACTTCAACGGTGGAACTAACCTTTATAGGATTCAACGTGTGATGTTTTATTGTTGAAAATGGAGTAGTGTAACCACCAAGCTTTACTATGAGCCACTCTCTGAATCTTTTGATTAACTTCTTCATCACTCCTCGCCCGCCCTTCTCAACTGCTCCAACGCTCTGGCATGGAGTCTATGAGTCTGTGCCCAGCTGTAATTGATGAGCAGGCAGACTTCCTCCCAGGTGTGTCCGTCTATGTACTTGTACCTCATGAGGGTGCGAGCAGTACCGTCCAGCGAGTCGATAGCCTTCTCGATGGCGAGCTGTTCGGCTGTCAGTTCGTCGAGCTTCGCCTGGTAGAGGTCAAGGAGTTCCTTGTGCTTCACGGCTCCCCTGCCGGTTGGGTCGCTTATGCCTCCGCCACCTCTCGGCTCGGCTGACAGTTTTGAGGCTGAGGGGGCATATATTTTCGCCTCTACCTCCTCGATCTGTTGCTGTATCTGTGCAAGCTCTCTCTTAATAGCTTGGTAGTTTTGCAGGCGTTTCTTGGTCATCCTTCTGCCTCCTTTTTATTGTTAAGCCTGTCAGCCCATCTGTGGGTTTTTTCAATGGCTGTTTGGAGGATGGAAAGTGGCTCTCTGTCAAGTTCTAAAGCCATAACACACACAAGGATGTCTGCAAGCTCTTCACGTATATTTTTATATGCCTGTTCACAGGTAACAGGTGTTGGGTTTGTCTTATCTAAGGCTCTGCGGAGTTTAAGTGCCGCGTGTGTAAGTTCTGCACCCTCCTCCGCAAGTTGTGCCAGAAGCTCAGAGGGTTTGAGTTCCTCTCTTATGATGTTTACGCTTTTAGTTGTATCTCCCATGTTTTTACTCCTTTACTTCCAGTTCACCACCGCAGGCAGCATAACCGGCAAGGTCTACCCAGTTGTCCTCTTTTGCATGACCGGATGATATACGGGCTATTTTCAACAAGGCGAGCATCGCCGCCACGTCTGTGGGCTGTATGTCCAGGCTGTCGGGTTTTGCCAGAAGGTAGTCTGTCCACAAGTTTGCTATGGTTCTGAAGTTGTTCTCGGGTGAGCCGTAGTCCTGCTCACGGTCTCCGCAGACGCACTTTTTTGCGGTGTCGAGTATTTCCTCTCTTTTAGAGGGTACGGGTCTTACTTTGCAGTATGTAGTGTTGCGGGTTGAGTCGTCTGGTCTATGTGTCATGGTATTAGTCCTCCTTTACTATCTCCAGGCGCAGAGCTTCAATAGCTGCCGCCTGGCCTATGTCTTTGTTGTTTAATGATTTCAGCACCCTCTCGTCGTGAGTGCCTTTAAGTATTAAATGGTATATACGGCAGACGTTCTTCTGCCCCGGTCGGTTCAGTCGCTCGTTGGCCTGCTGGTACAGTTCAAGCGACCAGGTCAGCCCGTACCAGATAATGATGTGCCCACCGTCCTGCAGGTTGAGCCCGTGGCCGATGCTGGCGGGATGAGCCAGTGCTACGGGTATCTCGCCTCGGTTCCAGGCATCGATGTCTTCAGGCTTGTCAAGCGGTCGGCAGTCTATCCTCTTACGGATGCGGTCGGCATCGTGCTTGTATGCGTATAGCACCAGCACGTTGTCACCGCCTGCCGCTTCGAGCATCTCCTCCAGTGCATCCAGCTTGATGTCGTGCAGTTCGTGCACACCTCCGTCCATATCATATATGGCACCGTTTGCGAACTGTAGCAGCTTGTTGGTCAGAGCCGCCGCAGAGCCTGCGACGATCTCGCCCTCCTCATCCAAGCACTCCAGCACCTTGTCCTTCTCGAACTGCTTGTACTGCTTGAGCAGAGAGGGCGGAGCATCAAGCACCACGTCCTCGTATATCTGCCCAGGCAGGCTGAGCACGTCGTCCTTGCGTATGCTCATGCAGATGTCGGACAGCTGGCGGTAGACTTCCGCCTCGGCTCCCTCTTTTGGTCGGTAGCTGTACACGATGTGTCCGTTCATCTTCTCGGGTATCAAGTACCGAGCACGGAAGGCACCGAGAGTTTTGCCCAGCCTCTCGCCCTGGTCGAGCAGGTACACCTCAGGCCATAAGTCCTCAAGACCGTTGGGTCTCGGTGTACCCGTGAGACCGATGAGCCTCTTGATGCGACCGCGTACCCGTCGCAGAGCCTTCCAGCGCTTGGCCTGTGCAGACTTGAAGCTGCTCAGCTCGTCGATGACTACGATACGGAAGGGCCAACCGCCCGGCAGTTTATTCTGTGTGTAGTCAACGAGCCATTGCACATTCTCTCGATTGATAATGTACAGGTCAGCGGGTGGCTTGTTGTAAAAGAACTCTATAAAAGCATCCTCGCGTTGGTGCACGGTGCCCATAATCTTAATAACTCTTAGATGCTGCAGGTGCTCCCACTTGGCGCACTCCTTGCTCCAGGTGTTCTCTGCCACTCGCTTGGGTGCGATGACCAGCACAGGTCCGTCCTCCAAGAGGTCATACATCAGACGGTCAACGGCGGTCAGTGTCGTTACAGTCTTACCTTAACCAGTGCCCATTGACCAAAACAACGCACACGCACGGTTCTTCAAAATCCAGTCAATACCGGCCTGTTGATGTGGATAAGGTACAAAAGCACTCACGACACCACCTCCTTACATCTGCGCTGGTTGTGGCGTTGTTCGAGCCATGTTGCCCAGCGGCAATTTTTTGGACAGTAGTCCCCATCGGGATCGATGCGGTCGAGCGTCAAATCTTCCGTGTACCCGTTCTGCAATGCCCAATCTCGAAAAGCGGCAAAGTCGTCCCATTCAGTTGAAAACTTTACACCCCGTGCGCCATATAGATAGTAGTCTGGTGTCTTGGGGTTTCTGCATCTTTGTCTTGCATTTTTCCAAATGTTATACAGCCTCGTACCTTTTCCGCCGTGGCTGAGTTGCCTTGCTCTCGAAGTGTCACGGCGTAAACATCCGCAGCTTTTGGTGTTCCCACTTGTTAAATGGGAAGCAGAGCCAACTACGACATCCTGCCCGCATTCACAACGACAGCGCCAGCGGGTGCGACGGCTCCCAAGTTCAGCACACAGTACGGTCAATCGCCCAAACTGTTGCCCTGTTATATCAGTAGTCATCTGCTCAACCCCTCCCAAGTTCATCTATGATGACCAGCTCAAGTGTCGCAAGGTGGTCGGTGTTAATTACCAGCCAGTAGTCAAAGCCCAGGCGGTGCAAAGTGTCACGCCACCATTCCTGCATCTTGCTTACCTTGCCGCCTTTTGGTCTTTTCGTCTCTACGAACATTATGTGCCCGCCCGGCAGTAGTACGATGCGATCAGGCACCCCAGACCAGCCGGGGCACACCCACTTGAGGCACAGGCCTCCATGCCGCTTGACCATTGCTACCAGCTTCTGCTCGATGTCCTTCTCTAAAGCGGTCATGTTTCAACCTCCTCGAACATTTCGTCCACAGCCACAGCGATGCGCTGCTGAGCTATGTCACAGTACTCCTCACTTATTTCAAAGCCGATGTAATTGCGACCCGTTTTGATGCAAGCCACTGCCGTGGTGCCACTACCCATAAAGGGATCGAGCACGACGTCTCCGGGGTTGCTCCAGCTTATGATGTGGTCTTTTGCCAACTGTTCGGGGAATGGCGCGGGGTGCAACCTTTCTTTTTGTGATTTGCACGGAAACGCTTCCCAAACGTTCCACCTGCGTCCGAATTCTGCAACAGCCTTTTTTCCGTATTGTGTCGTTTTTCTAACTGTTCCGTCGGCTTGACGAATAGAACCGTGTTGTATTTCGCCGTGGCGTTTATTTGGCTTATCCTTTATAATGTTGGCAGATTTGGGTTTGCCTTTGCTCAAAATAAACATATACTCAAAAACGTTTTCGTACCTATTCAAACTACCTACGGACCCGCAATTGCACTTATTCCAAATCATCGTGTCGTGCAGATTGAAGCCCACGTCCTTGAATGTCAGCGCCTGACGAAAAGAAGAGCCTGTCTCACTGCCGTTTACTGTCGCATCTGCAACAATCCACACTACAACACCGCCGGGCTTGGTTACGCGGTAGAGCTGTTCGATCAGCCCCTCCGCGTCCCAAGTAAATCCGTTGTATTTTCTCAGGTTGTCATAAGGCGGCGAGGTGACTGTCAAGTCGATACATTCGTCCGGCAGAGTCTGCAGTCCTGTAATGTTGTCGCAGCAGTCTATGTAGTTTAGCCTCATTTATCTGCACCACTTCCGAGGAGCTTGTCAACCCTTGCCTTGTAGGCGTCACGCTCACCCTGAACACGTATAAGCTCCAGGACGCACCCTGCTACCTCGTCATTAGGGCCGTCCTCAAGACCATCATCACCGTCAGCATCAACCTCCTCATCGGGTTCAATGCTGATGCCCAAAGACAGCAACAAAGCGCTGTCTATTTCCTCCATCGCACTCGGTGAGCACCAACCGCAGAGGTCACCGATGCGGCGCTTGTCTACCCAAGCGACACGCTCACCGAGTGCGATGGACTCTCTGCCTGTCGACCTGATGACCACGTGTGTGGGTAAGTCTGCCTGCGGGTGGGTCGAGAGGAACACCACCTGCACAGCGTCGAGGCTCTCGATCAAGTTGTTATTGCTTATTATGATAGCGGGGCGGGCGGGTTTGGTGTCGCCCATCCCCAAGCAGTTCTGCCCGGAAATATAATAAATCTGTCCTCTTCTCATGATTTTGTCATCCTTTCAAAATATCTTTGTCTGCCATACGGCCTGAATGTCTTGCGCTCATTACCCTTGTGCTTCCAGTTGGGGATGTTCGCCATAATGTCTCGGATCTCCTTGCCGACATACCTGTCGAACCTGTCGGGGTTGCCGCCGAGGGCTTCTGCCCATATCTCAAGGGTGCAGACTGTGTCCCTCTTGACCGTGCCTTCCGCGTCAGTCTCCAGCCACTGTCTGCGGGTGTAGATGTCCATACCCTCCCAGCCTTCAGGCAGAGCCCTCTCAAGGTACTCAACCACAAGACCGGCGCGGGGGTTCTCCTCTTCGTAGGTTTCCTGGATTTCACGAGCGGCACGCTCCAAGTCTTTCGACAGGTAGAGCTTCTCGCCCGCCTTGTACAGTTCTACCGCCTCCGCCCAGATGAGCCGTATCAGTTCGGGTGTCAACTCTTCCCACATATCCCTCTCGGGTTCGTTGGGTGTGTCGACTACCCAAAAACGACGGTTTCCTGTTGTGTCTCTGAGGAACTGCGACTCGTTGGTGGTGCCTATGAAGACACACTGCCTCGGGAACTCCTGGAGGCGTCTGCCGTAGGCAGGACGGAAGCGGTCTTTTTGCTTTGACACATACAGCTTGATGGTCTCGGCTTCCGCCTTCCTCATGCCTGCGAGCTCTCCGACCTCCATGATCCACACACCCATGACCTGCTCATAGGCCTCCTTGCCTTGCAGAGTAGTGAAGGAGTCAGAGAACCAATCACCGCCGAGCTTCGCTATAAGGGCGGACTTGCCGAGGCCTTGCCGGCCTCGTAGGGTCAGCATATAATCGAACTTACAGCCGGGGTGGTAGATGCGTTTGACTGCGGCGGCTAAGGTCTTACGAGTGACCGCTCTGGTGTAGGGCGTGTCATCCGCTCCCAAGTAGTCGATGAGCAGAGTCTCCACTCTCGGCACTCCGTCCCAGGTGCACCCGTCGAGGTACTCACGCACGGGATGGAAGGCAGCCTGCTGTGCTACCACGTTGACAGCATCAAAAATGCGGTCTTTACCACTGAGTCCGTACACCCTCTCAAGGTAGTAGCGGAGAGCGGCATCGTCTGAGTCTGTCCACTGCCTGGGTGACTTGGTGCCATTCCACGGCAGGCTTGACAAGGTGACGATGTTGTGCTCCATCTCGTTGAGTGCGATGCGTCCTGCGAGTTTTGGGTCGTGGCTCAGGATGATGACCACGTTCTCGATGGTTTGAGCGATGCCGCCCTTCTCGGTCACCTTCAGCTTGTCGCGCCAGTCGGTCTCCTCAGGCAGTACCGTGAAGTCCTCGTCTGCCTCGGCCATGCGGTCGGACACCAACTGTGCCTTAACCCGCTTGTCCTCGGAGGCGAGCTGTGCCATAGCCTTATAACTCGGTCGACTGCTTGCATGTGTGTCCTGGTCGCAGTTGTCGTCGAGGGCGCTGAACTGGTGAAGTCTTACCAAGTCCCAGGCGTTGCACAGCTGACCACTTGCGGGGTCGGTTGCGTGGTGTGAAAAACTGAACTTGTCATCATAGATGACCACACCAGCGGCAGTACTGCCCTCTGTGTATGTATAGCGGTTCGGCTCGTCGCAGGGCTGGTAGGTAGGCACATACTCTGCAATAGCCTCCTGTATGGTATAGGCTCGGCAGAAGGCGCCCACGATGCCGCCCTTCTCCAGCGGGTCTTTCTGTTTGGCGGCTGTCTTCTTGACCACCTCTGCCACTCTGGAGCTCATCGGCCAGGCTGACACGTCTCTCCAGTCGTGGTAGGTGGCAAGCACCTCATCGGGATCGAGGAAGGCTCCGTCTGTGTAGTCGAAGAAGTATGCCCCATCCTGGCTACAGCTCGGCCAGTACATCATGCGCTGGGGCTGGTAGCTTGTATCATCAAATTTGTCAATACCGAGAGTGTCAGCCACTCTGCGCCCGATAGCCTGGTACTCGTCCGGTGTTACATCACGGGACAGGGGTACCACCAGCCTCAAGCGAGGGCTCTCCTCGGTGTGTTTATGTGTTGAGTAGACTGCCGCCGCGTTGCCGTAGAACAGCTCCCAGTCGTTCCACAGTTCACCGTCGGCGTAGTCTGCATCTAAGCAGAGGATGGAGCGGAAGCGGATGTCAGAGCGGCTGCCGTTGTTACAGTAGCCACCGACGAAGCCGCCCACATCCTTGATGTCGCTCTGCTTGGCTCGGCTCATTGCCTTGTACTCCGCCACCGTCTCGGGTGTGCGGGTCTCCTTGCTCAAGCGGTCGAGCAGTTCCGACCACTGCATGGTCTTGTTTTTCCAGGTCTTAGTCTTTCGACTGATACCCAGGGCGACGTCCAGCGCCCTATCGTGTTTTATAGGCATATCGCCCCTCCTTTAGTCTTTCATATAGAATTTAGTATCGTAGCCATCGCCCCGCAGGAGCAGCCCCGGTGCCCAGTCAATCGGCTGACCCATTATGTCGGCCATATCCTCCCAGCGGCTTCCCTCAGGTGCCTCGGCTATAATCTCGTCATGCACATGGAAGGTGATGTCATACCCTGCCGCCTCCAGCCGAAGCAGTGCAACGGCCAGACAGTCACGAGCTACAGCCTGCACGATGTTCTCAACCAGCTTGCCGCCCCAGGTCTCTGTCTTCTCCCACTTGCGCGTTGTTTGGTTCTGCCCCATGAATACGATGCTGTTATCCTCCAGCCGTGCATCCCAGTAAGAGAGGATGCGTCCCGAAGGAAGTCTGCACCGAAGAGCATCAGAGTCTCTGCAGTACTTCACCCCGCAGGGGATGGTGTACGTCCTGCCTGGGTTCTGCAGTGCTCGCTTGGCGGCGTTCTCGGTGTCTCTCCAGAACTTCGGGATCGTGGGAGAGGCGAGCCGCCACTGTGTGACGATGTCCTGCATCTCTTCCTCGGTGAGCCCCATCTTGTCAGCACCGAAGGCTTTAAGAGCCGCCACACCGCCGCCATATCCGCAGGCGAGCTCTGCGACCTTGCCCTTCTGCCTGAGGTGTCCGTTGATGCCGTGCTTCTCCACAGGCACCTTGAACATCTGCGAGGCTGAACTGCAGTATATGTCGCCACCGTTTGCGAATACGTCCTGGCGCCACTTCTCACCTGCAAGGTAGGCTATGACTCTCGCCTCGATGGCGGCATAGTCGCTCACAAGGAAGGTGTGTCCGGGCTTTGCAATCAGCACTGTGCGGATGAGCTGGCTGAGCACGTCTGGGATACTGTCGAAGCAAAGCTCCAAAGTCTCCAGGTCTCTCTGCCTTACCAACTCCCTCACCTTGTCGATATCGTCGAGATGGTTCTGGGCGAGGTTTTGAAGTTGAAGCCTTCGTCCTGCCCACCGCCCCGTCCTGCCCGCTCCATAATATTGAAGCAGTCCTCGGACACGATGATCTTTGCAGGCACCGTCCAGCACGGCGGTGTATTTCTTTGTGGAAGTCTTGCCCAGTAATTGCCTAAGTTCTAATACTCGGCGGGTTGTTGGGTCTATGGCTGTCTTTCGTAGGTCTATCACTGTTGCCTTGTTCAGACTTTCACAAGACACACCAACCACCTCCAGCCACTCCTTGAGCTGTGCCACGCTGTTCGGGTTGTCAAGCCCGGTCAGCCTCCGCATCTCCGTCATGTGCTCCTCTTTGGCGGTGTTGTCGATGTAGACTGCCGCCTCCGCAAGCTCAATGTCGACCAGGACGCCTCGCTCATTCATTCGAGCATCTAAAGCCTCCAGCCTACGCTCAAAGTCGCTGACCGGAAAGTCTTGAAGTCTTTGGTATATGACCCGCTCCGTCTCTGTGTCACGCTGACAGTATTTGACGAAGGCCTCCCACTTCTCTGGGGCGTGTTCTGGCAGGTTCCGTGTCCGTCCGCCGTTGGCGATGGTCGGCTTGCAAGGTTTACAGAAGTAATTGATGAGCGACTTGCCTATGGCCAGCTTCTGCTCCTTCAATCCCAAGGCGGCGCCAGCGGCTTCCAGGCTCATGGGCAAGCCGTTCATAGCCGCCAAGGTCATAGCATCCCTCCACTGTTCGGGGGGCGTATAGATGCCGAGGTAGGCATTCAAACAAGCACGCTCAAAAGACATATTCCAGGCGACCTTGATCACCTCAGGGTCGGTGAGTACTTCGGGAAGCCAGTCGGGGGTGCCCAAAAGTGTGAAGTCCCAAACCTGTACTGGATCGTCATCGAAGGCATAAGACATGAGCAGTATCTCGAAGTCGTCAGCCTCCGCGTACTTGACCGCCCCTGTGCGGAGCAGGTCAGCACTGCTGAATGTTTCTAAGTCACAGGTAAATGTCCTCATGCCCTCGCCTCCTCAATGTATGCCCAGCGGGTGCCCTTGGTATGATTTCGCTGTCCTTTACAGACTCGCAGGATGTCTACATCCCTAAGCCCGGAAGCCCTTGCCGCCTCAGTTATAGAAGCATACTCCGCGCCAGAGTTTAGACATTTGACCGGACGCTTCGGTCTGCCACCGCCGCCGTTTAGAACTCTGCGGCGGTGCAGATTGTTTTCGGAGCAGGTAGCCCACTCCAAATTCGCTGGGCGGTTGTCGGTCTTGATACCGTTGATGTGGTTGACTTGAGGCTTGCATTCTGGGTTCGGGATGAATGACAGAGCCACCAGTCGGTGAACGCCTTCACGGACGCGAGCCCCGTTCACATACGCTGTGTTGACTTTGTAGCCGTCTCTTGATATGAAAGGCTTGAGCACACCACGAGGGCCTTTAATCCGTCCAAGGTCACTGGCTTGGTATCTTCCCTCATAGCCTGGTATGTCTCTCCAGGTCTCAGCTGAGGAAGTCATCGTCTACACCGTCCAAAGCGTCGAAGTCTGCTGTAGCATCTGCACCGAAGGGCTCGCCGTCCTGTACGAACTGCACACCATTGAGGTAACACTTGACACCCTTCTTGATTTTGCCGCAGGTGTAGCCTGCAGCCGCAAGGCTCGCATTGACGTAACAGCCTGAGTAGATGACGCCGTCCGCTTCTGTCAAGGCTGACTTGTCGCGGTTGATAGCGATAGGACGGCGGGAGCTGTTCGCCTCGATCACATAACAGCCCTTGTATGCAGGGTTCTTCTCGGCGAGTATTGTGCCATTGTTGTCTGTCTCGGTGTCTGCATCCTTCAAGCTGCAGGTGTATCCACGGGGCCAAGCACCGCCAACGAAGTCAGAGGCGAATGCTTCCTGTCCCGCTTCATAGTACGCACGCTTTACAGCGGCAAGGTCGGGGTGGTCTTTCGGGATGATGAAAGTCGCGCTGTACTTTGCGTCCTGGTTTTCGTCGAACTTTGTAGGTGTGAAGATGTGCTCATAGGAAAGTCTTACGTTG
>UZAT01286615.1_pt1 | contig 10823 bp, 10 predicted proteins | sample 2160861 | NCBI WGS metagenome assembly UZAT01 (sample SAMEA5138306, study PRJEB28736) | viral metagenome | reverse complement strand
ACTTAAGTCAAGCACGAATGAAGATGACCGCAGAGCAGATGTTAGCTGCCGATGCGTTAGGTAAACTCGATATGAGTGACCTACAGCTAACTGCTACCGCAGCAGCGAAAGGCATTAATGTCACAGTCTCAACCTTAACTCAACAGGAAAAATCCATCTTACGTTACATCCTCTTAATGGATCAGTTGAAGATTGTTCAGGGAGATATGGCAAGAACGCTTGCAACTCCCGCAAACGCAATAAGAATATTAAAAGCACAGCTAACACAACTTAGTCGTGCTTTTGGAAATATAATTAGCGTTATTGTTGTTAAATTTATACCTTACGTTCAAATAATGGTAGAAGCTTTAACAAACGCTGCAAATGCAATCGCAAATCTTATGGGATTTGAATTGCCTGAAATTGATTATTCAGATCTTGGTAAAAATATGACCCAAAGCTTTGACGATTCCGAGGATTCCCTTGACGGTGTTTCGGGAACCCTAAAAGAAATAAAGAAACAGCTTATGGGGTTTGACGAGCTTAACATTATAAGCAGCCCGGACGCAAACAGTGCCGCAGCAGACGGAGGCTTAGGTGCATTGGGCGATATGAAACCCTTAGAATATGACTTTCTTAAAAATCTCGACACAAGTAAAGCTGACGCAATTAAGCAACAGTTTGTAGATATTGGCAACACCATTAACGATGTGGCTCAAAAAATTGTAACTGCGTTTGGTTTTGATGATGTTTGGAAAGACATTAAAACGGGTATTTCAAGCATTGACTTTTCATCGATTGAAAAAAGCGCGAAATCAACATTTTCCAACTTAAAGCCTATCGCTTCCGCAGCATTAAAGGGCGTAGTCAATGTGTTTAAGTCGTATTTCGGCTATATTGGAAAGCTTTTGGGTGGATGGATTTCGGTTGCAGGTAAATCAATCGAAATCACAATGGACGCGATAGATAACTTCTTTAAAGCTGAAGGCAAAAATATTGCAACGTGGGTTTCCAACACAGAGGGAGCAATTACAGGTGGATTTAAAAGCGCCTCTGAAGGTATAGGAAATATCTTTGGTTCATTGTTAGAAGCGCTTAATAATAACAAAAGCAAAATCAGTACCGCTTTACAAGAAACATTAGGTGTTGTGTCTGGCGTTGTTATGACAATAGGCACAATTTACTCCGACCTTTTTAATGGCTTAATGACGGGCATTTCAAATTTCATATCAGAAGAAAAACCGCTAATTGACGGTTACTTAAACGGTATGATTGATTCCTTTAGTTTATTTGCAGAATCCGTTAATACCATTGTTGGAGGGCTTTTCGGTTCAGTAAGAAATTGGTGGGAAACGGACGGCAAAGCTATATGGGCTGGAATAGTTGAAGTATTTAACGACATTACCGCAATAATGTTAGAATTTTGGCTCGATACCGTCAAACCCATAATCGACAAAATCTCCACCACTCTTACAAACCTTTGGAATAAACACCTCAAGCCTTTGTGGGACAACGTATTAAGCTTTTTAAAGTCTGTATGGGATTTTATTAAAGCGCTTTGGGATGGAATATTGAAACCCATTGTAAACTTTATTGTGGAATTTGTCGGTCCTATTATTGTTAATGCTTTTAATCACGTAGTAGACGTGATTGGCACCGTAATCAGTGTTGTTGTTGACGTGGTTAGTGGTATTGTAAAGGCACTTGGCGGAATATTGGATTTCATTACAGGCATATTTACGGGAAATTGGACGAAAGCTTGGAATGGAATAGTAAAATTTTTCACGGGTATATGGGACGCGATTTGGGGCGTTATTAAGGGTGTTATCAACTTAATTATAGATGGACTTAACGGGCTTTGGAGAGGACTTTATAGTGCCTTAGCCGGTATCATTAACGGTGTTGGCGGAATAATCGAAGGTATTGGTGAAATATTCGGTCAGAATTGGGGTTGGAAAATTCCCTCACAGCCTCCGCTTATTCCTAAACTTGCAAGCGGTGGTATTGTAAGTGAAGGCCAGATGTTTATAGCAAGAGAGGCAGGACCTGAGCTTGTAGGACAGATAGGAAATAAAACCGCAGTTGCCAACAACGACCAGATAGTTTCAGGTATTGAGGCCGGTGTTTACAGAGCAATGATGGCAGCGAATACCGGCGGAAACAAAAATGTTACTGTCAACGCAACGATAGAAATGGACGGCGAGGTTGTAGGTAGAAAAGTTATTAAATACCACAACGGCATTGTAATGCAGACCGGCGAAAGTCCGTTGTTAGTATAAGGAGGTAGTTATATGAGTATTTTGCAAATAAACAAACTTAATATAGCTGACCCTAAAACTCTGCAATGGGATATATACGACCTTGATTCCGAGGATGGCGCAGGACGAAATCAGTTAGGTGAAATGTTTAGGGACCGAGTTGCAGTTAAGCGAAAGCTTAATTGCACTTGGGGTCCGATGGAGCCGCTTGAAATGTCTGTACTCCTCAAGGCAATGGATAACGTATTTTTTACACTCCGCTATCCTGACGCACACGACGGCACTTATCGTGAAGGTGAGTTTTACGTTGGAGATCGTTCAACTCCAATGTACGTATGGAGTAACGAAAAGCAGAAATTCCTTTGGGAAGGCTTATCCGCAAACTTTATAGAGAGGTAGGTGAATCAAATGTACTCAGCAAGCGAAGATTATGCAAAACAAATAATTGCAGATAACAGAGAATTTGCTATAAGGCTTACATTTGGTTCATCTACCGTATTGACAGGCACAACTGTAAAAGATATTACGTTGGATGAAATAACAAACTCCGCTGATACTCTTACAATGGGTTGTGCCTGTTCTAATAAGATAACGGCAAACCTCTTAAATCCCCCTACGGATATAGATTATGACGGTGCTTCGTTTATCGCAGAGGTGGGATTACTTGTAGGTAATGAATACGAATATATCCCCTTTGGCAAGTTTTATGCGGCAGAAGCGAATACAAACAATGATTTCAAGAACTTACAGTTAATTGCATACGACGGCTTTTGCAAAATGACCGACAAATATGAAGCCACAGTACCCTCAGAAACGACACTGCAAGCTGTATATAATGATTTAAAAGAACAGCTATACTCAAAGTGTGGGGTTGTCTTAAAAGCTCGTACATTGCCCGTATATGCGATTTCAAACTTCCCCTATTTAGACATAACCTATACTCAGGCAATAGGCTATGTTGCGGGGTGCTTAGGTGGTTTTGCAAGGTTTGACCGAAATGGTGAGCTTGAAATAGCGTGGTACACCGACAGCTTGCAAGAAATACCTCGCAGAATGCAATATATGAACGGCTTTAGTCGTACAACCGATAAGTCGCTTACCATAACCTCTATTGCAACGGGAACAAAAGATAATCCCATTGTCAGAGGTGACGGAGCCAACGGAACTCAGATAAACTTTGAAAATCCCTATATAACAGAGGCTATGGCGGATGATATTTACGCAAGCGTAAATAATTTCACATATACGCCTTGCACTGTTAAATGGAGAGGAAACCCCGCCGTTCAAGCGGGAGATATAATCGGGGCTTACGATAAAAACGACTTTCTGCACACCATATTGGTTATGAGCCAATCCGTAAAAATAGGCGGTGGTTGTAACGCAACAATTAGTTGCAAAGGTAACGGAAACACAAGAAGCGAATTTTCAAATCGTTTTGAATCCGTAGGTCAAAAGATAGAACGAGTATATTCCACCCTTGAACAGCAGATTTTGGACGCTACAAACGCAATTACAGGTAATCGTGGCGGTTACGTTATGTTACACGATACCAATTCTGACGGTAAGCCCGATGAACTCCTTATTGTGGATATTAAGGACATAGCCGCAGCTACAAAGGTATGGCGCTGGAACAAGGAAGGCTTAGGATATGCTGAGAACCCAAACGGAAACGCTTACTCAGGGCCTTACAGAACAGCAATTACCGCAGACGGTAAAATAAATGCAGATTTTATAACAACCGGCACCTTAAGCGCTAATCGCATATCCGTTGAAAGCTATGACGGTAACGGTATGCTTACAGATTATATCCACTTTGGCGACGGATATATGACCTTCGGAGAATCCTCAAACGCACTGACGTTGCGATTGGAGAACGATCAGGTTGCTTTTTATAGTGGAAACACCCGTATAGCATACTTCAGCAATAACAGCTTTGAGATAGAAAACCTTCAGGAAGGTCAAATCCGTTTCCAAAACTTCGGCTTTATAACAAGAGCCTCAGGAAACTTATCATTTACGAAACTTAAATAAAGGGGTGAAATTATGGCATTAAGCGGAACTATAAACGGTAGTGTAACACAAAAATCAGGCGTTTTCTCGTTTTATCTTACTTGGAGCGCCACGCAGAGTATTGAAGGCAACTATTCCGATGTAACGGTCAAAACCTATTGGTCAACAAAAAACACCTACGATGAGTTTGATACCGTTGGAGCAAGAGCAGCGAGCATTACGATAAACGGTGAAACTTCCTCTATATCTAAAGCGTTTGCGGTATATTGGAGAACCCTTGGCAGTAGCACATATTTAATTCAGACTGCAACAAAAAGAGTTTACCATAACAGCGACGGTTCAAAGTCCATAACAATCTCAGCAAGGGCAAACGGACACGCGGCAAGTTACGGTCCTTCTTCTTCGGTAGCAAGCTCAGGTGACTGTACGGCATCGGGAACTATAACCCTTAATACGATACCGAGAGCAACAACGCCGACCTTCTCAGCTACAACACAGACGATGGGTAGCGCCATAACAATAACGCTTGCACCGGCATCAACGGGATTCAAGCATAAAATAAGGTACATTTTCGGCAGTCTTACAAACCAGACGGCGGGGCTGTCTATAGGTGAAAATTTCACAGCCGCAGGAAATACAACCGTTACCTTTACGCCGCCTACGTCTTTAGCAAATCAGATACCAAATGCCAATAGTGGAGAATGTACTGTTTTTTGCTACACCTACAATTCCGGTGGTACACAAATAGGTAATCCGGTAGTAAAGGCCATAACCTTAAACGTACCCTCATATACGCCTACAGCATCTGTTGCGCTTACGGGAAATAACTTACTTAGCAGTACGTATGTTAAGGGTAAATCTACTGTAACCGCAAAAATTACGGCAGCATCTTCCTATGGTGCAACAATAAGTAGTTATTCCTCTGTGGTGGATGGTTCCACATATACAGGACAGACATTTACTTCAAAGGTTTTATCTAATGGCAGCAAGACGGTAAAAACCACAGTAAAGGATTCCAGAGGTAAAACTGTTACGGTAGATAGCGCTGCGATAACGGTCTATGATTACGCAGCTCCTACAATAACAGAGTTTACATTAGCAAGGCAGTCAAATGGCACTACAGTTATTGCAACCTTAAAAGGTACTGTTGCAGCAGTAAATAACAAGAACGCTAAAACCTTTCAGGTAACGTTAAACGGCGTTACAAACTTAATTACCTCTACCTCATACACCTTAAATGGCACTACCACCTTTACAAACGTACCTACGGATAATACCTTAGTTGCAACGGCTAAAATAACGGATAGTTATACTCACGTAACAAAAGAAGCGGTACTTCCCACAGTTGAAGTTACTATGGACTTCCACAACAGTGGCAAGGGTGTTGCTTTCGGAAAGGTTTCTGAAACCTCAGATTTACTTGACGTTAATTGGAATGAGCGCGTTAGAAAAAACTTGCAGGTAGATGGTACGCATACTGTTGGCGGAAATTTAAATGTAACCGGTTCTACCAATCTAAGCAAAGCAATGACCATAGCTGATACGGATTGGAAAACCTTAATGTTAAAGCGAGTTAATGCCATTGGAGCTGTAACTATACAATTCCAAAACAACACCGGTTCTTTGGGATTTATAGGTATGACAGGAGAGGAATTAAACACCCCTCTAAGGCGTTGGACGTCTGACGGTGTAACAGCATATACCGTTTTAGATACTGCACTCGCAAAGGACTTTGTTGTAGAACAAGGCACATCCGGTATTTGGACTTATCGTAAGTGGAACAGTGGTCTTGCTGAATGTTGGGGAGTTTATACAATGACTAGTGCAGCCACTAAAACGTGGGGTTCATTATATTATAGCGATACACTGGCCCCTCGTATAAATTATCCGTTTACTTTTGTAGCCAGACCGCAAGAAAGCGCATTTCTTCACGGAAGCAGTGTAGCCGGATGGGTATATCCTGAGGCTGGTGGAATTGGTCTAAATACTACGACTCAAACCGGCCAATATGGATTTGTACGTCCAACAACTATTGCCTCGTCGGAAGTTAAATATGAATATACCGTTGTAGGCAAATGGAAATAAGGAGTGATTTATTATGATAAAAATTATAAAAGAAATTCGGGTTGAAGTATCAAAACCCAATTTATTTCAAGCGATTGTTGCAAAGCAGTACGATATGAACTCGCGTTATTTAAAAGCAACATTCGTAAATGACGGCGTAGTGCTTCCCATTGTAAAAACATCGTCCGTTTTGGTTTCTATAAACGCCAAAAGAAGCGACGGAGAATCCAGAGCTTTTTATGGCGAGGTCAATGACGATAACACCGTTCTTGTACCTATTGATTCGTGGATGTTGAGCCTTGATGGTGAAGTGACCTGCGATATATCCGTTATTGAGGTTGATGCCTCAACAAACGTTGAAAAAAGGCTTACAAGTACAACGTTTACTTTACTTGTAGAAAGAGCTGTGTTTAATATCGACGACGGCGAAATCTCAGACGAAGAACAAGAAAATTTCATAAATGGACTTATAATTGAGTGCCAAACCGCAACCGCCGCTGCAAATGCCGCTGCAACTGAGTGCAGAGAGTTTATCGACGCAAACGCATTAAAGATAAATAAGACTGGAACTATTGTTTCCGCAAATGATGTTTCGCCTGTTGAACACGAATTAAAAGTAAAGGTATCAAGTGATACTGTCGCAGATTTGACTGCCGTAAATGTAACGAGAACGGGCAAAAACCTTTTACCTTACCCGTATGTTAATACCACAAAGACTGTGAGCGGTGTTACGTTTACCGACAACGGCGACGGCACTATAACCGCAAATGGCACATCAACGGGAAACATCTATTATTGGTTGAACGCAGTTGCTATTAAACAAAATACAAATTATACGGCGAGCGGTTTTCCAAAAACAAGTTACACAGGTATTTACTTTGCTTGGCAACATCAAGACGCGAATGGTTTAGCAGTAGCGACATCAACGGACAGGGGCGATACCGTAACATTTCAGGCGCACCAAGATGCTGTAAAAGTAAATCTTGTTCTTGCTATTCAAAAGGGTTCAAACGTTGAAAATATAGTATTCAAACCACAGCTTGAATTAGGCTCAACTGCAACCGAATTTGAAGTGTATAAAGAACCGCAGACCGTAACGCCCAAAGCTGACGGAATTGTTGATGGCTTAACAAGCATATCACCGAATATGACCGTGTTTGCAGATAAAGGTGTAAATATAGACCTTACTTATATTGCAGACACCAAAATGTATATAGATAATAAATTTGCCGAATTACAGGCAGCAATAATTTCTCTTGGAGGTAATGTATAATGTTTAGTTTGAAAGAATTTGTAAAATCGGGATTCCTTAAAGCAGTAGGAAAAATGGCAGATTATCAGATTATCCTTAACGCGGCGGGTTGGCTTGAAAAGGGCGTACTTGACGAAACCGACCTTGCAGAGATACAGGCTGTCATTGAAGCACAGTATATTGTTGTGCCGCCTGAAAAGGTGGGAGAGGAATGAATATATCCACTCTCGTTGCCTTAATCGGTGAAATTGGGGTGCTTCTTGGGGTGGTTATCCCGATTATCGTATCGGTGCGGAAAATTTCAAACGGCACAAAATGCCAGTTAAGGAGTGAAATGCTCCGCATCTATTACAACAACCGAGAAACGGGAACTATCCGTCAGTACGAATATGAAAACTTTGTTGCTCTTTTTGAAGCTTATAGAGCGCTCGGAGGGAACAGCTTTATAAACAAAATCAGTGACGATGTTAAAAAATGGGAAATAATAACTTGAAAGGATGAAAAATTATGTTCGCAGAGTTTATTAATCAGTATGGTATGGAGATTTTATACGCCATTATTACCGCCATTGCCGGCTATATTGGCATTGTTATTAAAAATCTTTGTACCAAGTACATTAACGACAAAACCAAAGCAAGTGTTGCAAAAACCGCAGTACAGTTCGTTGAGCAGGTCTATAAGGATTTACACGGCGAAGAAAAGCTCAACGAAGCCCTTATAGCAGCCTCTGAAATGCTTGCAGAAAAAGGTATTGTTGTAAGCGATCTTGAATTGAAAGTGCTTATTGAGGCAGCGGTTGCCGAGTTTAATAACGCTTTTAATAAAACATCAAACGAAAGCGAGGAATAATTTATGACTGAAAAAGAGTTAAGAAACAAAGTAGTGAGCATTGCTCAGGAATGGCTTGGCTGTAACGGAAATGATGGTTCACATAAGAAAATCATTGACGTTTACAACTCACACAGACCTCTTGCAAGAGGCTATAAGGTAAAATACACTGACGCTTGGTGTTCTACCTTTGCATCTGCCGTTTCCATTAAGGCTGGTTTAACTGACATATTCCCTACCGAATGTGGCTGTGGAAAACACATTAACCTTTTCAAAAACCTTAATAGCTGGGTGGAAAACGACGCTTATATTCCCTCACCCGGAGATGCCATTTTCTATGATTGGGAAGATAAAGGCTCTGGCGATAATACCGGCGCTCCTAATCACATTGGAATTGTTGTTTCCGTAACCGGCTCTAATATTAAGGTTATCGAAGGCAATATGGATAACAAAGTAGGTTATAGAACTATCAATATAAACGGTAGGTATATTAGAGGCTATGGCGTACCTAAATATTACACTAAAGCCGTTGTTGAACCTGACTTCAAGGTTGGCGATACCGTAATGTTCAACGGTACCAAACACTATACAAACTCCTATGCTATTGCTATAGGAAGAAGCTGCAAGCCCGGTGAAGCAGTTATAACCAATTTTGTCAAGGGCAGAACTCACCCTTATCACCTTAAGGCCGTTGCAGGAAAAGGCTCTACTGTTCACGGTTGGGTAAACGAAAAGGATATTGCAGAAATCCCTGCTGTAAAGACCTATGTTGTTAAGAAGGGTGATAACCTTACTAAAATTGCAAGGGCTTACGGAACCACTGTAGGCGTTTTAGCGAAGATAAACAACATTGAAAATGTAAACCTGATAAGAGTAGGTCAGATTATAAAATTGCCTTAATAGTAAAGAAAAGAGGTTGAATTTTATGAAGGAACGTTTGAGCAAACTTTTAACGGTAAAATCCATTGTTACTGTTACATTAACGGTTTTATTCTTTATCGTTGCGTTGCGAGGCAATATACCTCAGGAAGTAATGACAGTCTTTACAACTGTTGTGGGTTTCTATTTTGGCACTCAGGCGACGAAAGAATAAGCCTATTAGGTTGGTGATTTATCGTGATTGAGGAATGGAAAGAAAAAGCAGAACACCTTAAATACGATGACGGGAAAAGTTGGTCGCAAGTTTATGAGGAACTTGCACCATACTTTCCCGAATTAACAAAAAAGCAAATCGAAGAAAAGGTCAGAAGCTATTTAAGGCGCTGCGACAGATACAAAAGCGATTCGCCTATCTTGGTTTTTTCGGACCCGCATTGTCCTTTCGACCACCCGAACTTTCCCTATTTCTTGCAAGACACCGCAAAGAAATATAAGGTCGGTCAGGTTATTTGTTTAGGGGATTTGATTGACAATCACGCAATCAGCAGACACGGTGCGGAACCGTGCGCGTTGGGAGCATATAGCGAGTTAGATCTTGCTATACAGAGATTGAAAATCTACTCTGCACTGTTCCCCGACGTTGATTACGTTGTCGGCAACCACGATGAAAGAATCAACAGACAGGCCGCAAGCGTGGGCATAGGTTCAAGGTTTATTAAAGACCTACACGAAGTTTTGGAGCTTCCCGATGGTTGGGTTTGTAGGGGAGCAGAGTTTATCCAAGACAATGTACTTTATTCTCACGGTGTTAATTGGGGTGGCAAGAACGGAGCTATAAATAAGGCTCACGCTGAAAGAATGAGCGTTGCAATCGGACACTCTCACAGCTTTGGCGGTGTTCAATACTCAGCTAACAGCAGAGATACAGTTTTCGGTATAAATGTAGGGTGCGGTGTCAACCGAGATGCTTACGCATTTGCTTATGGCAAATATTCAAAGCAAAAAGAAACACTTGGTTGCGGAATAGTTTTCAACAACCAAAGTGCAATATTTATTCCTATGGGAAAAGAATTTTTGTAATATAGTATTGCAAAAAGTAAAAAAATGGATATAATATAAGGCATCGGTAATACTCCGGTGCCTTATATTATTAATGTTTTGCGAGTTGGACTAATGTAACAACTCCCACTGGAGTTAGTGTGTTAGTACAACTGAGGTTATAAAAAAACAACCTCAGTTACTTCTTTTCCTGACACCCATATTTCCTTAACTACAGTTCGCCATAACGCAAGCTTTTCTGTATCGTTAAGTGTCGAGTAAATGCTTTTAAAATCACTGTCTAAAAACTTTTTAAGTGCAGCAAGATCCTTCTTTTCTTCTTCTGGAACGTCAATAATTTGAGATTTTAATTTTTCGTAATCTTCTTTATATTTATCTTTGTCTATAAAACCATCAACATACAAGTCGTTTAATCTTTGTATTTTTTTCTCTATTGCTTTTTTGTTGCTTTTAATTTTCGGAGCATTTTCTTTTTCTTTTGCTTCGATTTTATT
>UZAT01576456.1_pt1 | contig 10835 bp, 16 predicted proteins | sample 2160861 | NCBI WGS metagenome assembly UZAT01 (sample SAMEA5138306, study PRJEB28736) | viral metagenome | reverse complement strand
GGCACGTTGTTGGATAGGTATTTCGCCCCACCTATCCGTTTAGAAAAATCTCCGCTCCATCCCCAAAGGATTGCTTTTGCTAGGCAAATACAATCAAAGCCAAAATACCCTTTACCGATAAGGTTTCTTATTTTGGTCTGTCTGATTATGTTCCACCAACTAGATTGAGCGACTTTTTCTTTTATGCTTGATTCTGTAATCGGCATTCCGGGCATGCCCATGCCGTATACAGTTTTGTAATTCTTTTCTATGTCTATCAATTTATCGACAAACTCTCTAGCGGTCATCATTATTCCACCTCGGGCAAGCCTGCAACTGACGTCAATAACGATAATACACCCGCCAATGCCGATGCACTCACTACGATTACCCAATCGACTTCCGATACTACTGCCGATGTGCCTATAGTTGCTACTGCTGTTTGTGCGACGGTTTTTAGTGCACGGATTCCTGCGGACTTCGCCCATTGTTTCCAATTACTTTTATTGATCATGATTTTTTTGCTCCTTCCAAATCCTCTATTCTGTGATTAGCAACCTTCATCTTTTCTTCTAAGATATACGTTCGTTCAACTACCGAATTATGCTTGTCTACCTTCTTTTCTAACTGTGATAATCGATAATTTGTTAGCTTGCTTGATGCTAGAATACCGCCAAATGTGCCTATGGCCGTACCTGCAAAGGCTATGATTGCAACTATGATTTCACTTGCCATGTTTTTCCTGCCTTCCTATTTGCATTTTGTGGTACAATAGGATTACCCTTCGTCATAGTACCAGTATGATGTTGGGTCTGGGGCAGGCTTCGGCTTGCCCCTCTTGTATTAAAAAAGAGAGCTTATTTGCTCTCTGTGCTACGGATAATAAACCTTATGCGACATTAACTCATGATGTAAACCTTATCTTCTTCCGTAATCTTTCCCTGTATAATCAGCGTGTCAAGCTGTGCATCCGTCACTCTACCAAGTCGGTATTGCGCTCTCAAAAATTCCACCATATCACATACCTCCAAACAAACGTTCTAGTTCCATAAATTCCAAGGCTTGCACCCTTTCCTCTATAGTCGGTTCTGCTGGTGTCGCCTGTTCTTTTATAGCATCAATTTGTTCTTGTGTTAAGCCCTCAACCCACTCCTCACCATTCCACTTAGGCTGGTAAAAACCTTGTGAAGGTTCGACTTCTAAACCAATTTCGGTTTCTTCATCAAAAGTAAAATCATCTCTTAGGAATAAGTTTGTTTGTTTATCTATTATTCTTTTAATCATAGTTACACCGCCTTAAATATATTGTGTAGTGTAAACCACTCGCCGTCTGCCGCACCCGCTATATCCAATGCCCCATTTGGCTTGACTGACGCAGTTTTTGCAACAGCCGAACTTTTTGCTATTGCCATAACAGTATTGGAACTATCAGAATCAGGGCGATAACCACTCGGTAAAATAATGGAGATATTACTGGTAGCACCAACACCCTTTGCAACAACCCCTCTAAAATGAACAAATCCTAGACTATCTTTCATGTATTGTGGTATTTCCCAAGACCGAATTGCATACCACCCATTTAACAAAGTAGGAGTTATCCACGCTTCCTGTTGTTTGTCGGCTTTACCTGCGTTTATGTCGTTGATTGCACCTACCACTTGTTTTGATGCTGTAGTAAGGGTTTCTACATCCCCTATTTCTGTCGCATAATCATTCTTATGCTCATCAAACTCACCTTCTAAAGCATCAAATTCAACCTGTGTAACTTCCCCGGGGTCGCCTTTTAAACTTGCGATAAACTCCGCTTCCGTGCCCGCATTCCCCTGCGCAAGCCATATCTCATAAGCAGATAACCCCTCAAATTGTGCGGGGTCATCAAGCCACCCTTGCAAAGTGCCTTTCATGGTGTTTAGTTCACCTACGGCGGTTTTGGCATCTTCTTTGGCTTGGCTCGCTTGGTCTGCGGATTCCGTCACTTGCTCCAATAAATCAATCAAAATGTTGTACTCATCCTGTGCGGGTATCTCTGTGCCGTCTGAAAGCTGTTCTCTGACCTTTGCGGTGAATTGGCAGGTAGTAAGCCTGCTCCCGTCCTTGTAAAGCTCTACGGACGCTACAAGTGCACCTGCAACTGCGTATACATTAGATTCAAGGGTATACTTTAACACATTGCCATCAAGTTGGATTTTTTCTGCGCCTGTCAGCACGGTTGTTTTGTTTGCTCTTACCCATGTAATTGTTGCTGTCCATACACCTGTTGACATATCGTAAGGTTTGCCTTTGGCTAAGATAGTAAATTCGCATGGATAGGCATTGGTGTCGCCCTGTACGATATCCCAATAGGTTGATTTGGTTATGCCGTATATGTCTAAGTTCGTTTTAAATGGTTTCAAGTTATCCCTCCTTAATACATTCTGCGACGTTTTTTTACATCGAGTGTTATATCAAATTCTTTGAGTTTCATTTTTGCCGCGCCTCCATGTCATTATTGTATTTCCAGAGCTGTGCATATGTTTCTTCGCACCATGTTCCAAATATATCGCAACTTCATTTTACAATTCATATTTATCGGTATAATTGATTAAACCTTATGACGTGCCCACTTGCTACAGCAGATCCAACTCTCAAAGTCAAAGCTCCAGTCCCATCTAACACTATAGCTAAATGTACTTCTCCAGATACATTATTGTATATTGGTATAACTATTGTGGCACTCGGCCTATATCCCACAGGTATTGTGCCTATAACAGTCCCGTAGGTAGATGTTCCAGCGACTATTTGAGAATCTGTATAAAGGTGCTTTATTCCAGTGTCGTTTGTGACACATCGTAGCGTTCCAGTCCAGCCATTTTGTAGAGGGATTTCTATAGTGCCCCACCATGATTTATTAGCTTTCGCATCTATGCCATGAGGATTGCCTTGTGTCACATCTTCTGCCAAATGCGTCGTAAAACCTGTATCAACTTTTTCAAAAGCATCGTTAAGATCTGTCATTTCCAATTTATCGTTATCTTGCCATTGTGGTAATTTCAGCAATTCAGTTTTATTTGTACTTGCCATTTTAGCTCCTCACCCCTCTACTGGTATTTTATTTTCAAGATGACGATTTATAATATCAATAGATTCCTGCACAACTGCGTCTATAACTATCAAATTGAATCTTTCGTTTGATTTTACGATTTGACCGTCTGCATTTATCTCGCTATAGGTAGCGGAAAGCCTTGTACCTTCTCCTGTTACATGACTAGTAAAACTTGTTATCTTTTTCATGCTATCAACTCCTCTTTATATTCTTTCAGATACTCATCTGCCAGTAATATGTAATCCATTTCTGGTGTTTCTTTATACTTGCTATATTTTTCCAACCTTTCATTGGTATAGCCTTTTTGCTTTGCTTTAATTTCCCATGCAAAATTTAGGTTAGGGCTACCCTTTACAATAAAATGAGTGTCTTTTTTTTCGCTTACCCATACATCTCCTTCAGCATATTTAGTAAGTTGTATGTGATAGTCTCCCAGCTTGTCGATTGTCTCGGCAAAAACGCTCTCTAAGTCAATATAACAAACCCCTGTTTCGTCTGTTAGTCCCTGTCCTATATCCATAAATAAAGCTGATGGGGTTTCTAGCGCATAGTGCAACACATCACCGTAATTTTGAGTTGATACAATTCTATTTTTTGACCCTGAAACAGCAAAATTTCCATATACGTCAAGGTTATCTTCAACTATTGTATTAGCATTCAGGAGTATTTCATCTTGATTAAGATTAATTGATTTCCACGTATATCCAGGTCGGTCGACACCTAGTCCTACACTATTTGCATATAGCCACACCGTAGCGTTTTGATTGTTTATACCCAGATGAGGAGTGTCGCCTCTTGTTGCGATAATATTGCCAGTATAACTACCATCTTCATTGTAAAAATCTAAACTATCATAATCTAATTGTATCCGTCTAACACTATTTAGATATGACCGCAAAAGATTATTTGATAACTCAATTCTATCAGCGCCCGCCGATGTTCTTACTGTGCCTCCTGTGATAGTTCCACCTTGAAGAGTTAGGTTTGTCCCATCAAAGTACAATGTATAATCTGTTGTACTATTCCCGATCAGCAACGTTCCGTTGGTCAGGTCAAAATTTACCTTACCACCCTTTAGCATACCGCCTATAAATTCATCTGCTACAAAGCCATTACCATCGCCGAATGTACGCCAGTTCCATGTTCCATCTGGGTTTCTACTGCTGGCTATCCTAAAAGCTCCACCCAGGAGCTGTATAGCCATATTAGGGTTTTCGTGTCGTGGTTTGTTGTAGGTAGTTAGCCCTTGTCCATCCTCAGAAATATAAACATACCCGCCCTGGCTGTTCATTTTTGCATTGAGCTCATCAACCAGGTTATTGAGGAAATTAGCGTTTATTGTGCCATCTTTATTGATTGTGCTGGACCGGTCCCAGACTCCTTGCCTGCTTCTAAAGTTGTCTATGTGCTTCTGTTGGTTGTTTAGACTATCAGTTATATTTGGGATGTAATTACCCAAAACGATATCGTTATTCTCCGGATGAAGCAGATCTCTTACTATTTTTACTACCCTAGCTTTTAGCCTTAACTCCGGTGTAAATTCTCTGTCAATTACTGCGACGGTATCGCCTAATTCTGCCGATAGGTTCATATCGACTACTTTCGCTTCGTAGGTTATTTGTGGTTGCGATAACTCTGATAACCTTTCTTTTGTTAGTTTTAGCAGCTCTTCTTTATCTTCAACATCGTCAAACTCAATGCTGGCGTAAACGTGTGTTTTTATACCATCTGAATTATTGCGTCCCCATGTTTTTATACCTTTACTATTGATGTATCTCCAATTTGGATAGGTTGATTCAAGCTCTGTCCAATTATTGTAGGTAGCTTCAAATTCTGCCCATGTATATCCATCTGATACATAAGCCATACCACTATTGATGTCTGTAAAGTCTATCCGCCTGCCGTAGCCACCTGTTGCATTGCCTTCTGCATCGGTTATTTCTACTCCCTTACCATAGCCATATAGAGCAGTAATCACGTCATCCCTGTGTACGGTTTTGGTTACAGATTCAAGATTTTTGGTATAGGTAAATCTCTTGCCGTAGTCTCCACCACGTTTATATACTAGATCAACATACCTATTAGTTATTTTATTCCCATCTACAACAACTCTGGTCTGTATTTCTCCCTGCCATACTCTTACTACTTCTTGCACTGATTCCTTGGCAGATGTGCGATAAAAGTTCGCAGAGTTCAACCCCAAGTCATCAACTATACCCACTTCCCATCTGGTAGGTTCTAGTGCATCGGATAAGGCATTCATCGCAGATGTGTTAGTAGGTCTTTTGTCCTCTATATAATCCCCAAAAGTTTCGTAAAAAGATGACTCGCAAAATAAGCTTCTCTCAATACCCTCTGAGGTATGTGTTTCTGTTACTTCCTTGACATCGAACTCTTTCCATTCGCCCGTATTTGCCTTGTAAGCGATTTTATGCCCCTTGCTAACCCTTTGGTCTAGGGTAGTTAGCTCAAGGGCGTCCTCGCCGTTTATTTCCTCTGTGTGGCGTGCTTCCAACACATCTTTGAGTGTGGATATATAGTTTTCGTTTCTGTCAAAGAGTAACATTTATAGCCACCTCTCGATGTATTCAATAGTAGTAGTTCCCGTGTTTACAGTGATAGTAAATTCTCCTGTTGGGATTTCAAAGAAGTCTGATTCTAGGTTACAATCATACATAATTGAATCGCCGTTTTTATATATCATTTCATCTTCTAAGTCAATTCTTACGGTATCACCAATCACAAAATTGTGAATAACGGAAATAATTTCACCTGTGTTTAGGGCTACTTGCAGATTGCTTACTGGCTCGGTTATTTCGACGGTGATTGTTCCAGTGGCCGGGGAAGTTCCGTTGTTGTTTAGAGTGCCGATACCTGCGGTTATTGTTTGCCCGTAATCAACGGGGTCGGGGCATATAAAGTTTAACGTTGCAAAGCCTGTATATAGCATTCTTTCTAGCTTTGTATCGCCGTCTAGTATTGCATAATTATACTTGTCTTTGTATATTAGCTTTTTAGGCTCGTCTGTGTATAACTTACCTGCTAACTCTCTGACTTTGGCTTCGATATCGGCTGTTATCAGTCTTATATCTATCTCAACAAGCCCAGCTCCCATTTCATTGCGAATAAACTTGTTCCCTCGCTTGCCTGGTATTTTCTTTAACGTATTAGTTAAAGGCGGGAGCAGGGATTTTCTTATATCTTCCACTTTTACGATGGTACTAAAATCTATGTCATTAAATATCATCCTCTGCCCCTCCTTCTTCTACTTTGTAGTTGGTCTAATCTTATGGCTACCTTTTCGATGTCTGTATCATCTCGTACGCTCATATTTTGTATTACAATGCTACTCCCACCACCACCTACCATTGCCATAGCATCCGCTATAAGGCTAGGTAGCTTGTTAAGGGGCATTATAACTTCCCCGCCTGTCCTCGGCTCTCCAAAGCCCTGCAAGCCCGCTAGGGTAGGCAATACGGTTGGGCTGTTGAATATACCACCATCTGCATTCCATTTAATGCCTAGCTTTGGCACGCTCAAGGGGGAAAGGCTGAACTTGCCAGTAATGCTGAACGTGGGCATTTTTAATTTCGGGAAGCTCCATTTGAAGTCGAAGAATGATTTTATCTTTTCGATTGCTTCTTTTACTTTGTCTTTCGCATTGTTTATAGGTTCCATAATAGATTCTTTGATTTTATTGAATCTTTCCTTGATGTTTTCCCATAATTCTGATGCTTTTTCTTTGATTGTATCCCAATTTTTGTATAGCAGTACGCCTATTGCTATCATAGCGACGATTGCAGCGATTGCAAGGCCAATTGGAGAAGCTAGAAAACTTATTGCTGAACCCGCTACTTTTATTATGGATGCTAATTTACCAAATACACCGATTATTGTGCCTAAGATTACGATTGCAGGTCCTATTGCAGCGACTAATAGGCCTATTTTTACAATGGTGTCTTTTTGCTCCGGGGTAAGGTCTTTAAATTTCTGTATCATTTCGCCTAGTTTTGTGATGAACGGCGTTACTATCGGTAGTAGCACCTCACCCAAGTCTCCTGCAAGGTTCTTGACTTCTGTTATTAGTAGTCTAAGCGAACCGGATGAACCGTCAGCTTCTCTCGCCGCCTGTCCTTGTGCATCTGCTGTTTGTTCCATTATCAGCGCAAGTGTCGCTGCTTGTTTGCCTGCTAGGTCTAGTTGTTCTCCTTCTTCAACTAGCCCCATCTCTAAGGCTTTGCTCTTGATAGTAGCTTCGTTAACGCCCATACCATAATTGTCTAGCATTGAGTTATTACCTTTTAACGCTCCTGTTAAGGCCTGTACTGCGCTTTCGGTAGTACCACCAAACATAGCTGTCAAATCGCCTGCTAATTGCACTAATGTTTGTGATTGCTTCGCTGCTTCTTGTTCTGTTAGCCCACCGATGTTTTGAAGCATCGCACCCATTACGTTTGCATACTCTAAGGCTTCACCTTCTGCTATGCCATAATAACCTATTAGATTATCAGCCCATATTTTAACTTCCTCGGAAGAACCTTTGAATATCTGGTCGCTTGCGCCCATAGCATCCTCAATGTCAGATGCAAACTTGAAAGAAGCTATCCCTGCGCCCACGATAGGCAACGTTACTTTGGTCGTCATGCTTTTGCCTACGTCTTGTAATTTCTTCCCAGCGGTTTCTAGCTTTTTAGATACATTATCAAGCGTCTGCCCGAAGGTACTATTTTCTCTATTGGTTTCTTTTAATTGGTCTTTGTAATGTTTTAACTTGGATTCGGTTTCGACAACTTCACGTTGAAAACTTCTATACTGTTCTTCTCCGATGTCTCCTTTTTCAAATTGTTGCTGTACTTGTTTTTCTGCTTCTTTTAATCTATCTAATTTTTCCTTAGTCGTTGCTATTTGATCGCCTAGAAGTTTTTGTTTTTGGGATAATAAAACGGTGTCTTTCGGATTAAACTTTAATCCTTTTTCTACTTCTCTTAATTCTTTCGCAATGTCTCTGCTTTGTTTGTTTACGTCGGACAAGGCTTTGTCAAGTCCCGTGGTACTTGCATTCAACTCTATTGTTATACCCTTGATGTTCTTCGCCATCTATTCACCACCTTTACCCCATGTATTTGTCGATGTCTACCTGCGTGGCTTGCCTTGTACCTTCTTCGCTATCTCCCGCCCACTTATCTACAAAAGTAAGGTAATCATCCAAAGTAAAAAGATTGAGTTCATCGAAACTCAACCCCATTCTTTTGGCTGTTACTAGGATACCGATTTCAATATCATCGGCATTTGTGTTTTTATTCGCTTTGCGCTTGAGTTTGCTCTCCGTTACGAAAAAAGCCTTTTTGAGCTTCATCTACGATTCCAAGTGTCATTTTATTATCTGAAAAATCTATATGCTCCAGTTCGTCAAGCCATTGCTCAAAGTTAACTAATTTACCGTTGTTAGCGGTCTTTATCATAGCCCAAGCCATCTGCAACAACACAATACTATCAAATGTTGTAACATCGTTTTCTAGGTTTTGGAATGACATCATATCTCCGACTAAATCTGTTTTGAATTCCTTTTTGTAAAAAAATAAGGTAATGGGGCTAGCCACTACCTTATAATCTTTACCACCTATTTTTATATTTCTCATGGTGTCACCGTGAATGCAGGTTCTAATACAGAGGTGAAGAATGCGTCATATGCCGTCTTGTTGGTTTCACTTAATTCTAGCCCGCCCTTGACAACCTTCTTGCTGTCAATCTCTGTAGGTGTAATAGTCAGTGTTGCTGTTTGCGTATTGGGTTCGTGTGTTTCTGTCTTGGTGCCATGCTCTTGGTTAGGCCGTGAAGCTTTGCAATTGTAATAAATATATCGTTTGTTCTTTTCGTTCCCAGCTACTTCAAACAACAAAGCAAACTCTTTTTGTTTGCCATCTGCTATCTCCACTAGCATTCCGTTGGCGTCTATCTCCCACCCCAACATATCAGCTAAGATAGTATCAGGGAATAGTGCGACTTCCAAATCGCCTGTATAGCCGTTATTAGATGTCATGCTGAAATATGCTATGTTATCTGCGTAGAAGGTACTTTCTTCCCCTTCACCACTAAGCGATAAATTTACCGCTCCTGGTATTGCTATCGGTGTTTGGAACGTTTCAACTTCTCCGGTAATTTCTTTAAAGGCTACATGAACTTTTTCAAGTCCAAATTGTACTTTACCCATGTTCTAACCTCCTATACATAATAAGAAACTTGGTTGAGTTCTTCCGATTCAATCCAAGCTTCTAGTTTTTCGTAATACATCCCGTTTACGGTCAACAGTGCTTCAATTTTTGATTCGCTTACAGGGTCTTTTTCGTTGGAATATAGTTCAATGATGTAGTTGGTTTTTGAGTGATACACGATGTTGTCTGCGCCAAAATTATCGTAATCATCTGCATAATATGTGATATATGGGATAGTAGGTGGCTTTTTGAATTCTCGATAAGCGACGGGAAAACCGGTTGATTCCAATAATTCACTTAGAAGCATTCGCAATCGCCTCCTCTACCGCTTTTGTGTATTCGTTTACAACTTCTTCCTCTACTGGTCCTATGTGTTCTTTTACTGGCCCGTGTCGTTTACCGTTACGCATTGTCCACCCTTTTTCCAGCAAGTGTGTCAAGCGATAATGTTTTTTGTTGTGTATGATGTAGCTTGTCGGTTTGCCATATTCTGTCTGTTTTTTAACCGTCCAACCTTTGGCATAGTCGCCGGTATTTTTGGGGCTTGTTTCTTTTAACTTCTTTGCGCCCGCTTTTGCTATTTGTGCGCCGGTTTCGTTGATTTTCTCAATAACTTCTTTGGTATAGGTTTGTAACTCTTGAGCAATCGCACCGGATAAACCATCAATCTTAATTGCCACCGATACGCACCTCACAATACAACTCGGTTACGCCGTCGGGCCTGTCATATACACGGTATATTGAGTAAATAGTATCCTCACACTTGATCTTTTTCTGCCCGTTATATTCTTTAGTTCGGACTAAAAACATCGCAGTCGGTCGGATACCATTCTGCCCCGCAGCAAAGAATTCTGTTTGTGTAATTGGTTTTTTATCGGCGTATACCGTTACATCTTCAACGTCAGGCTCTAGTAGGTCAATTGTGCCACGGAACAACATGGCTACACCTCCTGCACAATTACACGGGTTGTTTCTTTGTCGGTTGGTGCTGATTCGGCCGTTAAAGTAATTCTGCCTTTAAGAAATTTTGGGAACACTTGGAACGGCCCAAAGCAACGCACTTTTTCAGATGCGACCGCGAGAGAAAAGGCTGTTTCCTGGAGTTCGAAATAATCAGCCCACACCTCTGTCTGCCCGCCCGTGAATTTAATTGGCTCAAGCGCCGTGCTAATAGTTCCGCCTGTACCGCTTGCTGTAAATCCTTCTAGTTCTTCATTTATAGCCGATACGATAGCATCAACTGTGTTTCCGCCTACTGCAAGAGTTATAATAATCTCTTTGCCGTCCAATGTTACTTCAAGCTCTGCGGCTTCTTCGGATTCAACAACCGATAAGCTGTACTCATTGCCCTGCGCCCCTGCTTCGTCTGCTGTAATAGTCAGGTTGCCCGTTGCTACAGATGCGTTAGAATCATCCATAATTACAAGCTGTTGCAAGGTTGCGGTCAATGCGGATTTGGATTGATTGTCGAATACGATTAGAACGGGATTACGTGCGGCGGGAACGTTTATTGTTAGGGATTTGGCTTCCCCATCCCATTCCACGGTTTCATTTTTTATGGT
>UZAT01383328.1_pt1 | contig 10850 bp, 13 predicted proteins | sample 2160861 | NCBI WGS metagenome assembly UZAT01 (sample SAMEA5138306, study PRJEB28736) | viral metagenome | reverse complement strand
GTCACCACCGCACCCACAAGCCCCGAAACTGTTGGGTATTCTATCAACCCTTGCGTTTTATCAGCACCGAATCTGCGCTGGATTCTGTTGATTGCGCTGGAACGCCCAGATGAAAAAAATCATTGAGTTTCAACGCCTCCGCACGCAACTTCAAAAGTGTCATTGACTCTTCAACAAAGCCATCTGCATTATCCGGCGTAAGCTGTGTTTCAACGCCACCATTCACGCGAGAAACACAGCCGATTAACTCATCAAGAAGTTCCTGCACCTTGTCGAAAGGCTTGGAACTAATCGAACCGAGCAATGCGTATGGGTCTGTCAGACTTTCAACCTGTGTCTGACCACCCAACAACATAATCAATTTGAAGATGAAACGCTCACCGCGTGTTGCACTCATCTGCTTGATTTTGAATGTCTTTTCTTCGCCACCATCCATAAGGCGGACAATGTTTTCCTTGCGCATCTGTTATCCCTCCACGCTCTTATCTTGGAAGTGGAACGTCCAAGAAGTCGGCTCGAGGACACGCTTGCCATCTGCAAGGTCTTTTGCGCTCTGCAATACGCCCGTGCTATACGTGATACGCTTGCCAATAGACGGCTGACTGATAACCATATTAACAGGGTAAACCGTGCGATTGACTTCCATAGCGCGTTTAAGCAACTGCAAATACTGTAAGGACGGAGAACTTGCCTCAAGGTGAATATTCACAACCTTGATATTCGGCACCTGACCTGCAACCATCTTGCCGTCTACGCCAATGCGCGTTTCAGCGACCTGGTCATCTTCACCTTCATACGCCGTATCTGCGCTAAACTGCTGTAACTCAACGCTAAAAAGCGAGCACTGCAACGTTACCACGCTATTAGCAGAAGTAATATCCATGCTCATGTCTTATCCCTCCTTACAGAATCGCCGTGCTTGCGACTTCTACGCGGTTAATGCTACCGCCGTAGGTGTAGTATACGCTGATATTCGGTGACTGTCTGCCGACACGAACCGCAGCACCTGCGTCCTCGACAAGAACAGCATAGCCTTCGGTGAACAACTCATTAGACAAATCTTTGCCGGTTTCGTTGTAAACCTGTGCTTTCTGACTTTCGCTCATGCTAACACCTGCGTCAATCGTGCCATTGTTCTTGGCGCGGTTAATCGGGTCTTGCAACCATGCACGAATAAGCGTATAGCCTCTTTCATTGTACGGTACACGACCTGCCTGTGTGAGTCCGTTCATAATGCTAACCTGCATAACGTTCTTGAACCAAACCGTGTTGACAAAAGCGTCTACATAGCTGTAATCACCGAACATCTTAGCGTTGTAGAAGAATGTGAAATCATCATTGCGAGTAGCAAAATTACCCATGAACGATACACCTTTTGCAAGGAGCAAATCTGCGTCAGTCTGATTCGTAACTGTTGCAGCCACGCCATCAACTTTCTTGAACGCATAGTTAATCGTCCCCTGGTAACGCTCCCAATTTACAGACGCAATCGAGCCAAGCAAGAACGCAGCCACATTAACATTGTCATAGACAAGCGTAGTCGCGCCATATTCAGCCTCTTTGATTTTGTCAGCAATGGTAGTCGTGCTACCCTGCACCAACAACGCAGCCTCAGCCGTCCAACCAACATACAGATATTCGATTCCCTGCGAACTAGCCCACGCACTCAATCCAAGATGTTCGTCCTGCGTTGCCTCGTAGAGAGTCGTGAACGATACCCAATTCTGGGTTTTCTCTTTGATAAGTGCCATGTTTTCAGTAGTAGTCAATGCGTCACTACCCTGCGAGAGCACAGCACCTGCGTCCTGCGTCAAATTCAGCGCGTCAGCTAACGTGCCACTTGCATAAGTGATGGTCTGTTCTGAGCCAGTACCTGCGCCGTTAATTTGGAACGCACCAGTAAGGCTCGAATACGTTACCGTTACGCCTGCGGATTCAGCCTGTAATGCCGTCTGAATCGTGGTCGCTACATCACTATAGCTTGTTGCGCTGGACAGGTCTACGCCCGAAATAGCAACGTCTGCGCCGTTAATCTCAATGTTAAGAGTGCCAGCCGTGTAAAGTTTCAGCCCTGCCAAATCGCCCGTGTACTGTGCGCCACGCAGATATGCGCCTACAGCCTCATCAACACGGCGTGCAATCATTAAGTGACGCGGTTTGCTAAAGCTGTTATTGTAGCCCAAGAAATAAATGGACGCAACTTTGTATTCATCGGATTCAAGCCCGAAATAATCACCGACTGTATCAGCATTTGCGAACTGCAAAACGGGTGCTGCCAACGGAATTAAAGCGTTCTTGGTCAACAGCAAGCCGTTAAATTCTAAATCGTTACCACCCGCAGTAATGAGCCGGGGATTGATAGCAACGATATAACTAGCAGGAATTGCCATGTCTTATTCCTCCTTTGGTGGATATACCACATCAATATTTATTACTTTCGCGCCCACCTGCTCAATCGGCGGTACGGGCGAATCTTCCTCGTTGGGAATTACATTTACTTCTACTTCTTCAACCCACGGAATTGAATCAGTATTGGAAACGGTCAAACAGATTGATAGCGTGACAATCCATCTTGTAATGTATTGCCGTGTATCGTCTATCATTGTGCCGTCTATTGGGTCACTCGCGTATAACACGCGAATCCCTGCACCATTTTGAATCAGCCAATCATTGCAACGACCAGAACCTGCAAAAGTTTCAAGTCCTTCTGCATACGCAAAAGACTTATCGCCGTAGCAATCAATTTGCAAATCTATCTGTAATAGCTTGCTGTTCTGCTCTGGCGCATTGTCGGTGGGTTCGACTTCTTCTGCATGAAGTATAGCAATGTTAGTGCCAATTCTTTTCTGTGTTATCGGCGTATAGACGATATAATCGTTATCTGTCGGCAATACTTCTCGTGACTGATTGCCACGGATAATATTGCTGTTGCCTGTAACGTATTGGATAAGGTCGTATACTTCGCCCATAAAATCGGGAATGTTGTCAATCTGCATCATCTTCCACTCCCTTCGGCGGTTCGACCTGTTCTACCGCAAGCACAGATAACCAACCTTCTGTGGCGTAACTTTCGCGAATCGCAACAATCAGCCAGTAAGTACCATCAGCACGTTGAATAATATCACCTGCGCTTTGGTCAACACGGTTGATTGTATCAGCAGGAGCAGTGAGCCAAACTTTGATGGATTGTGGTGCTTTTGCGACTCGCTCATTTAGTTCTAAATCCGCAGCACTAGGCCGCTGTATTTGCGCTCTGACGGTGCTTTTCTCGTAAGCAGGGGTAATTACACCCTTTACGTTAGAAACGCCTGTACAACGCCATAAGGTAATCATTTCATGTCGGTTTACAGAGCCGATAGCACCTGCAACGACTTCATGTAAGTTCATCAGCCCTTCACCTCCGAAATAATACTAGCTAACATCTGACCTGTGTCAATAAGTGGGTGGTCGGGTTCTCGCTTGCCCTTGGCACGTTTATTGGCGATAGTCTTGGGCGAATTAGGCGCAAAACTGCCTTTTTGTATGGTCTGTTGGATATGCGCTTTCATCTGCTCACCGACAAGCCCCATAGCTTTCTTGGCGTTATCATGCTGAATCTCGCCTTTTAATGCGCCAGCCAATGTTTCACACCATTCTGTCTGGTGCTCATTCATTGTATTTCGCAAGAACGGACGCGCAGGAATACGTGATGTGCCAAATTCGTTATACGCAGCATACATCGGGATAGACTTGCCATCTGTTGTTGTCGCTCCTGCTGGAATACCTGCTCGTGCAGTAATTTTCAGCCTTGCGATTTTCTCCAAGATGGCTTTGTACTTATCACCGCCTGTAACGGTTATATGTACCGCGCTCATAACGTTTTCCGTCCTTTGAACCACAAGCCACCCAAACGGTACTTTTTGATGATTTGCCAATATGCCGAACCGCAAGGCGTCAACATATACCAGCCTTCATCTGTACCGGGGTTACTCGTTGGAGCAGAATACGTTACCTGCACTTCACCCTGTTTTGCTGATGTCATTGCTCCTGCTGTGCCTCGTGTGGCAAGAGTCGCAAGGTGGCAGACAAGCATAAATAGCAGATTTTCTTTCAATGCCTCGGGGATTCTTGTGTCGTTTTCAATGCCCGAAATCATCAGCGCATTGTTCCACATGAATTCCAAAGTGGCATCTGGAATCTCTGCAAACTGCGGATAAATCGTGCGAAATTTTTCGATATCGAAAGTCATACAGACACCTCCTTAGTTAGAGGCTTTCCGTCTGCCTCTCTTTTTACCGCTTTCCTGCGTTGCCTCGGGTTCTTCGCCGTTTTCCTTGGTCGCAAGTTCTTCTTTTGCAGCCTTTTCATTCTTCGGCGTAGTTGCTTTGATGTAACCTTTTTTGAAGATTGACATAGAGCCGTAAACTTTTTCAACTTCTGCCCAAAGATCTGCGTCTACATTGAAAGTAACGCCGTAAGCACCAACACCTGGCAGAGGCGCGCTCGGTCTTACAGAGCCATCTTCGTTGCGAATCAGCGAACCGCTACCATTGATTTTTACATAATGAATCTTGCCGGAGTTGTCCGTGACATCAAAAACGATGTCACGAACACTATTCAGCAAGACAGTGACCGTATTAGCCATGCTGTCCAATCCTCCTATTAGATACCAGTCATCGTGCCGATAGCAAACGGCAGCTGCACGATTGCGCCGTACGTACCTGCGCTGACCTTCTGTTTCCAAGAAGAAAGGTCGCGCACGATTTCATGTGCATAATACTTATCCGTGTAGCCAAATTCTACAACAGGCTGGCCGAGAATGTTATCTGCCATTAAAATCATGGTGCTGGTGTCAAGCGTTGCGTTGTACAGTTCGGGAACGGTCACAATCTCCATGTTCGGATAGGTGTCAGCGACCATTTTCTTCATGGTTACGCCGTAATCGTTCACTTTGTTCATTGCGGCCAAAGTAGCAGGAGAAACGAGCAGTTTCGTCTTGGTCGTATCATCGATATGACCTGCACCCTGCGTATACAAAGTAGCAACGAGTTTGTTCAAATCGTCCATCTGCTGATTAGCAGTCTTGCCAGCCCATGCAGTTACACCGCCCTGGCTAATCGGGGTAATAGCTGCGTTAAGGCTCGGGTCATTCAGCAGACCATAAACGGCTTTACCTTCAACGCCATACAGAGCGTATTTGTTGAAAGAAATGTCAATATTGATTGCCGCAGACTTCTGCTTTTCAGCGAACAGGTCAATCTTTGCCTCGGCGTTCATCTTCTGCTCGAGGTCGCCCACGCGGATAGTAGTTTGAAAACGATACTGTTCACGAGTCGGGAAAGCAGTATTTACGCCAGATACGCCATTGCCATCATAATCACCGTACGGCGTGGTTTCGCCTGTGAATTCAAGGCAACGGAACTGAGTGAAGGCGGTAGTGAAATCGCCGTTCTTCACTTCGGGTGCAATCTTGCGGTATGCACGTTCAGCAGTCAGTACCTCGATAACGCGCGGGTCTGCATATACGCGCATATAAGCAGGGACGGTGGCGTTCGGGTCAAGAGAATCTGCCACACGCACAGCCTCTGCGCTGTCCATAAATTTAGCATTGCGACCAAAGTTAAAACCTTTGGCCTGTGCAAGTTTCATATCAACCATTGTCTAATCCTCCTTCTTACCAATTAGAGATGATAACAAGTTCACCCTCGGCGGCCGCAGCGGTAACTGCTACAAAGCCACTATCTACGGTATCGTCACCACTCGTGAACGTAACCGCACCCGTGGTGGTATCAGCATAAACCTTATCGCCAATGCTAACAGCACCATCAGCAACTACGAAGAAATCGCCCTTCTTGGCAACGGTTACATTACCTTCTTCGGGGATTGCGAGCGTGCCTTCAACGCTGATATCAAAATTATCATGGTTGATGGTACGTTCAATGAAACCAAGCGGAGCACCGCTACCACTTGCTACTACCTCAGTAGCAGGATTGGTCGTATCACGCCAAACGAAACCGCCAACATTTACCACGCCACCAGCGAGAAAGTTAGTCGGCACATATACAGTCGGATTCTGAGAGGCTCTGTCACCTGCAATTGCAGTTTTGTTGTAAAAGCCTACATTTTTCTGAAAAGAAAAGCTCATCTTTTTTACCTCCAATCATTAACGGGCTTTAATACCCATCAGCACTTTGTTAAGCGGGTCATCATCGGGCGCACCCTGCGGAATTGCGCTCGGCTTAGACAGCATGGACACCATCGCACCGTATGCGCTCGGGTCAACACCATCAAGCACAACACCTGCTTTGTCCAATGCTTTCTTGTAGATGTCGCTTGCGCTGTCAAAAGCAAACGGATTGCTGATTTTGCCAACAAACGGCGCAACATCTTCGGCGGCTTTGTACAAGCCTGCATAAAATGCCTTATCATGCACCATAGCAGAATCAGATGCTTTGGTCGGTTCTTCTTCGTCCTTGCAACCTTCTTCGTCTTTGGCGCACTCACCATCAGCGCAAGGCTCTTCGTCCTGTGCCTGTTCTTCATCTTTTGCAGGTTCTTCATCGTCAACCTTGGCGGCCGCCATACCTGCGAGAAACGCTTTCTGTGCGTTCTTATCTTCGGGGTCAAGACCTGCGGCTTTCATAGCCTCGCGAACTTCGTCCGCAACTTCATCAACGGGTTCAATGTCCGTTGCCTGAGCAGGAGCAACTTCCTGCTGTTCCATTTTTTCATTCTCATTCATAATGTCCTTCATTGCCTCCTTGTTCGTGATAATGTCGAAAAGCAACTCTTTCAATTTCTCTTGCCAACTCATTTTATTCTCCCCTCCTTCCATAGCAGAATCAGCAACTTTTACATCATGCCCTGCCCTACCTTCATGAACCAAAGCTACATGATTTCCTTTGATGTTTTTCATTACACCATCATAGCTTTTGCCCTCGAAGATACCGCCGGACATGACGATATCACAAGCGTAAGAGGCGGACAATTCGGAGTAACTACCGTCCTCTATCGCCTTGATAGCATTAGAATCTGTCACAATCAGCGAATTTGTCAGATACGGTGCTGACCATTTAGCGTCAGTCCCAAGACTACCGACAACCTTATCTTTCGGAATATTGTCTGCGTCCATGTCCCAATGGTCAAGCATCAACGGTAAACCATTGAACGTTTCCGCAGCTTTCTCAATCTCGTCAGCAGGTCTGTAAATCTGATATACCTTGTCGGGTTCCAATCCTAATTCTTTATAACCTGGGATTGAATCGCCCATATACGGAACAACCTGTTCTTTTGTCAGATTCGACACAGCAACGTGCATATAGCCGTTACTGTCTTTTGTTCTCGCAGAATCGAATGTATATTTATCGTTAATCAGCATTTGTATCACCTTCTTCATTGCTGAAATCTATCACGGGAACACATACGCAATGGCAACTTACCAATTCACCCGGCTGGACATAATCGCCATAATCAGGGTCATAACAGCCCTGCTCAATATCGTATATTTCCCCGTCCATCTCAACGTGGCTATCTCGATATGTTTTACCTGCGCTTGTGTGTAGCCACTTGCCTTTGGTAACGCCATAATCCATCAACCTCTGACGGCTCAGATTGTTGCTTGCTTTTGCGGTTTGGTCACGGGCAATAAGCGCAGCCCTTCGCTCAGTCACGCCGAAAGATTCTTCTAAGTTAGTCGTAACTTGCTCCAAATCGTGACCTGTTTCAATGCCACGCAAAACAATCCCCTGCACCTTTGTAAGATGCTCGGAGGCTATCGACTTAATGAGATTTACATTCTGCTCGACAATCGAATTAAAAACGGCTCTTTCTTTGCGGGAGTGATATGTAAACTTCAAATCAAAGCCTAACTCTGCAAGTTTTGCCCGTTTCATCTGATTTTGCAGGTTTCGCGTTGTGTGCTTTTGCACTTCGGCAGCAAACCAATTCGCCATTTCTTCAGCTTTCTCGTTGTACTTCTTGTTCCAATACTTAGCAAGATACTTCATCTTGGTTCGCATATCAGCAAGAGCACTATCACCGACTATCTCGGGTTCTGCCTTGCGGTATTCAGCGCGTAACCAATAATAAAGGCTGTTGTCCATTTCTTTGAGCAATGCCTTCAGCTTTTTGTGGTATGCCATCTCTATTGCAACAGGTGGACGAATCGGGCGTAATGCTCTCATGGCATTTCACCGCCTGGAGGGTCAACAGGTAAAGCCAAATCGGGAGGCTCGGGTACGCTATCTTCATCAATATCATCAAAGCCACTTTCGGGGTCTGTTGCTAAGATGTGTCTTGCCTCCTCACCGCTGATAATGCCACGGTCAAACAACTGACTCATGCTATCGACTTTAATCTTCTGAATCTCAGCCTCCAGCTTTTCGTCCTCATCAGACAACGGCACAAATTCAAACGTCAGATTTTCATCTATCTGTCCGAATCTGTTCAACTGCAAGAGTCTGATAAGATATTCCAACGGGTCACGGATAATGCGCTCCTGCACGGCATTGATATGGTCATAATGACTGCGCATATCGCTATCACCTGTAGCATTGAATCCGTTCGGTGAAATCCCCCACATCTTGACAGCAGGTTCACCGAACATTGCAGCCACTATCTCCATCTGCTGTCTGACGATATCAGTAACACCACTAAGCGCATGACTAGATAACACAATATCCTCAGCCTCTTTGTCGATAGTCATAACGCCATCATTGTCGCGGTACTGTGCAAAGTATGCAATTCGTTTTTGTATCTCGCTACCTGTGCCACCGCTTAGAACTTCATTCATGTCTGTTTTAAACACGGTGCAAGCGTATTTTGAAAGCATACGCGCCGCACTCTTGCTTGATTCCTCAAAACCAATAACAGAATCGATAACCGTCTGGGCAAGAGGAACGCCAAAGAAGTTGTAAGACGGTAACAACACCGTGGGCGGTTTATCTTCTGCAAAATACAGGAATCTGCTTGCATGAACTTCGCGCCCATTTATCAGCCATGACTGCGGTACAAAATAATCTTTATCAATCGGATTGAAACAGCTATATCTGCCGGGGGCAATATAAAAAGGCTCGATAATCTTCAAGCCCTTGATTGAATCCAATTTGAATGTGTCGCTGTCATTGCCAAGAGGCAAGCGCAAATCCTCATCGGTCAGGTCGCCTGTATCAATGTAGACTAGACACCCGCCGTAAAATCCGCACATCTGGCAAGCGTCACGGATAACCTTGTCAACGTGCAAGCGTGTAATTTCATCTTCGACACCTGCGATAAGGTCATCTCCACCCTCGCCCATGTATTGAAACTCAATCCATCGGCGCGTCATTTCGTCCGCTCGCAACTGCACGCCAGCTTTTATCACGCCATCTTGTGACAACTGCGCCAAGGTCATATATCCCATAAACGTGGGATAACCTTCATACGCGCCGTTCCTCATCATGTCGTAGATTCCTGCGGTCTGCAATGCGCTATCCTGTATCTTTCGTGCTTTTGTGTTACCGTAGCCTAGCGACTTGTAAGGCTCATAAGTCGGTGTTTCATCAGCCGAATCACTAACAAGATGGTTCGCTATGCTCATTTTTCTTTTTTTCTTCGCCATGTTATCACCTCTCATGTCCTCAAATCGCGTACACGCAACAAAAAACCACGAGTTTTATTAGAAAAATCTCGCGGTTATACAAAAATCTTGTCTACCTACGGCGGATTCCCGCCCTGGCTACGGCTTTACTGCTGATATTCATCATGCCATGACCTTTGATAAGACCATCGAGGCTATAGCGTAATGCGTCCAAGCAATGATTGAACTTATCCTCGATTGTCGGCAGGATATCGCCTGTTTGCTTGTCTATCTTGTAGCTGTAGTGGTTTAATTCATCAATGGTATGCTGACAACGTGGGTGTACGATGATGTTAAAAGTCTTTAAGAACTCGATACCATCTTCAATGCTACCGCCCCACTTCTTTGCACCCGTGATATTAAAGCCTTGCCTACGCATATAGCTTATCGTTTCGGGACGCGCATTATCAGCTTTTATCGGCCATCTGCGAGCCGTGTCAATCGTTTCAAAGAGTGCTGGCGTGTTATCTATCTCTACGCCAATCCCCCATGCCTCATAATCAATATAAAGGTTCTTGCCGGATATAAAACACCTGACTAACGTTGTCGGGTCTTGCGAGAATCCCCAGTCAGCACCATGATAAAATCTCGTTCCTTTCGGCGTTTCAAATTCTTCAATCTTGAAATAATTGCCAAAGACAAGCGCGTTGCTGTGGCGTTTTACTTCGCCTTCCCAGATATGCAGATACGCTTGGTAGTCGCGACTCTTGAGCCACTCCATTTCCTTACGCAGCACATCGGGGAAATGCGGATTCTCATCATAATTAACTTTGCGGATATATGCGTCAGTCGCTCCATGAATCAAAAAGCGTTGATATACAGGGTCTTTCTCAGAATCGGGATTGAACGTTACCCAAATCTCAGAACCTTCTTTTCGGATTGTCGGGATAAGTACAGCCCATGAATCTTCGGAAACGCTCATTGCCTCCTCAATCCAGCAGATATCAACTCCCTCGGTTGATTTAATCTCTTGGCTGTTAGCGTGTAAGCCTTTGAAGATGAACTCTGTACCATTCGCGCCCTTGATACTGTCACGGGTTATAGCATAGAAGTAATTAAGCCCAAGCGCGTCAATCTGCTCTGTGAGTAGCTTATGCACCGAATCGCTGATACTGCGCTGAATCTCGCGTGTGCAAAGTATTCGTAGCTTGCGGTCATACCCTAGGAGTATCAATGCCCTAGCAAACTGCCACGATTTACCACCGCCACGACCGCCATAGTAGACTTTGTAGCGATGCGGTCTGAATAGCTCTTT
>UZAT01329701.1_pt1 | contig 10854 bp, 25 predicted proteins | sample 2160861 | NCBI WGS metagenome assembly UZAT01 (sample SAMEA5138306, study PRJEB28736) | viral metagenome | reverse complement strand
ATAGCAGAGGAATTTGGAAGAGATACTTTGTGCATATCATCACAAAGAAGATTCATGAGACAAAAAGGACTTTATCCAAAGACGATAAAGCAAATAGTGATCATAGAACAACAAAAGAAAAAAATTATGGAATTACAGAGCAAAGGAATGACTTATAAGCAAATAGGGGCAGAAGTTGGACTACATGAACAGACCATATGTAGAAGAATGAGATTGTATTACAAGGAGGCAACTAATGGATAGTATAAATTGGTGTCCAGTATGCGAGCAAAGAGCCACAGAATTACACCATAGAGTGTTTAAAAGCCAAGTAAAACCATTAGAGAACTGCAAGTTAAATCATATATACCTTTGTTCTGAACATCATAGGGGAACACAAGGGGTACATGGGAAATGCGGCTACAAATTGGACAAATTACTAAAGCTGCAGCTACAAAACAACCTAGAAATATTATTCGACAAAGAATGCCTAACTAAAGAAGAAGTAAACGAAGTATTACAGATAAGCGAGAAAGCACTTAATAGCCTTTTTAAGACACTTCAAAGTAAAGGGAACAAATACACTAGGGATGATTGCATAAGAACTATAATGGGTGGCAAGGTGCAACTAGAATGACATATGAGGAAAAGTATATTAAAGAAGTACAGTTATTTAATAATATTAATTCTCGATTTGAGAACATACAAGAGAATGATATAGCAGGAGCATATCGCTTGATGATAGATAGCCTACAAGCCTTTAATAGGTGGAGCAAGATAAGAGAGGACATAAGGAGAACCCTAGCAAGAGGGCAAGGGGCAGAAATTAAAGATAGGCTAGAAGAAATGAACAGGTATTTAAAAGAGGTTCACACAGTATCAAGAATGATATGGTCAAGGGCAAAGGATGAATATAAGACTATGAGGGAGGATATGTAACTTGGTACAGATATTAGAGTTATTTGGTGGAATAGGTTCACCTAGAAAAGGATTAATAAATCTAGGAGTACCAGTAAAAGCTATTGATTATGTCGAAATAGATGAAAAAGCAGTAAGGAGTTACAACGAGATATTCAGAAATGAGTTAGAGCATAAAACCCAAAGTGTAGTAGGTTATAATCTTAAGCCAGATATATTGATACATGGAAGTCCTTGCCAAAGTTTTAGTATTGCAGGCAAGCAAGAAGGGGCAGATGAAGGTTCTGAAACTGAAAGTAGCTTGATGTGGGAAACAATTCATATAATTCAGCAAATGGGAATATGGAAACCTAGGGTTGTTATTTGGGAGAATGTAAAGAACGTGCTAAGTAAACACATGGTACACAATTTCAGTAGGTATTTAAGCGAAATGGAAAAGCTAGGATATACAAATAACTTTGAGGTATTAGATGCAAGGGAATTTGGATTACCCCAGGCAAGACAAAGAGTATTTACTATAAGTTGCCTTGATGGAACATTCTTTAATTTTGGAACTTTGGAAAGAAAGCCAATGAGGAATATAAAAGAGTTTTTGGAGGATAATGTTTCAGAAGAATACAGTGTAACCCAACCTAGCATATTAAGTGCAATAGGAAAGAAAGGTATAAAGAGGGCAACGGTAATAAAAGATTATTGTTACACAATTACAGAAAGGCAAGACAGATGTCCAGCACAAATTATAGACTTAGGAAATGAGAAATATAGGTTTTTAACAGATAAAGAATGTTGGTTATTACAAGGATATTCAGAGGAAGATTATCATAACGCTGCGAAAGTTAGCAGTAAGAGAACTTTATACAGACAAGCAGGCAATTCGATTCCAATACCAATATTTGAGAGTATATTCAAACAATTATTAAATTTGTGAGGAGGATATGTAATGAAATATAAATACTACGTAAAAGCAAGACCTCCTAGTCCTGGGGCACAACCCAATGGATTCATAGCAATGAAGGATTATGGAGTTAGAAAAACATGTTTTGTATATGATAAATTTTTTAATTATGTATATTTCAAAGCCTGGGGACATGTGTTTTACGAAGAAAAGCTAACACAAAAGCAAAAAGAGGATTATGAGTTGGTATATGGAGGTTTTGCTAATGATAATAGCAATTGATCCAGGAAACATAGAAAGTGGATATGTAGTTACAAATGATGATTTAAGCATAATAGAAAAAGGCAAGGTAGCTAATAATATTTTATTGGATTATCTACATGATTATTTAGCAACATCAGTATTAGAAAGTTGGGAAATTGGAGATGAGGCAGAAGAAATTCATGTAGTAATAGAGAAAATTGCAAGTTATGGAATGAGTGTAGGACAAAGCGTGTTTGATACTTGCGAATGGGTAGGTAGATTTGTTCAAGAAACATATAGAATGACTGGGAAAGAACCAACAATGATATTTAGAAGGGAAGAAAAAATAAATATATGTGGCACTATGAAGGCAAAAGATGGGAACATAGCACAAGCCTTAGTAGATAGATTTGCACCTAATACAAGGAATAAAGGCAAAGGAACAAAGAAAGAGCCTGGATGGTTCTATGGGTTTGCAAAAGATGTATGGCAAGCATATGCAGTTGCAGTAACTTATCATGATTTATATTTAAAAGAATAAAAAATATGAAAGTGGTATTTGCCAAAAAGGAAAAACAGAAAGGAGAAAAAGAGTGAGTAACTTTAAAATAGGAGAAACAATAGAAAACAATTGCAATAATGGTCAAGGGATATGTTGTGCTAATTGTCAGTATCTATGCGATACAGACAAGTGGCAAGCTTGCAGTGAAAGTTGTTTAGCAGATATAAGATTACAGATATCATGTCTTAAGTGTAAGCATAAACCAAGTTGGATGGAGAGTAAATGAAATGATAATAATTGAGACTAGTGACATATGGAAAGATAGATTCTGTAATGAATGCAACAAACAAAATGGAGTTAAAGAATTATATCTAAGTGAAATGGTAATAGCATTGTGTGAGGAATGTAGACAGAAACTAGCAGAAACATTAATCAAGGAGGCACAAAATGGAGAAGTGTAAGACTTGTAAAAAGATAAATGAGTGTGATTTTGATTTATCAGCATGTCAAGAGTGTAACGAATATGAAAAAGTAAAGGCAGGTAAAAACAATGAATAAGGCAATTTTACTAGGGAGATTAACAAGGGACCCAGAACTAAGATTTGCAGCAGGAAGTGGAACTGCAGTAAGTAGATTTAACATAGCAGTAAACAGACAGAAAAAAGGTGAAACAGATTTTATTAATTGTATAGCATTTGGAAAGACTGCAGAAACAATATCACAGTATTTTACTAAAGGAAAGCAAATAGGGATAGTAGGACATATTCAAACAGGTTCATACGACAAAGAAGGAACTAAAGTATATACAACTGATGTAATAGTAGAAAGCTTTGATTTTGTAGACAAAGCAGATGGACAAGCAAGTGGGAATAAGGCTAAGGAAGAAAGTCAGCAAGGATTTAATGATGGAATGGAAGAAGAGGAGATAGAGGGTGAAATGCCTTTTTAAGAGTAAGATGTAATCTGCAGATATTGTAAAGGAGGGAACAACATGAGTAGTGTGAGTAATGAATACGGTCATTGCAATTATTGTATCTGTAATGATTGTTCAATGTTATATAACCTTTATGTTAAAAAAGAGAATAGAAGAAAAGGACACGCTAGAAATTTAGTAAAAAAAGCGATAGATGAAATTAGAGCAGAAGGATATGAATATGATATAAAAATTGTAGCAAATCCACAAGAGGATATAAATAGAGAAGCACTTGTTAAATTCTATGAAAAAATGAATTTAAGAGTTGTTAATGAACAATTCTACAATTTGACAAGGAAAGGGTGAGGTTAATGAAGGATGAAGAAATATCTATAGATTTTATAAAGGTTGAAAAAGATAAATGTGTAAATAAAAATATAAAATTGTCCCAAAGAGCTCTTGAAACAATAGTTGAAATGGGAATTGATTATAGTCAAATTTTAACCAAGGAAAGTGAATCGTTGGAAGGTTATAAAAAAGCTCAATATTTCAACAAAGCAGATGAAGTCTTGAAAATATCAACAAGTGTTGCAGAGCAGATTGGATATTGCAAGAAATGCAAGGCTAAGAAATCTGATGATATAGGTGGAGATCCTATGGAGCTTGGATATCAAGGTTATAAGGATTAAGGAGTAAATATATGAATATTTATGATTTTTATATCACACCAGAAGAATATGAGATAGCTTTAAGAAATGGGATAAGTAACTACACTTTAGAAAGAAGGATTAGGCTATATGGATGGAGTAAGGAAAGAGCTTTATCAGAACCTTCACAAAAACATAACAATAGAGATAAATGGCTTAAGATAGCTTTGAAAAATGGAATAAAAAGAAGTACATTCTTGGGTAGGATAAATAAATATGGTTGGAGTGAAGAAAGAGCAGCGACAATTTTAGTTATAGAAACCTCGGTAAAAAATAGAAAATATTCTGATGAATTATATAAAACATTAGAGAAAAATGAAATAAGCAAAACATTATTTTATGACAGAATCAGAAAAGGGTGGACTAAGGATAGAGCCAGCACAGAGAAGAAATTCACACAAGAAGATAAAACAAAGTTACTGGTAGAGTCAAATAAAAATAACCCGAATTATTTTAAACAAATGCAAGATTCACATTGGTTATTGAGAGAAAGTAGGAGTTGATTATTAGAATGATTAACAGAAGAACAACCTTTAAAAACCCTTGTAGACAAGGTAAATAGAGTTTGAGGTAGAACACTGCCAATAAGATAGCGAATCACTTATGAAGTGAACTCTATGGCTCGGAATGAGAATTGTAATAGCACTTAAGACACAAAAACCTCCCTCTCACAGTAGCTTGTGATGATGAGTTCGATATGTAGCCAGTGCTTACCTTCTTTGATGCGTAAAAACATTAGAGAAGGGTTAAAGGTTGAAGTATATAGTTTGTTATAGTGGAGGACACAGTTCAGCATTATGTGCTATAGAGTGTGTCAGAAAGTTCGGTAAAGAAAATGTAATATTACTTAATCATAATTTAAGTGAAGAAATAGAAGATAAGGACATAAAGAGATTTAAGCAAGAAGTAGCAGATTATCTGGGGTTAGAAATAACCTATGCCAATATGGATAATTGGGAGCACATGACACCACTAAGAGTATGCAGAGAGTTAGGAGGTTTTAAGTTTGGTAATAGTCCAATATTATGTACAACTAAGCTTAAAACAGAGCCTTTTACAAAGTGGTTAAAAGATAATTACCCAATTAAAAAAGGTGAGATAAGAGAAGATGTGAGGCTTGTATATGGGTTTGATAAAGAGGAAACAAGCAGAATACAAAGAAGAATAGGGATATTAGTAAATCAAGGTTATAAAAGTGAATATCCCTTAGCTTTTTGGGATAGAACAATTGAAAATACAGAGGAAATAGGAATTAAAAAGCCTAATACCTATAATTTATATCGCCACGCTAACTGTAAAGGATGCTTAAAAGCTGGAAAGCAAAGTTGGTACTTAGTTTACTGCCTAGATAAAGAATTGTGGAAAGAGGCAATAGAAACAGAGAAAGAAATAGGGTATAGCATCTTAAAAGATACATTTTTAGAAGAACTAGAACCTAAGTTCAAGCAAATGAAATGCAAAGGAATAATTCCAAGTGAGAAAATGAAGTCGCAGAAGTTCTGGAGTGAGGTCAAAAAAGCATTACCAGAAGAGGGGCAAATAAGTTTTTTACCTTGTGAATGTAGCTATTAAACATAAAAGCCTGGAGTTAATCCCCTAGGCAAAGGAGACCACATGGGAAGATATAAAATAATTAAAGATAATTTCGTAAATGGAGCTCAAACAATTATAAAAGATTTTGACAGTATAACAGAGGCTAAAGAATATTTCAAGGACAATAAACTAAGTGATTTAGATAGCTATATAGCTGATGGAGAAACTAAAAAAGAAATAGAGGTTAAGCCTACAGAGTGAATTAAGGACAATTAAGGCTACAGGCTTAACTCTAAAAGGAGGATAACATGGAAACTAATAAAAAAATTAAAACAGAATTACATAATGATAATTTTCAAAATTACAAGAGGTACGGAATACCAAAAGCTAACCTTGTAATTGCCGATATACCCTATAATCTAGGTATTAATGCTTATGCTAGTTCTACAGAATGGTACATTGATGGAGATAATAAAAAAGGTGAAAGCAAGAAAGCGGGGAAAGCATTTTTTAATACTGACCACAATTTTAATATAGTTGAATATATGCATTTTTGTAGCAAGCTGCTAATCAAAGAACCAAAGGAAAAAGGGAAAGCACCTGCAATGATTGTATTTTGTTCTTTTGAGCAAATGCCTATGGTTATTGAATGTGGCAAAAAATATGGTTTTAAAAACAATTATCCCTTATTTTTTATTAAAAATTATTCTGGACAAGTATTAAAAGCCAATATGAAGATAGTCGGAGCTACAGAGCACGCAGTTGTATTATACAGAGATAAGTTACCAAAATTTAATAATGGCAGAACAGATACAGAAAAAGGTAAAATGATTTTCAATTGGATTGAGTGGAAAAGAGATAACAAAAAGGAATACCCTAAAGTTCACCCTACACAAAAACCGGTATCAGTATTAAAAAAATTAATTGAAATCTTTACGGATGAAGGAGATATAGTGATTGACCCATGTGCAGGGAGTGGAACAACGTTAAGAGCAGCAAGCGAACTCAATAGAAATAGCTATGGATTTGAAGTATCAAAGGAGTTTTACAACAAAGCACAAGAGAACATGCTTAATAATATTAATATACAACACGAAGTTCAAAGGAAAGAAATAGAAGGACAATGTTCAATGCTTTAAGGAGGCTAACAAATGAAATGTTTAAATGAAAATTGTTTACTAAATGAAAAACATAAATGTGGAAGTCCAATGGTAGATGAAGAAAGATTTACTTGCGAGGGTAAAGATAAAGCACAAGGAAAGCAGACCAGAACAACAGATTGGAACAGGGTTAAAAAGGAGGTAGGACTATGAAGAGAGAGTATTGTTGCCCGATGTGTGGGTTAATATGGTTTGCAGAAAGTACTGATAAGATAATATGTCCAGAATGTGAAAATAGCAATGAAAAAATGGGGGTATATGCTTGTGATACTTTTGGATATTGTTATGCATCTGAATCAATAAAGGAACACCTTGAAAAAAGGCAAAGGAAGATACACTACAGTAAAGAACATCCATACTATGAAGGAGTAAAGATATGAATCTAGTAAAAGGACAAAGAGTAAGAATGATACCCAACAAAGAAGGAACACCACCAGGAACTGATACAAGAGCAATAAAAGTAGGAAAAGTAGAATACACAACTACTTGCCTAATTGGAATAAAGTATACAGACAAGTCAAAGAATGAAGTAATTGAATGCTTCAATAAAGCAGACTTAATCAAAGCAACAGATTACTATATAGAAATAAGAATAAATAATATGTGGTTTAGGCTAGGGGCAAAGAATAAGCAATATGAACATAAGCAAGGTGGTCATAACAATGTATGCAGAAAGAGAAATTAAGGGGGAATGTAAGTGAATAATACAATATATGCCTTAAGAAAATACAAGGAAACAAAAGCAGACATTAACTATATAGATATACAACTAGAAGAATTAGAATCTAATATGCTAGGAGTATCAGCACAACCACAAGGCGAGCGAAGTTGCCCTACTAATGCCTTTTCAAGCACGGTAGAAAATCAAGCAGAGAGGCACATGAAAGAAGTGGATAACCTAAATAAAGAGAGAGAAAAGAAAGAAAGAGAAATAAGAAGAGTAGATAATGCTTTAAGTATGCTAAGAGAAGAAGAAAAGGACATACTTACAACTATTTACATAGAAAAAGAAAGATGGTGGAAGTTAGAAGAAAGGCATCATAAGTCACAAAGTCAATTACAGAGCTTAGGGGCAAAGGCAATAAAACAGATAGATAAGTATTTCAATTAAGAAAGGGGGAAATAAGATGGGAATAGATATGAGCAACTATATGATGATATATAAGGAACGAGTGTACAATGTTATTAATATTATGCCAACTTTTAAAAGTGATGATAGAGAGGCTGGAACCAAGAAAGCTAAAATGATAGATGCAGCGACAATAAATGAAGATGGGGAATTAGTAATGATCAATGATGAAGCATGGATGTTTAAATTTGTAAGAAGATAGAGGAAGGTGATATAGTGGCTAATATAATTCACAATCCAAGTGAACTAATAGAATTAGATAGAGATACATTAGATGAAATACTGCTAGAAGAGTATAAAAACCCAGCACTATTAAGAGAATTATTAAGAATAACACTTAGTAGACTAAAAGACCAAACCACATTATCAAATATTTACAGAGATAGGGAAGATGAAACAATAAGCAAAATGGAAGGTATGAAGAAGGATATAAATAAAGTTTTTGAAAAATATAGATAATTAAGAGGAAAATTAATAAATAGTAGAAAAACAGTAGCAAAATAGCAACATTTACTATTAAATAAGAGTTATACTTATATAGTAGTAATATACACCAAAGCAAAGTCCTCCTTTATTTTGGATAGAGACACCTATAGAAATGTGGGTGTCTTTTTAATATGGTTGATTAGTTCAATAGAAGAATAGCCAGGCCAACGACTTGGAAGCCATGGGCTCGAATCCCGTATCAACTACCAAGAAATAAAAGTTAAATGAAGAGGATAACAAAGATAAAATTAGTTAATCAAAATTCCAAATGCTTGGAGATATTAAGAGTAAAGAAGGTGATTACATGAAAAAGATAACAAAGAAAGAATACTTAGATAGAATAGCAGAAGGAAAAGGAATCAAGAGAACTAAGAACACATTCTGGAAGATGGGATAAAGTAATTCTAAATATAAGGAGTGAAATATATGGATAAGAGATTAATATTTTTGTGCAGAATAACATTTGTATATACTAATTTATGGACGAATATTGCTAATGCCGACCAGCACAGAGTAACAATTCTATCAAGCTTAGATGTAGAATTTAGATATAAGGATATAGTTGCTACTGCAATTATAGAAACAGACAAGGAATTAACAGTAGAAGAAATAAGAGAGAAGATAAGCGAAAAATTTAGCAATTAAAGTCATGAATAATGATTAGGGGTGAGGTGATATGGCAAGAGCACCAAACGAAAAAGCAGAATTAGATTATATAAAAGGTATGAAGTACAAAGATATAGCAGAAAAGTACAAAGTATCTATCAATACAGTCAAGAGTTGGAAGACTAGGCACAAGTGGTCTAAAGATAAAAAGAGTGTGCATACAGAAATCAAAAAGGAATGCACACAAAAAAAGAATGCAAAATTAAAAGATAAAGAGTCTATTGCAGATGGGATTAAGGAAGTATTAAAAAATACTGAATTAAATGATAAGCAAAGGCTTTTTTGTGTTTTATATGCTAAATGCATGAATGCAACTAAAGCATACCAGAAAGCTTATAAGTGTAATTATGAAAGTGCCATGATAAATGGAAGTAGATTGCTTAAAAAAGATAAGATAAGAGATCAAGTAGATAATCTAATAGGTGAAGATTGTAATAAGGAGTTCTTGACTAAAGGAATAATACAAAAATATATAGATATAGCATTTGCGGATATAACTGACTATGTAGAGTTTGGAAGAGACTTCACAGTAATAAAAGATGCAGAGGGAAAACCACAATATGATGAAAAAGGCGAGCTGATGACGAAAGAATTCAATTATCTAAAACTAGGAGAGAGTAAGCAAGTAGATGGAACCCTTATTGGAGAAGTATCAGAAAGCAACGGAGGAATAAAACTTAAACTTAATGAGAAGTTAAAAGCTCTGCAATGGTTAAGTAACTACTTTGAAATGAACCCAGATTTCAAACAGAAGAGAGAACAGGACTACAATAAGCTACAGTTAGAGAAAGAAAAGTTTGAACATCAAAAAAATATAGATAAATCTAAGATTTGGTAGGTGAGGGCATGACTGAAAAGAATATATGTAAAGAGTTTGGGGTTACTCCAGAAATAATACATGCAAACATAAACGAAGAAGATAGATTATATATGGAGCAAATAAGGCAAACAATATATAGGGCTTGTATGATACCGAACGAACTGATGGAGGGTAACAATGGCGAGATATGCAATATTGCAAACATTCTATGCTTCAAGTATATGGAGAACATTCAGACTTAACTTAATACTTGAAAGAAGTAAAGAGCATGGAGTCATATGTGAACATTGTGGGAAATTAATAATAAATCAAACAGACATACATGCACATCATAAGATAGAGCTAACACCTGACAATGTAAAAGATTATAGCATAAGCCTTAATCCAGACAACATAGAACTAATATGTCATAGTTGCCACGATAAAGAACATCATAGGTTTGGATATAAGCCAGGCAAGAGAGTATATATTGTATATGGTCCACCTTTATCAGGTAAAACAACATTTGTTAAAGAGAACATGGAACGTGGGGATATAGTAGTAGACATGGATAGATTGTATGAAGCAATAAGTATGCAACCGTTATATGATAAGCCTAACAACCTATTAACTAATGTAATAAACGTAAGGACATTATTATTAGATAACATTGGTACTAGATATGGTAAGTGGTACAATGCTTGGATAATTGGTGGGTATGCAGATAAGTTCAAGAGAGAGAGGCTAGCAGATGAACTAGGAGCAGAGTTAGTATATATAGATGTGAGTAAGGAAGAATGTTATGCAAGGGTAGAGGCGGATGTGGACAGGCAGTATGTTATTTCTGAATGGAAAGGATATATTGACGATTGGTATGAAAAATTTTCTTAATTATATCCCCCCTGGTATTTTTAATTGTTATTT